>Ga0209542_10014009_pt1 | contig 13707 bp, 9 predicted proteins | sample RifCSPhighO2_01_FD_184028 | JGI IMG/M metagenome (GOLD analysis project Ga0209542, IMG submission 184028) | Soil microbial communities from Rifle, Colorado - Rifle CSP2_plank highO2_0.1 (SPAdes) (version 2) | ecosystem: Environmental > Terrestrial > Deep subsurface > Rock core/Sediment ...
CTGCTTTGGACAGGGTCTTCGAGTTCGCCTTCCAATGCTTCCTGTATCAGCCGTTTGGCGTCTGTCTCAGTGCACATGCGTGTGTTCTCCGTGTTCGTGCTCTTCTCGTCCAAGTTTGTCTAGTTCTTGTAGTATTTTGCGGGCAAGGTCCTGCTTTGTGCTCTTTTTAGTCGTCATCGTTTCAGGTTTTGGCTGTTCTATTTTCATCGTGTCCTCCGTTTGTTGGGCTATTTGTTGCTCCGCGTTTGTCTTTATTTCCGGTTGGGAAAAGGTAGCTGGTCGCGCTATCCCTGTCATCTCTGGTAGGGCGGTCATTGAGGTGTAATATGAGCGTTGGTATCGCAATGGCAGCATTTCGCGGGTGATTGGCGCGTATGTTTGAACTTGGTATGCAGGTTGGTACGCCTTTGGCAGGTCGTACTGTGGAGTTTTTCTGTAGCTGTATCCTACGCCTCCTGTGGCCATTGAATCGATTATGTATCTGTGTGGTGCGCATACCATGGACTATTCCGTCATATTTCCTATGTTTAAGACGTTCAATGATTTATTCTTTGGTGACAGGAAAGTCACAATTAGGTGGCACAAAAGGTTTATATTTGGGCTTGCCTTGAGTATTCTTATGGCACAAAGAACTGTCACTATACGTGGCGTCACCGTTCCGGTATTGCATGGACGAACTGTTAAGAGGCGCAAGGTTGCACGTAAGCATTTAAGTTCAGTAGTTAATTCTGTTCAAAAGCATCTTCAGTCTCGTTTCGGAAGGCTTTAAGCGTCGTTTCTTAGGCGCATTTGTCGTTTTTTGCGGTTGTAGCTTAGTGCGAAGTTATGCACACTGTCGCGTATCTGACGCAAAAGAAGCATCACTGTGCTATTTTTATCAAATTTCTTCGGAAACTCTTCGTGTGGTGTGTAAATCTCTTCTTCTTGTTTGGCAAGAGCGATTATTGGTATTGACAATCCGAGTTCTCCGAGGCTGAATAGCGCCGAGTCAAGCTGGCCTTTGCCGCCATCGATTATTATCAAGTCAGGGAATTGCGCATTCTCTTGAGATAGGCGCTGGTATCTTCTGTGTATGACTTCGCGCATGCTTGCGAAATCATCGTTTTTTCCTATAACTGTGCGAATTTCGAATTTGCGATAGCCTGGCTTGTTTGGTTTGCCGTCAACCCATTGGGTCATTCCTGCTACGATATCTTGCGTTCCTAGGTTGCTGATGTCAAAGCATTCTATCACTCTTGGCAGGCGAGGTAATATGAGCGTTTCTTGCAGTTCTTTTAGTGTGGTGTTTTCAAGCGCGAGCGCGGCGTTCTTTTCAGCGAGCCGTACGAGTCCTGCTTTCTCTCCTCGTTCAGGCACGTGTAGTTCGACTTTTCCTTTTCGCAGGTGTGATAGGTATGATTCGATTGCGTTTTTCTCAGTATTGTCCGCCCACGCGGCTTTGTTTAAGATTATTTCGCGGGGTATTAGATTTCCGGAATAGTACAATTTAATGAATGATTCGAGCAGGTCCTCTTGTTTTTCGAATCTGAATTCGTGCTTACCTGATATTACTCCTTTCTTGATTGAGAAGTGTTCAATGATTGCATTTTCGTCGTTCTCAAGCAGGACGATGACGTCTTGGTCGTAGTTTTTAAGAGTGTCTACTTTCTGTTTTTCGTGCAGAGAGGCTATTGCATCAATCTGCCGCTTTTTTTCAAGCGCGAGTTCGAACTTTTGCGAATCTGACGCTTCTTTCATCTCCACAGTTAGTTTTTCAGTTATGGCTTTTGTGTTGCCTTTGAGGAATTCTTTTGCTTCGCTCACTTGTTCAAAATACTGTGTTTCGCTCACGGCTTTGATGCAGGGCGCTGTGCAAAGGCCGATGTGGTAGTTGAGGCACGCTCTGTTTGGAAGTTTTTTGCAAGATCGAAGTTTGAACAGTCGAATTGATAGTTGGACAAGTTCGTGGCGGGCGGTTCCATCGACATATGGTCCAAAGAACGTGCCGTCTTTGCCGGGCTTTCTTGAAGATAGTATTCGCGCAAACTTCTCGTCTGTTAGCTGTATGTACGCATAAGTTTTCGCGTCTTTTAGGCTGATGTTGTATTTCGGGCTGTGTTGCTTGATTAATTTGTTTTCAAGCAGAAGGGCTTCTGTTTCATTATCCACTATGAAATATTCTGCGCTGTGGATTCGCTTGACAAGCACTTGAGTTTTCACCGACTTTTCTGTGTTGTTGAAGTAGGATGATACTCTGTTTCGCAGATTTCGCGCTTTGCCAACATAAATTATCGTGCCTGATTCATCTTTGAACAGATAGACTCCTGGCTCAGTCGGTATCGTTTTTGGATTGACAGTGTGATTGATGGAATTGATCATTTGGTTGGCTCATTTCAACAATTTTTTAAGGAATTTTGCGGTGTAGGATTGTTCATATTCGCATAGTTCTTCAGGGGTTCCTTGCGCCACTACAACCCCTCCTTTGTCTCCGCCTTCAGGTCCAAGGTCGATGATGTGATCGCAGCATTTTATGACGTCAAGGTTGTGTTCGATTACAAAGACTGAATTGCCTTTCTCGACAAGCCTGTTCAGCACAGTGATTAGTTTTCGAACGTCCTCGAAATGAAGCCCTGTTGTGGGTTCATCAAGCAGGTAAAGAGTGCTTCCTCGTTTGCTTTTAGCAAGTTCGCGCGTTAGTTTTATGCGCTGGGATTCTCCGCCTGAAAGTGTTGTGGAGCTTTGGCCAAGTTTGATATAGCCAAGCCCGACATCAAAGAGCGTTTGGAGTTTGCGCATTATTGAAGGGTGATTCTCAAAGAACTTAATAGATTCTTCTACGCTTAGTTCCAAAACATCTGCGATGCATTTGTCCTTGTAAGTGATAGACAACGTATCCTTGTTGTATCGTTTTTCCTTGCAGTCTTCGCAAGGAACGTACACATCAGGCAGGAAATTCATCTCTATCTTGATGACTCCATCGCCCTGGCATCTCTCGCATCGTCCTCCTTTGACGTTGAAGCTGAATCTGCCTTCTTTGTATCCTCTGGCGCGTGCTTCTTTTGTGTCTGCGAATATGGCGCGTATTTCGTCAAAGAGTTTTGTATACGTCGCGGGGTTCGAGCGAGGGGTTCTGCCGATTGGCTCTTGGTCTATGACTATTACATTGTCAATTGTCGATGGTATCTTGAGGTCTTGGTATTTTCCGATTTTTCCTGGTGTTGCGCCGAAATGTTTTTGCAAGACAGGTATTAATGTCTGGTTCATGAGTGTTGATTTTCCGCTTCCTGAAACGCCTGTGATTCCGCAGAGAACTCCGAGGGGGAATTTCACGCTTACATTTTTGAGGTTGTTCTCGCTAGCGCCTGTTATTGTTAGATGATCAGTTGGCTTTCTTCGTTCCTTCGGAGATTCAATCTTTTTTAAGCCGGCAAGATATTGTCCTGTGAGGGACTTTTTGTTTTTCATCACTTCTGATGGTTTTCCTCTCGCGCAGATGTGGCCTCCGTGTTCTCCGGCTCCAGGGCCCATATCGATTAGATAGTCTGCGGAGCGCATAGTGTCTTCATCGTGTTCGACGACGATGAGTGTGTTTCCAAGGTCGCGCAGCCTGTGCAGTGTATTTATGAGCTTTTCGTTGTCGCGCTGGTGCAGGCCGATGCTAGGTTCGTCAAGCACGTATAGGACTCCCATGAGGTTCGAGCCTATTTGCGTCGCAAGCCTTATTCGCTGCGCTTCTCCGCCTGATAGCGTGCGCGCGCTTCGCGAGAGGTTCAGATAGCCAAGTCCTACGTTGTGCAAGAATCCTAGTCGATCGTTTATTTCTTTGAGCACTTGTTTTGCGATGAACAGGTCTTTTTCGCCAAGTTTCGAAGGAAGTTCTTTGAAATACGCTAGAGCGCGTTCGACAGAGAGGTCGGTTACATCTATTATTGATTTGTCTGCTATCTTGACAGAGAGAATGGTGTCTTTGAGGCGTTTTCCTTTGCAGACAGTGCAAGGATTGCTTATCATGAATTTTTCAATCTCTTGTTTTCTCCAGTCCGATTCTGTCTGTTTGTAAAGGCGCATCGTTTGCGGAATGACTCCTTCCCATCCGCTATCGAAATTCATTTGTTGTCCTGTGCTCCATCGTCCTGTGATGGGTTCGCTTGTTCCAAAGAGCAGCACGTCAAGTTGTTTTTTGGTGAAATTCTTTATGGGGGTGAAAAGGTCGAATCCGAATTTCTTGCCGACAGCGCCTATTTGTTGAGCTCTCCACTGCAGATCCATTTTTCCATAGACTATTATCGCGCCGTCCATTATGCTCTTATCTTTGTTGGGAATCACAAGGTCAGGCGATATCTCAAGGTGCTCTCCAAGTCCAAGGCAGGATTGGCACGCGCCAAATGGGCTGTTGAATGAGAACATTCGCGGTTCAAGTTGTTCGAACACGATGTGAGGGTGGTCAGGGCAGGCTCCAAAGCTTGTGAAGACTGTTTCGTTGGATGAGCGCTCTATTTCTTTGAGTTTTGTCTTGTCATCTTTCGCGTCTATTGCTATCAGCGTGCCTTTTCCTTTGTGCAGTGCGCTTTCGACAGCTTCTGTTAGCCTGTGCCTATTTTCTTCATTTATTTTGACGTGGTCGATGACGACTTCCATCCAGTGTTTTTCGTATCGTTCGAGTTTTGGAGGCGTTTCATCTGTGCGGATTACTTGTCCGTCTATGCGCACTCGGGCGAATCCGTCTTTTTTTGCGTCTTCGAACAGTTTTTCGTGTGTTCCTTTCATTCCTCTGATGATTGGCGCGAGGATTAGCAGTTCTTTTCCCGCGTCCGACATTATGAGGTTGACTATGTTTTCCGCGCTTTGCGGTCGAAGCGAGCTATTGCATTCGGGGCAGTGCATTGTTCCAACTCTTGCGAACAGAAGGCGCAGGTAATCGTATATTTCTGTGACTGTTCCTACTGTCGAGCGTGGATTCTTTGAGGTTGTTTTCTGCTCAATGCTGATCGCCGGGCTTAGTCCTTCGATTGAATCGACATCGGGCTTATTCATAAGGCCCAAGAACTGGCGCGCGTATGCTGAAAGCGATTCAACATACCTTCGCTGTCCTTCTGCGTAGATTGTATCGAACGCGAGTGTGGATTTTCCGCTTCCTGAAAGTCCGGTGATTACGATGAATTTGTTGCGGGGCATCTCGACGCTGATATTTTTAAGATTGTGTTCTCGTGCTCCTCGAACTATCAGGTTGTCGTTCATTTCATTCACCTCTAAGTTCGCGCAGTTGGTCGCGGATTTGTATGGCTTTTTCGAAGTTGAGTTGTTCTGCTGCCGTTCGCATATCCGCTTCCAGCTGGACAAGCATTCTGTTGATGTCTGTTTTTGACATGTGTTTTGTTCCTTTGAGCTCGCGTGTTTTTTTCGCGACTGATTTTATTATTGTCTGTGGGGTTATGCCGTTCTTTTTGTTGAACTGTTCTTGTGCCATTCGCCTGCGTTTTGTTATCGCCATGGCGCTCTGCATTGATTCAGTCATGACGTCTGCATAGAGTATGACTCTTCCATTGACGTTGCGCGCGGCTCTTCCGATTGTTTGAATTAGGCTTCGTTCGTTTCGAAGGAATCCTTCTTTGTCAGCGTCAAGTATTGCGACAAGGGATACTTCAGGAATATCAAGTCCTTCTCGCAGTAGATTTATTCCGACAAGGACGTCGAATTCTTTGGCGCGAAGCGCACGTATGAGTTCTATGCGTTCGAGGCTGTCGATGTCGCTGTGCAGGTATCTTACTTTGATGTCTGCTTTCGCGAGATGATCGGTTAGGTCCTCAGCCATTCTTTTGGTTAGTGTTGTGACGATGACGCGTTCGTTCTTTGCTGTTGTTTTGTTTATTTCGCCGATTAGGTCCTTGACTTGTCCCGTTATTGGACGCACTTCCACGAGCGGGTCAAGAAGTCCTGTCGGCCTGATGATTAGTTCGACTATCTGGTTGGATTTTTGCAGTTCATATTCTGCTGGCGTCGCGCTGACAAAGAGTACATTCTTGAAGTATTGCTCGAACTCCTCAAATTTGAGTGGGCGGTTGTCAAACGCGCAGGGAAGGCGGAATCCAAAGTCCACGAGATTTTTCTTGCGTGAATAGTCTCCTTTGTACATTGCTTTTGATTGGGGTATTGTTTGATGGCTTTCATCGATTATTAGAAGGAAATCCTCTGGAAAGTAGTCGAGAAGCACGAACGGCGGCTCTCCTTGTTTTCTGCCATCGAAATGCCTCGAGTAGTTTTCGATTCCTGAGCAATAGCCAAGTTCATTTAGCATTTCAAGGTCGTATTTGACTCGCTTTGTGAGGCGCTGCCTTTCAAGTTCTGGCAGGTTGGGCGCCCAGTCTTCGAGCTCTGATTTGATTTCTTCTATTGCGCGTTGCTGTTTTTCTTCTGGAACAACGAATTGTTTGGCTGGGAAGATTCGAAGGTGTTCTAGTGAAGCGATGGTTTCGTTTGTGAGTGGGTGCAGTTCGCTTATCCTATCTATTGAGTCGCCGAAGAGTTCTACGCGAATTAACGTGTCGTCATACGCGGGATAGATGTCTATCGCATCGCCTCGTACTCTGAATTGCCCTGTGGTGGGCGCAGTATCGTTTCTTTCATATTGCGTGCGTACAAGGCTTGAGATCAGGTCTTGGCGTTTTAGCGTTGTTCCTTTTTTGAGTTCGATGGATAGTTCTTTGAAGTTGCCTGGGTCTCCAAGGCCGTAAATGCAGCTAATTGATGCGACTATTATGACGTCATCGCGTGAAAGAAGGCTTGATGTCGCTTTGAGTCTCATTTTTTCTATTTGCTCATTGACGCTCGAATCCTTTTCGATGTATGTGTCGGTCGTGGGCAGATAGCTTTCTGGTTGGTAGTAGTCGTAGTAGCTGATGAAGTATTCGACGCGATTCTCAGGAAAGAGGTCTTTGAGTTCTGCGTAAAGCTGTGCTGCTAGTGTTTTGTTGTGGGCAAGGACCAGTGTTGGCTTTTGAACCTTGTCGATAACATTTGCCATCACAAAAGTCTTTCCGCTTCCTGTGATTCCAAGCAGGGTTTGGCAGCTTCGCTGTTTGAATCCTTCAACAAGCTTTTTGATAGTTTCCGGCTGCCCTCCTGCGGGCGAGAATCGTGAGTGCAGTTTGAACCCCATATAGTATAACCGCTATGGATGATTTATAAAGATAATGGACGATTGTCCAGTGAGAGTGGAGTATTTACACCTGCTTTTGATGCTCTTTTCCCGCACTTTGAACAGTTCAATCAAAGAAAGTCGACAGTCATTTCTATGGCGTCAGCGGTAGGATATTCTTCTACTATTGCGAGTATTACTCCTATTTTTTTAAGCGCTAGCTTATGCTTTTTGACGAATTCTATTGGAAGTATGATGCGCAGTTTTTCGCTGTCTATTTCAATGGGAGTTTCCCATTTGGAGAGTACTGTTTTTCTGATAATCTCTAATTCGCGCAATAATTTTTGTTTATCCGCTTGCTTTATTTTCTCGCGGTATCCTGCTCCTGGGGCGAGCTGTTTCAAATATGCGCATCCCCTTAGAAGCAGGCCCTCTTCAGTCATTTCATCAAAATCGTACTTCGCATTCTTGGCGCGTATCTGTAACCTGTTTTTCATCTGCACGGAATCTTTTAGTTTTGCAGTGCAAAAGTGCGCGGCGAGTCCTTTGCTTTGCGCGTATTTCAATAGTTTTAATGCGAGTTCTTTGCTGCCTTTCACGCCGTAACTTATTGCGTCTTTCTGCTTCAAGTTTCTCTCATCGATTTTGTAATGGCTTGTTTGGGTGTCTGAGCGTTCTAGTTCGTTCAAATTGATGAAGTCAATCTTGCCTTTTGCGTAATCTATGAGTTCTTTCATCTCTTTTTCAAGGAAAGGTATGACTGGTATTTCTATTCCAATTTTCCATTTGAATTGTTTTGCGAGATTAAGCCTGTCCCACAAGGTTTTGTCTTCGATATTGGGGTGAAATCTTATTTCATCAAGTCCTGCGTCGTATAGTTTTTTGAGGCGTTCTTGTGTGACTAGTTTTAGTGGAGTGTATAGGTGTATGTGGAATTCTTTGCCGAATCGTTTTTTTAGAAGTTTGATATATTCAACGCACCGTTCTGTTAGAACGAGGGGGTCTCCGCCTGTTATTCCGGCTCCTGTCGCGTTAGTTAGCCGCGCTTCTTCGAATAATTCAACAGGATTTTTCGGGTCGCTGATTTTCCATTCGTTGGCAAAAGCGACATCTTCTCCGAATTTTTGTTCGCTTACAGGGCAGTACCAGCATCGCTGCGCGCAAAGCCCTGTGATGAAAAGTACTAGTTTTCGGCCGTTGACGCACTGGATGCATCCTTCTGATAAGTTTCCTGTGCACCATGAGTGGTATTGTGTCTTTACTACTGGGCTCATAATGCCTATTTACGGTGAAAATGTGCTTTTTAAATATTGTGTAATGTTTTTAACGAACGTTAAGTTTTTTTCTAGAACTATGAAGATAATACTGTGATTGAGATTGCCAATTCTGCGGGAGATGTGGTCAAATTTATATATGCTTGTCCTTCTTGGATCGTGGTGAAAGGAGCGATTTTACACGACACGTTCTCAACGATAGGTGGCGCTGAGAAATTGATGATATGCCTCGCTAAAGCAGTGGGTGCGGATATTATTACTGGGCAGGCGAGTGATGAGGTTGTCGCTGTTCTTGAGGCGCAGGGGGTAAATATTGTTCGTTTAGGAGAACCTATTAATGAGCCTATTTTACGCACCAGAGTTACAATCAAGCGCTTTAGCGAGTGCGATTTTCAGGGAAAATATGACTTTTTTATTTTCAGCGGCATACATTCTTTACACGCAGCAGATAAGCATAAGCCGTCTATTTGGTACTGCCATCATCCTGATAAAGGATTACATTATCCGGTGCAGAGTACCTTGTTCATTAAACTTAAGCAGGCAGTGTCAAAAAGAGCGCCGATATTGCGGCAAATGGCTGATGCATTTAGGATTATTCGAAATAGCAAATTGAAGGGTTTGCGTGAATTGATTAGGAATTTCAAGGCGTTGCGTTTTTTTAAGAATGTTGAAAGTGATAAATCATTTGTGAATTGCGTGACTGCGATTGTTGTGAACAGTAAATACACTGCGAACTCAGTGAAGGGCATTTTCGGCAGGGAATCGGTGGTTGTGTATCCTGGGATTGACACGCAAAAATACTCATGTAAAAACCCTCAAAATTTCTGGCTTAGTGTGAATAGGATAGAGCGGCATAAACGAATCATGATGCAAATAAAGGCATTCGCTGATTTGCCTGATGAACACTTGATCATCGTGGGTGCGAAAGGAGATGATGCATCGTTCAATGGTATTCTTGATAGGTTACCTGAAAATGTCACATATAAAGGCGCAGTGAGCGAAGAGGAACTTGCCGAGTTATATGCGGGATGCAGGGGTTTCATTACAACCGCGATAGACGAGGATTTCGGGATGACTGTGATAGAGGCTTTAGCTTCTGGGAAATACGTTATCGCACCTCAATCAGGAGGATATGTTGAAACTGTTCTTCCAAGTGTGGGAAAACTTGTGCCGCAGATGACTGCGAAGACTCTTGCTCAGGCGATTAAAGAAGATATTCCAACTGATTCTGCTTTAAGAATGGCGCGTGCGAAGGAATTTGATCTTTCGGTATTCGTGAATGGCATGAAAAAAGTTATTGAATGTATCCGAGCTCGCTAAGCCGTTTTTTTAATTTTTCACTCATTTGAACGATTCGGGGTGTTGAATCTTTAACGTCTCTTCTCTGCTGGTTTATTTTGCATAATTTCTCAAGAAGTTTCAGGTGGCTGCTTGCTTTCGCAGGGTCGTCATAGTAGATATTGGTCTCCTCTTTCGGATCGATTTTAAGATCGTAGAATTCATACGTCTTGAAAAGACCAAAAAGCCGAATCCAAAGAGAGCATAATCCTATTCTTTTGAGTATGAAATAAATTGCGTTTGCAAGAAGGTATGCCGGTCTATTTGAGAATTCCTTGATTTTTTGTATTTTTGAATACTGGGAGCCTTTGAAGGCTTTGTTTTTCAGCATAGCTTCGCCGTAATTCGTGTGTAGCGTCTCTATCAATTTATGGTGTCTTGTGCGTACGCACATTTTTTCAAAATGCGGATAATGGAATTCGCTAAAGATGGTGCGGTCTTGTGTTTCTTTGCCGGCCATTATTGGAAGGACGCTTTTTCCTTGCATTATCTGTGGAATATCTATTCCCAACGTTTCAAGTATGGTTGGTGTGACGTCGATAAGTCCGACAGGATTATCGATCTCTTTTTGTTCTGTTCCGGGTATTTTCAATAGCAAGGGGACGCGTAACAGTTCATCATAGAGCGTGTGCGAGTGCAAAGCCACACTTGAACGCTCGCCAAGTTCCTCTCCATGGTCTGCAAAGATGACGATGATGGTGTTTTCAGATAGGTCAATCTCATCCAAAAAAGTAAACAGGTGACCCAGAGCTGTATCCACAAGTTCTAAATTATCATCATAAAGAAGCAGGTATTTTCGCTTGTCTTCTTCAGATGCGGTCGGATTTTTTTTGAGGCGCTCATTCAATGCTGCCCTTTCTTTCTCTGCTTGTTCTGCATTATCGAATTGCGCGAGAAAACGCGGACCCATGAGTTTTAGGCGTTTATGTACGTCATAACCGTGCAGGAATAAGAAGAACTGCGTTGACTTATTATCTTTCACCCAGTCGATCGCAAGTTCGATATTATTTACCAAGCTTTTCCCTGTTTGGTACGTGTCAAAACCTCGGTCAAGTTTCCATGAGGGGTCGAGTTGCGCTCCTCCGTTGAAAGATGCGGTCGCATAACCTGCGTGTTGCAGTATTGACGCGATGGTCGGGATTGTTTTTGGCAGGGCTTTACCTGTTGATATTTCCGCCTCGTGCACTGAGGGGTATGTTGATGTGAATAGCGTCGAGTGTGATGGAAGTGTTGATGGCGCCTGTGTGAACGCGTTCCTGAATAGTGTGCTTTTTTTGCTGAACCGATCTATGTTCGGTGTCGTAGTATCAGGATAGCCATAACAGCTGAAATGATCGCGTCTTCCGCAATCAATAGATATGTATATCACGTTCTTAGGGGGAGTGTTCATAGGTAGTTTAACTCTTCAAGGCTTTTTTTCATTTCTCCTCGAAGTTCCACTGTTGTTTTTACTCCTCCGGTGAGTTCTTGTTGCAGCAGCTTGTTCTCTTCCATTTGCTTGCTTATCAACTCAAGAAGTCTGTTCACTATTCTTCGCTCATATTTTCCTAATCTGGCGACTATGAGGCGCGGTTTGTTTCTTTCTTCCGATCGCGCATCACAGAATGTTATAGTGTCAAATTCGGTGAATGATTTTGATTTTATGATGAGTAGTTTTGTCATGACTGCCAATCTACGCAATAAGCTCGGTTCTTTAGATGCGTGTTTTCTTATGGATCTATAGCGCAATATGAGCTTTCTCAAAAAAGTGCTTTCCCTTTCACAGATTAATTGCAAAAAGCTTGTTTTGATGCTGATTGCATATGAATTACGGTGCAGGTATTCTGTGAAAACAGGAAGGTCTATGCTTTTCGTTCCAAGGATTGTCGGCAGCAGATTCTCTCCTTGCATGATTATTTGTTCATTGATTCCCATGGCGGCCAGCACTGTCGGCATTATATCTATGAGCCGCACGTTCGTTCTGATTTTTTTAGGTTCTAATCCGGGTATCCGAAGTAGGAATGGGACTCTTATAAGTTCATCAAAAAGGTTCTTGTGGTGCGCGGCCATTCTTGATCGTTCGCCGAATTCTTCGCCATGATCTCCGAAGATTACTATGATTGTCTTATCGTATATACCTAACTCTTTTAGCTTGTCAAATATCGTGCCTATGTGCCGGTCAAAAAATACTATGCTGTCATCGTATAGTGCGCAGACTTCTGTTTTTGTGCCTTCACCAGTCAGGTCGTGGTCGCAATCGTTGATTTTGTCTATCACTCTTTGTTTATCGACTTTTAATTCATCAGAGAACAGGCCTGGTTTGTAGTGTGGGAAGTGCATATCCAATCCGTGGACGAATCCGAATGTCTTCTTGTCTTTGTTGGCTTCTATGAACTCTTTGTAAAATCCCGCTGTTTCTTTTATTGATTGTGTGGACGCATAATTAACGATGTCGAATCCTTTGAAGACATTCCATATCTCGCTTAATTGGGCGCCGCTGTGGAATGCTGCGGTTATGTGGCCTTGCCGTTTCAGGACTTCAGCTATCGTGGTGAGTTTTTCAGGCATGGGCGCAGAGAGTGTCACTTCTGCGCCATGGACGCCTTGATAGAGCGAGGTAAATACTGTTGTGTGTGAGGGTAATGTTGGCACGCTCGATGAAAACGATTTCTCAAATATTATGTTTTCTTCGCAGAATTTTGACAGTATTGGCGTGGTTTTCCTTGAATGTCCGTAGCAGCCAAGATGGTCCGCCCTGCACGTGTCCATCGATATGAATAGCACGTGGTCATATTTTTGTTGCATTGCAAGACGCCTCCCTGTAGGTTTTTAAGACTTTCGCTGTGTTTGCGTCCATTCGTATGGTGCCTTTATCGAGCCAGATTGTCCTTGCGCACATTTTCTCTACGAGCGCGAGCTCGTGGCTTATCATGATGACTGTTTTTCCCGAAGAAGCGTATTTTCTTATGGCTTTTGCGAATTTCGACCTGAATGCTTCATCTGATTCTGAAAGTACTTCATCGAGGAGAAGTATGTCCGGTTTGACGCTGAGCGATAAAGATAACATCAGTCTATCCCTCATTCCGCGCGAGTATTTTATCATCGGTGTATCCGCGAAATTTGATAATCCTGCTGTCTTGAACACCGCGCTTTTCGTTTTGCTGATCTGTTTTCGCGGCATTCCAAAAAGTCCGCAAAGAAAGCGGCGATTTGTATCTGCGCTCATTTCCTGTCTTCCGAGTTTAGTGTCGAACAATGATACTATTTTCCCTTTTGTCTTTATGTTGCCGCTGTCTGCTTTCAGGATTCCTGCGATTATGCTAAGGAGAGTCGATTTGCCGCTCCCGTTCGGACCTATTATGCCAACGCATTCTCCTTGTTGTATGCGCAAACTAACACCGTTCAACGCTTGTACATGCTCTATTTTTGGAAATCCATCGAATAATATTTTAAAGAATTGCCTTCTTTTTTTTCTCATCAACTCTATTGGGTATTTTTTGAATACATTTGTTGCTTCTATTACTTGTTTCATATGAGCTCCGGAAAACGAACTTTGAGTTTATTGAATACCAGGTATCCCGCTATAAATATCAATATCGAATTGATAGTCATTGAGAATACCAGCGATGGTGTAGGGAACGTATTATTGATGAGCAGCTCTCTTGTGGTGTAAATGAATTGGAATTGCGTGTTAAATCGTATGTTGAACAAGAACAATTTCGATCCTTCATTTGCCATGTAGAATATGGGCGTTCCAAGCCACCAGAGGCGCGATATGTAAACCCATGCTTGCTGCACATCGCTCACATATACTACTACTGATGATAATATCAAAGAAACTCCGAGCGCGAATAATAATTGGATGAATAGTATTGGCAAAATGAATATCATGTTCACAATGCTCATCTTAAGATATATCATTGTGCACGCGAGCAACACCAGTTCAAATAGGTGGCTTATTAAGGCGGCCAACACTGATGCCATTATGACTATTTCCCGCGG
>Ga0209542_10014010_pt1 | contig 13706 bp, 18 predicted proteins | sample RifCSPhighO2_01_FD_184028 | JGI IMG/M metagenome (GOLD analysis project Ga0209542, IMG submission 184028) | Soil microbial communities from Rifle, Colorado - Rifle CSP2_plank highO2_0.1 (SPAdes) (version 2) | ecosystem: Environmental > Terrestrial > Deep subsurface > Rock core/Sediment ...
CGTTAGGTGCGGTACGAAACGCCAGCCTCGCTTTGAGCAGAACATAAACGAGACGTTCTGTACGAGAATTGTTCCCCCGCTTTAGTGTTTGCGGCGATTCGATTCAAAATGCGTGCTAATAATCGAACCGATTTTCTTTGTCTTTTCCGGCTTCCAGCTAGAAGGGATGGCAGCTTTTTTTACCTCCGCTCTTGCCTCTGCTCTTCTAATCGCTTTCTTACCTGGAGGATTTTGCGGTGACGGGGGATGGATTACTCGCTGTCTTTCCTTACTGTCTTGCGTGTCCTTGATTTTCTTATACATGGGATCATCCTCAATTCTGCGAATCTTTTTAAATCCACCGCTACACTCAGTCGGATGATTTATATCATCTACCCGAACGGCACGTTTACATTTAGGACATGTAAAAAAATCAATACGTTCGGGCTGCTTATTATTGGGAAACCTTTCCATAAAGTAAATTATAGCAAAATTCTGAACTAAAAACTGTAGTTATGAGAGAATGTTGAAACTATATTTAATGAGTTATAACGGCTATGATTACTCCGGTACTAAATATAATAGACAGGCCGGAAGAACAAATAATCGGCCAAGTTTTATGTGCCATGCCATAAATAAGCCAAATTATGGAGGACACAGCCAATAGTTCCCATGTTGGCAAAGAAACTCCCACCGACTGGCCGGTATTTAGAATTTGATATATTTGAGGGACTGCCGCAAAAGATCCGGCAATGCCATTAATTAAAGCCACAATATCCAGAAGTCTTATGAAGGGGCTGTCTACAGTCTCCGAAGTTTTTCTTTTGTAAAGATGTCTCTTGTGAAGATGATGAAGACCATGAATGTGCATAAATAAAGTATAGCAGATGTTCGAAGCTATGAATGGCTCGGATAATTTGGCATAAGCGTAATTTCGTGTGGGAATGTTTTTTAAAAAACAAGGGCTCGGCTGGCATTTCGACCCGCACCGCCGAACCATAGGAATGGAATCCGCAGACGGCTTTGATAGGTGCGGTACGAAACGCCAGCCTCGCTTTTATGTGTTGGGTTTTTGCGCGCATTGACATAAATAACAAAGCAAAGCTTTGAGAAGTTAGGTGATTTTTTTGAAAATAGGACACTAAAGGATTCATTTTTCTGTAAAAGAAAAGCCGCAGCGGTGCGGCCTGTCTTGGTTTTATTGTTATGGTCTTTTATATTCTAAAAAAAAACTAACAGGTATCCGTGTTTTTACCCAGCCCCATTTCTCAACAAGTTTTATCATTTTGTATGCTTCTTCGCGGCTTAAGTCTGCGTCTCTATCTCGCATCAGCAGTTCTGTGTAGTCACCATTAGAATCCTGGAGTGATGAATAGAGGTAGTTTACCAGAATGCCAGCGCATGAATTTATAGCTTTTCGTTGTTCTTCGCTGAAGCGTGTTTCTAAGTGCAGGTCGTATAAAGCAAGCATCTCCTTCATAAGTCTAATTGACTTCCAGCCGATATTTTTAAATCTCAAAAGTTCTGCTTCCGGGTAAAAAGCTAGTTGGCCTAAAACAAAAATGCCATTTATTTTCAGCCAGCGCCTGGTTCTGCTTTGCAATGCTTGTGGTGCGTCTAAACGCGGGTCTTCAAGGGCCTCTTCAATGGTGGCGATTAAATTCGGAAAATCTCTTATGAACCGCTCTCTATCAGCATGCGCATCAATTGTTAACATTGACTCCTCCTTTTTTTGAGTGCCCAAAAACTGCTTTCGCATTTATAACACGCGATTTGGCATTATGTCAATCTAGTGTAGTACTGTACGTAAACAAAAACGACTCACCGCGTGGGTGAGCCAGGTACTGGCACTTGACTGATAAGTTCCTCAACCTTTTTAGGGTCAATGTCTAGGACTTTAGCGGCACGGCGAATAGTTTGAATTTGGCGAAGATTCTCCTCTTGGATCAGTTGCGCAAGGTTATCAAGGTCAATATCAAGTATCGACGCTACGCGACGCGTTTCTGCCTCGGTTTCTTTACTTTGGAGGTCCCTAAGGATTCTTCTCCTGAACATATCAAGCGCTTCTAACGTAAGCTGAATCCCCATCGGTTTTATCCTCCCAATAGGATTTACTGATATCAATGTACTTGGTGATCAAGTGACAGTCAAGACTAGCCGCGCTTGGCGATATTTTAACTCTGGGCGATAATAAGGAGTACATGATCTATTTCCTGGAGGGAGAGATAATAAAAAAGGGCGAGCAGTTTGCGGTCGTGAAAACCGGCGGTGTTGGTTTTAAGGTGTTTCTGTCGGTTTCGGGCATGAGGAAAATTGATGCCGTGGGGGAGAGGGTCGCGCTTTTTTGCCATTTTCATCTACGCGAAGACGCGGCCAGTTTATATGGATTTTTACTTGAGGAAGAACTCGCGCTTTTTGAGTCGCTGATAGCGGTTTCCGGCATTGGGCCGAAGTCCGCTTTGGGGGTTTTGGCTATGGCTTCGACCGACAAGTTGCGAGCGGCGATAAACGGCGGGCATACCGAACTCTTGACCAAAGTTTCTGGCATTGGACGGAAAACCGCTGAAAGGATAATTCTCGAACTGCGCGGCAAGGTGGGCGAAGGCACGGGCGGCGAATCCATCGAGAAAATGGAGCACGATGTTGACATTGAAGACGCGCTTGCAAATCTTGGCTACCCAAAAAATCACATCAGGGAAATTTTGAAAAAAATCGATCCGAAACTTGAAAGTGTCGAGGAACGCCTTAGGGCAGCGTTAAAACTATTGAAGAAGTAGTTAGAAGCTATTTATACCCGGTTGCTACAACTGCGATTATGTTATTTTATACTTATGTACTAGAGAGTAACAAAGATGGGAAGTGTTATATGGGTTTTACTACTAATTTAAAACGACGACTCGAAGAACATAACCGAGGTAAATCATTTGCCACCAAATCGCGTCTTCCTATAAAACTCATTTATTTTGAGGCATGCACAAACGAAAAAGATGCTAGGCGACGTGAAGATTATTTCAAGTCAACGCGTGGTCGACGCTTCCTCGCGAAGCGACTAAAAGTCTATTATCAATCGCAGTTGTAGCACCGGGTATGAAATTATCTTTTTACGGCGCCGCCGGCGGAGAAGTTACCGGCTCAAATCATTTGCTCGAAGTAGGCGAGGCCAAGTTTTTAATCGACTGCGGCATGTTTCAGGGCAGTGAATGGCACGATAGGAAAAACTTTGAGCCGTTTCTTTATGACCCCAAGGAAATTACGGCGGTTTTTGTTACTCACGCTCATGTGGATCACATCGGGCGTATTCCCAAACTGATTAAAGACGGTTTTACCGGCAAAATTTATTCAACCGCGCCCACTAAAGACTTGGCGGAACAACTGCTTTTAGATTCCGCGCATATTTTAGCCGGTGGAGCGGAAAGATTTGGTACGCCGGCGCTCTATGGGGAGGCAGAAATAGATCGCGCGCTCGCCGTGTGGCAAACAGTTCGCTATGACACGCCGATCATTCTTCCTGAACTCACGATTACTTTTTACGACGCAGGCCATATTTTGGGTTCAAGCTTCATTCTGTTTGAAGCGGAGGGCAAGCGCCTTGTATTTTCGGGGGATTTAGGCAATACGCCGGCGTTACTTGTGCGGCCCACGGAACATATTAAGGAGGCGGATTACTGCGTAATGGAGTCAACCTACGGCGGACGGGTTCACGAAGCGGCCGGGAAGAGAGTCGAAATTCTTTTGGGCATAATAAAAGAAACTATCGATCGCGGCGGTGTGCTCATTGTGCCGGCTTTTGCCATGGAGCGCACGCAAGATCTTATTTTTGAATTGAATCAACTTGCGGAGCATCACCGAATTCCCAAAGTTCCGATTTTTGTAGATAGCCCGCTTGCCATAAAACTCACGGCTATCTATAAGTCATATCCCATGCTCTTTAACGATGAGGTGAGGAAAGTTATCGCAGGCGGGGATGATATTTTTGTATTTAACGGACTGCATTTCACGCCCTCGAGCGAAGAATCAAAAGCCATTAATAACGTACCCGCCCCCAAGATTGTTATAGCGAGTTCCGGTATGTCCGAGGGCGGGAGAATAGTTCATCACGAACGGCGTTATCTCTCTGACCCTAAAAATACCATTCTCTTTGTGGGCTATCAGCCGCCTACATCCTTAGGTTGGAGAATCCAAAACGGCGAAAAGATAGTGAGGATTTTAGGCGAGGACATTCATGTGCGCGCGAAAATTTACTCGTTGGGAAGTTACTCGGCTCATGCCGACGAGCCGCGTCTTTTAGACTGGCTTAAACCAATGAAAAATTCCTTAAAAAAAGTTTTTGTGATCCACGGCGATCCGTCGGAGCGCGCCGCTCTTATTCAAAGGATTCAAGATGACTTTCATCTTAAGACGGAGGCGCCCGACATGGACTCGACGTATGATATAATATGAAAGTAAGGGGAAGATAGGAAGTAGTTTTTTTATATGATGAAAACAACAAAAACTAAAACACCCTCAAAACTTCATGGCCGTTACAGTCTGCGCTATAAAGTTTGCGTTTCTGGAGCCGCGGAAACTGGTCACTGCGCCATTGACGCGGCAGAAAAGGCCGAGCTTATGGGCAAGCTTATCGCGGAACACGGTTTGGTTCTTGTGACTGGCGCCACGCAAGGCATTCCCTATTGGGCCGCCAAAGGCGCCAAAGAGGCGGGGGGCATTGTAATCGGATTTTCTCCGGCGGCTTCCGAGGCGGCACACCTTAAAACCTACCATCTTCCCACTGATTACCATGACATTATCATCTATACCGGCTTCGATTATTCGGGGAGAAACCTCATTCTTACACGCTCGTCGGATGCGGTCATTACCATTTGCGGGCGTATGGGCACCTTAAACGAGTTCACTATTGCTTACGAAGACAAAAAACCAATGGGCGTACTGGAGAAAACCGGCGGTATGGCAGATATGGTAAAAGAGATTGTAGAGAAAAGTAATCGCGGTATGGCAAGAATCATTTTCGACGATGATCCCGAGCGCTTGCTTCATGAATTGATTAATATGATCTCGAAGGACAAGGAGGGTCGTTATTAACGCTAAAATATAAAAATAAAAAATATGGCAAAAAAAACCAAAAAAATAAAAAAAACTAAAACGAAAGCCAGGCCAAAGACAAAGTCAAAAGCAAAAAAAATAGTTGTTCCCCATAATATGCCAAAACCAGTTGGTAAAGTTACCCACTTTTTCGGCGGTATTAAAGTGGCTATTGTGAAATTTAAAAAACCGGTAAAAGTTGGCGCTGTGCTTTACTTTAAAGGAGCTACGACCGATTTCTCTCAAACCGTTGATTCAATGCAGTTTAATCATCAGCCGATAAAAACGGCCAAGCCGAATACTCAAGTAGGCCTCAAGGTTTCAAAGCGGGTTCGCGAAGGAGATGAGGTATTTATGGAAAAATGAGGAATTGAAGTATTTATTGAAAAATCATGATTGACAACTTCGGCAATTTTCAAAATCTCGAGTTTTTAGCGCAACTATTTCTCGCAGCGCTTTTGGGGGCGTTAGTGGGTATTGAACGCGAAGCGTCCAAAAAAACCGCTGGCATGAGAACTTTTTCATTAGTTTCTCTCGGCTCGGCGCTCTTTTCCATCATTTCGTTGTATCCCTTTGCTATGAACGGCATTGTTTCTCCGTCTGTTAATCTTACGCATATTGCGGCGCAGATTGTAACGGGGGTTGGTTTTATCGGCGCGGGGCTCATTATTTTTGACAAAACCTCGGTACGTGGCGTAACGACCGCGGCCGGTCTCTGGCTCGCGGCCGCGATTGGCATGGCGGTAGGTTTCCGTTTTTATCTCTTGGCGATTTTTACCACTTTCTTAGCTCTTTTTATATTTGTTTTTCTCTGGCGCATTGAAGAAAAAATATTTAAAAAAGGCCAGTCTGATGGTCTTTCTTAGACCCCATAACAAAAATACTTTCGCCCGCGCTATGAGCTAAAAGTAACGAAATTCTTGATGAGACGACTAAAGGTTTTTATAAAGCAGTATTTTTTTCCCGCCGGCATCTTAAGTGGGACGATTATCGGCGCGGGCATGTTTGCTCTGCCGCGTGTTTTTGAGGAGACCGGTTGGGTTGCGGGTTTATTTTATCTTATTTTTTTTGGAGTTGTTTTTTCTCTGGTGCATCTCATGTACGCCGACATAATTTTGCGAAGCGGCGGCAAGCCACATTTCGCTTATTACGCTAAAAAATATTTAGGCACCTGGTCGTTCGGAGCTGCTATTATAATTTCTACCGTCGGGTTCTTTCTTATTCTTACTGTTTTTCTTACGCTTTCTGCCAGCTTTTTGAAGCTTATTTTACCCATTGATGAATTGGCGGCTGTCCTTATTTTTGGGTCACTGGCCTCTTTGGCTGTTTTTTTTGAGATTAAAAAAGTGGCATTTTTGGAGCTAGTTATCACTCTCGGCATGATTCTTATTGTAGCCATCCTCTTTTTTCTCGGCCTGGGCGATACCGGAAACTTTATTTTGGGAAACGCACTGGGAAATTTCGGCTGGGAAGTTTTAATTTTGCCGTTCGGCCCTATTCTCTTTGCGCTAGCTGGGAGGCCCGCAGTACTCTCCGTTGTTGCTTATTTTAGAGAAGTCAGGTTGCCCATTAGTTTAATGAAGCCGGCCATTGTTGGTGGAACGCTTGCACCTATTTTTGTTTATATTTTATTTATTCTGGGTATAGTTGGTCTTTCTCGTAACATATCAAGCGATGCCGTTTCCGGTCTTTTGGGTTCGTCCTACCCGATTCTTGTGAGCGTGGGCTTTTTGGGACTGACTGCGATCTTTAGCACTTATATATTGGTTGGCCGGAGCATTCGGGACTCGCTTATATACGACCTTGATTTTCCGCGATGGCACGCCGCGCTTTTGGTAGTGGCGTTGCCCATAATGTTTTACTTTGCCGGACTGAACAACTTTTTTTATCTTGTCGGCATTATCGGAGGGATCTTTGTCTCTTGTGACGCGCTTTTAGTTGTGCTTATCTGGCAAGCCCTAAACCATTCCGGGAAAGAACGAAAACTTATAACGCGTTTGGGATCAAAAACCGCCTTTATTATTTTTCTCGTCATTTTTCTTGGGTTAGCTTATGAAATTTTCTCGCTTCTATCTTGGGTGCGTTAATGATGTGCTAAAGCCGTCTTGGCATTGGGCAAAAATCAAGGGCATTCTTTTTTATATATTTTTAGTCACTTTGCCTTTGGGGCGAAGAAAGATACTCGCACAGCTTACTAATGGCTTTGACGAATACGAAACTATTTTTTTATATATAAGCGACATACTACTTGTGTTTTTTTTGCTTGTATCTTTTAGAGAAATTTGGCAATTCATTGTGGCGCGCAAAAAAGAAGTATGGTTTTTTAGTCTCCTGATATTTTTTTTCGCCTCTATAATCTCGGTTGGCTTAGCCGCTCTTCCCTGGCTCGCCCTTATTAATTTATTGAGATTAACTTTGTTAATCCTTATGGCGTTTGGCGTCGGAGCGGGAATCCGTTCCGGCTGGATAAATGTCCGCGCCGTTTTTTTAATCCTCATTTTTTTGGGAGTATTCGAAGCCGTTCTTGGGTTTTCCCAGTTTGCGCTCCAGAAAAATATTGGTCTGTCTTTTATGGGCGAACCTTATTTACCCAGACTGGTAACTTCTATTGCGCCCGCGGGAGTACCGGCCGGCATAGCGAAAATCGATCTTTACGGAGGCAAGCTTATCCGCGCTTATGGCACTTTTCCGCATCCTAATATCTTGGCCGCTTTTTTACTGCTCTCTCTTACGTCCCTATTTTATTTTTGGGTGAGGAATACCTTCAAGTGGCGGGTCTTTTTCTATGCCGGCGTGGGCAGAAAAATGTCTAAAGAGTTTTGGATTTATGCCGCGCGCGAGCTTTTACTGGGCATTGGCATTTTTATGGTTTCCTTAGGGTTGCTTTTTACTTTTTCGCGTGCGGCGTGGCTTGTGGCTATGGGTCTTTTTATCGCGTTTTCGATTTTCACTTTTTTGAAACGCGAGTCGCGGCGACAGGCAGTGAAGCTGTTTTTTCTCTGCCTAGCTGTCGGCTACATACTCTCGGTTAATTTCGGTGTTTTGATGGCGTCCCGTGCACATATTTCTCTCAAGGAACCGGCTGTTACTTATCGTTTTCGTTACAACGAAGTGGCGTTTGAGATCATCAAAAATCATCCGCTCGGCATCGGTATCGGCAACCAGGTAATTTATTCGGTAAAAAATCAGCTTTATCAAAAGTTTGATATGCGCGCACTCTGGGCCTGGCAGCCGGTACACAATATTTATCTGCTCATGGCCTCCGAGATCGGCGTTTTGGGACTCTTGGCTTTTTTAAGCTTTGTTTTTATACTTGTATTTCAAGTTTTGAGAAATTTTTCTTTGGAGGCGATAACTGCGCTTTCTCTTCTCGGCGTGCTCTTGCTTTTAGGTTTAACTGATCACTTCTTATGGACACTTCAACCCGGCAGAATTATGCTTTGGCTAGTAATTGGCTTCGTTTTGGGCTTAAATAAGAAAACTAATCCATAGTCCCCGTAGCTCAACTGGATAGAGCGTTTCCCTCCGAAGGAAAAGGCTAGCCGTTCAAATCGGCTCGGGGACACCAGTAAGGGAAATATGTTAGGATAAATACAGAGTCGTACCGCTAAAAACTGCCAAAGAACCTGAAGAAAAACATCGGATCGCTTGCCAGTTCATAGCTTTAGCGGAGGAGGGAACCATATTTTAATTTTGGGGGAAGAAAATTTTTTAATAATAAAGTCGAAAAACAATTATTAACTAAAACATATGAATATGGACCAAAAAGGATTTGCGAATAATATAGTAGTTGTAATAATAGCAGTTCTAGTTCTCGCAGCCGCTGGTGGGTATTACGTATTTAAACAGGATTTTTGGGTTGAAAACGCGGGCAAAGTTAGCAAGCCCGTCATAGATTTGAAAACTAGCCCATCAGCTGTCGAGAAAAATGGAACTTTTCTATTAACCTGGTCTACCCAAAACGCGGTATCTTGTGAAGCATCCAGCCCAACCGCGCCTGATTTGCCGTTCAAAATAAATTGGTTTGGGCCTGTAGAACTTTTTGGTTCAAAAACATACAATAAAGTTCCCCACGACTTGCTTTTCGAACTGACGTGCAAAAATGGTGCAGGTGATGCTACGTTCGCAACAGCCTCGATTACGGTAAAATCAAGTGAAGTTTCCAATGAAACTGCAGGTTGGAAAACATACAACGGTACGAACTTTGAAGTACAGTATTCAGAAAGTACCTTTGCCCTAGTTCAAGTAACAAAACAATTACCACCGGATTACAAAAGCAACTATGCTGGCGTAAAATTAATCTCTTCAGCACGAGTGAGTAAACTCGATAAGCAAGAATGTTCGTATGGTGAATCTGGTTTAACATTCGTTTGCAAAGCAGAAATGGAAGGTGGTATTGAGTTCATTCAAGTTAATGCTTCGACGCAAAGTCTAACTTCCTCTCTTGATAGTTCACTGAAAACTATCGTAACGCTTGCAGGCAAACAAACTGTTAAGTGGAGCATCGGAGCCGGAGATGAAGGAACTGATTATTACTACATTCCACTGAATTCAAACCAGACTTTGGTAGTTGCGCGACTCTACAGATTCGACGGTTTCCCACAGCAAACTTTGTTCAACCAAGTACTTGCCACTCTTGTGATTAAGTAAAAGAGCTATCCGAATGCCGCCAAAGAAAAATTGGAAATTGTTAAATCTTGTGGCGAAGCCGCTCCGAATTCTGGGGGTTTTCTCGCCAAAATACGTTCGAACTAATTCAAGAATACTGCACAAAATTTGACAAGTTAGCTTTGTTCGCTATAGTAAATATATGGTAAAAGATTATGCATTAAGCGATTTAGGCGAAATGCTCGCAAAACTTGCTGAGGATTTTGCTGAATATCGCGATGAATTTAAAGGATTTCAAAATGGAGTTAATGATCAATTAGGGAGTATGGCAGGTGATGTCTATACAATCAAAGTTACTTTACCGCCTCTATCAAGTTTAGTAGTGGAAATACAAAAAGATATTCTTGAGCTTAAGCGTCGCATTGAAAATCTTGAGAAAAAAAATAGCACTGTCTAGGGTTCTTAAGAAATACACTCGTTTTTCGCCTCTCGAGGGAACCATATTTTTCCGCCAAGGGCGGATCAGCCTCTGGCTGAAATTTTGCGAAAGGATTTTTTTAATCAATTTTTTAATCATAAAATCTAAAATTATTAATTAATAAAGCACAAGTATATGAATACAAATATTAAAGTACTAATTTCTTCGATAGTTGTTGGCATTGTTTATGTCATATACATTTTCTTGCAGCCACTACCTGATGACCCCGGATTTGGTGCCATAGCACAAGGTCTCGGATTTTTTATGGGCGTAATTGTAATCGCTATCATTTTTGGGATTTTAGGATTTCTTTTAACCAAACTTGACACTTCTTGGGGAAAACGATTTATACACGCGCTTTCTTGGTTTGGGATATCCTTTGTGGTTATATTACTGTTAACTCTAGCAGAGGGACTACTATTGGAGCCATCAAAAAAAAGCAGAGTGGAACAGGAGCCATCCGCAATTGCAGAATCATTCTCCATGTGAGCCTAATTACACAGGCGATTACACTTGTGAGGAATGGCAAAAGATTTATCAGCCTCCGCAAAGAAAGAATCCATTGCCACAATAATATCCTTACACAATCACAAGTGATTGCTTGTGGCCTGTAGCTATCTTTTTTTTAAATTCAAAGAGCGAGAATTTGCCGCCTCCGCCCGAGGCGGATCCGCCTTTGGCGGAAAAGAAAAACTTGCCTGTCCGTCTCTGGCGGAAAATTGTCATTCGTGCGGCTTGCTTCGACTTGGTTCAACTTAACCAAACAAGTTTGGGGTTCAATAATACGACTGTGTTTACTTTATTTTCAGGTAGTGGCATAATTATAGGCAGAAACACTCATTCCGTTCGATCGGAAGGAGGGTTGTGAATGGTCAAGAAGAAAACAGATGAGGACGAGGCGATGGATCGAATCAAGGAAGGATTCAGGATGGGTGCCGTGGAAGACGAGGGAGCCGATGACGTTCTCCTACTAGACCCGGTTCTGCAGGAGATCGGCCCGCAGCCCGCAACTGAAGAGGGGTCGATGGTCAGCTCGCTCGTCAACCGGCGGCAGTGCGGCTACTCCAAACGTTGTCCACCAGCCGAGTGAAACGCGCAACTCATCCTTCCACCGAGGCCAGCTCAAGAAGCTGGCCTCATCTAATTTGCACAGTTATTGGTAGCTGTTTATAACTGCGAAAATGTATAATTAAGTTATGACGCTCTTTTCGGAAATTGCGATTGTAGTTGTGTTAGCCGCCGCTTTGGGATTTCTGGCGCATTTCTTAAAACAACCTACGGTTGTGGGTTATCTCGTGGCCGGCATACTCATCGGCCCTTTGGGCTATTGGGAGTGGACTGCCAAATGGCTTGCCCAGATAGGAAGTCCGGTAAGCAATCATTTTGACGTGTTGAATGTTTTTTCGGAGATCGGCATCACTCTGCTTCTTTTTATGGTGGGGCTTGAGATTAATACCCAGAACCTCAAAGAAGTGGGCAAGCCGGCTCTGTGGACCGGCCTTGGTCAGATTGTTTTTACTTTTGCCGCCGGATTTTTTTTGGTCAGATTTTTGGGTTTTAGCGAGCTGGCTTCGGCCTATATTTCAATCGCTCTCACGTTCTCCTCAACGATTATTGTCGTTCAGCTTTTATCGCAGAAAAAAGATCTGAATAGTTTGTACGGAAAAATCGTGGTTGGGTTTCTCTTGGTTCAGGACTTTATTGCTATCTTAGCGCTTATTTTTCTCTCCGGTTTCTCGAATACGGCAGGCAGTACCTCGCTTTTTTATTCAGTCTTAGGATTTTTATTTGTCTTTTTAAAAGGCGGCGTTTTGCTTTTTGCTACTGTCTATCTCTCCCGTAAATTATTCCCGCGCCTCATGAATTTAATTGGCCGCTCGCAGGAGATTTTGTATATCTTTAGTTTGGCGTGGGGATTGGGACTAGCCGCCTTGATGGCCAGCCCCTGGATTGGATTTTCCATAGAGATTGGTGGACTTTTAGCTGGCCTCGCGCTTGCTAACTCGGTTACCCATTTTCAAGTTGCCAGCCGCATGAAGCCTGTCCGTGACTTTTTTATAATGCTTTTTTTCGTGGCCCTGGGCGCGCGGCTCGCGGTGGGGGATTTTAGCGCGATTCTTTCTCCTGCCGCGATTCTCTCGGTTTTTGTGCTTATCGGGAATCCAATAATTGTGATGATTATCATGGCGGGCTTGGGTTATCGTTCGCGCACTTCATTTCTTTCAAGTCTCACCGTAGCGCAGATTTCGGAGTTTAGTTTGATTTTGGCGGCGCTCGGTCTGCGGCTCGGACACCTGACGAATTCGGAGGTTTCTTTGATAACGCTTGTGGGCATTGTAACAATTACGATTTCTTCGTACTTCATTCTTTACGGCGACCATATTTATGTTTTTATGAAGCCGGCGCTCAAAGTTTTGGAATTTCGGAAACGCAAAGCTGAAGAGCTTCAAAGTGTTCTTCCTTATGCCAACCACACTGTTCTCTTCGGCGCTCATCGGATGGGCTCGAATATTTTGGCGGCACTGAAGGCTACCGACGAACCGTTTGTGGTGGTTGATTTTGATCCAGCGATTATCCAGGCGCTTATAAAAAAAGATATACCAGTTTTGTACGGCGATTCAAATGACGATGAAATCAGAAATCTAGCCGGCCTGCCACGCGCGCGCGTTGTTATCTCAACCATTCCGGACTTTAAAGATAATCTTTCTCTTCTCGCCTTTATGAAGAAAGAAAATCCTAGGGCGGTTACGATTGTGACTTCTGAAAATGAGTGGGAAGCCAAGGAGCTTTATCATGTGGGCGTTGACTACGTGATTCTGCCGCACTTTGTGGGAGGGCTCCAGATTGCTCAAGCTATTCAACACGATCCGAATTACAGCCAGCTCGAGGCGTTGCGACTGCATGACTTGGCATTTATAAAAGAAAGATAACCTACTTGTTTTCCTCTGTTTTTTCTTGTCTACCTTATCAACTTGACGATCGTTAAGTTGATAAGGTGGTTCCGCCTAGCGCACTTGCCTTTTATATTTCTTTGTCTTACACTATTGGCTACTCGCTAGCTTGCTCCGTTAAAATTGTCTGAAATTTTGTGCGGGGTGGCTAGTTACTATTTCTATGTTAGCCATCAAATTACAACGCATAGGTAAAAAGAAGCAGCCGAGCTATCGCATTGTGGTTCAGCCGAAACGTTCCAAACTGAATGGGCGGTTTATTGAGGATCTCGGTTGGTATCATCCCGTGACAAAAAAATCACAAATTCTAGTAAATCGTATTGAGCACTGGCTAAAGTCAGGCGCGAAACCGACTCCCACGGTACACAATCTTTTGGTCAGAGAAGGTATTTTAAAATCCGCCAAAATTCCAGTGCATAAGAGGATTGAGAAGAAAGCGGAGACAGCAGTTGCCGCTATCTAACTATCTATTGACTTTTTTAGAAACTTGGTATAGAATAATAAAAAAGGTCGCCTAGAAAAGAAATCAGAAGAACATGGAAAAATCAGCCGATCAGGAATTCTTAACCTACCTCGTGCAGTCTATCGTGGATCATCCAGACGATGTTGTG
>Ga0209542_10014012_pt1 | contig 13705 bp, 12 predicted proteins | sample RifCSPhighO2_01_FD_184028 | JGI IMG/M metagenome (GOLD analysis project Ga0209542, IMG submission 184028) | Soil microbial communities from Rifle, Colorado - Rifle CSP2_plank highO2_0.1 (SPAdes) (version 2) | ecosystem: Environmental > Terrestrial > Deep subsurface > Rock core/Sediment ...
AAATGCGGAGAAAAAATGAGGGTGCGGTTGTGGACCAGATGGGTACTCACCTCCTTTTACTTTCTTTTTTAAAACACAATCACAGTGGCTCGAAGCGGCCCACATTCGCTTCTATAGATGTTGGTGGCACGCCCTACGCACATATCAGAACGGCTCCCGCGCCTCCCACCGTTGCTAATCGCAACCGTGGGGCGCGTCCGCCATACAGATATGTGCGGGGCGAGAACAACGGTTAGTGAGAAGCAGCGAAAGTCGACCGCTTCTCAATGAAATATTATTTGTAAACAGTTTATTCACTGATTCATGTAAAAAATATTTCTTGACTTCATAAAATTTGGTATAATCATAGTTAGCATGACTAATTCATCACGAAAATTCTTTATATATACTCGTAAATCTACTGACACCGAGGATCGGCAAGTGAGATCTCTTGCCGACCAGCTCTCCGAGCTACGCGAGCTCGCCAAAAGAGAGCAGTTGGTGGTTGAAGATGTATTCATCGAAAAGCAAACTGCCAAAACTCCTGGTAGGCCTGTATTTGCAGAGATGTTAGAGCGCATAGAAGCCGGAGAAGCTTCTGGTATTTTGGCGTGGCATCCGGACAGGCTCGCTCGCAACTCGGTTGATGGAGGTAAGATCATTTACATGGTTGATACTGGTGTAATTACCGACCTAAAATTTCCAACATTCTGGTTTGACGCGACTCCACAGGGTAAATTTATGTTGTCCATTTCATTTAGCCAGAGTAAATACTATGTAGACAATCTTTCAGAAAACGTAAAACGTAGTTACAAGCAAAAATTGAAGAATGGCATCTGGCCACAGAAAGCTCCTATCGGTTATCTCAATGACAAGAAAACTAAGTTGATAGTAGTTGATCCAGAAAAAGCGCCATTCATCAGGAAAGCTTTTGAAACATATGCTACCGGCAACTACACTCTATCAGCACTCCGCAAAAGCATGGGTGAACTCGGTTTGACTGGACACAAAGGTAGAGAACTTTCTATTTCAAACTATCAGTATCTCCTCAAGAATAATCTGTATCACGGACTCATACTTTTTCATGGTGAATTTTATGAAGGCAAGCATGAACCGATTATCAGTAAGAAAATATATGACACCTGCCAGGAAGTTATGACCAAGAAAAGCAAACCTCAACATGATGGCGATCTAAAACCGTATGTATATCGCGGACTATTCAAGTGTGCCGAGTGTAGTTGTTGCCTTACCATTGAAACGCAGAAGGGTCATAATTATTTACGCTGTACAAAAAGAAAAGGTCCATGCTCGCAGAAATATGTTCGTGAGGAAGCTATGACGACACTAATAAAAGAGGAAATCAGAAAAGTATCACTTTCTAGTAAAGTAGCTGATTGGCTTATCGCAGAGGTCGAGAAAGATCGAGCTAAAGATGATGACTCTTCGAAAAATCGGATTCAGAAAGTAAGTGATGAGGCTATTGCCGTTGATGCAAAGCTAGAAAAACTTATGACTGCATATCTTGGCAATGCCCTAACTCTTGAAGAATATCAAGAAACAAAGAATAAATTGGTGACCGAAAAGCAGGTTTTGAAGGACAAAATTACTGCTTTCGGTAAAGTTTCTAACGATCGGTTCGAACCAGTGATTAACTTTCTAAAAGACTGCAAGGAAGCCACTATTTTGGCAGAGAGTACAGATACGACGAAAATCCGCTCATTCTTTGAAAAAGTCGGTTCGAACCCACTCGTCCGCGACCGCGCTCTCATTTTTTCGCCACGATTGCCTTTTGCATTTGTGACAAAAATTCCCAAAAACGCCAACAAAGATGCGGGCGGGGCGGAAGGGGGGTTTCAGGGGGGAATTCCGACCCGCCCTCCACATTCTGCGATTCTTTCGCCTTTTTTGCCCGATTTTCTACTTTCTGCGAAATTGCTGCGGGACTTGGAGTCGGACCAAGATAAACGGCTTCAAAGGCCGCTGTCCTACCATTAGACGATCCCGCAAAATATAATAATCATAAAAGGAAGCACGATACGATAGGGTATAATTAAATACAAATACACATTGTATAAAATACCCTAAAAATGCCGATTTTTCAAGTTAGTCCATCAGTTGTTATTTTTTATAGAAAAAAAACCGATAAAAATTCTAAAAGGTAGGTTTTTATACTTTTTGCCCGCACACCTCAATCACCGCCAATTCAAGAGGTAATGTCTCTATATACGCCCTTCCTATAGCATCATGGGCCTTTATAAGCTCCAGCAGGACAAAAGAATTGATATGTGTATCTTTCTCTTTAGTCAGTAAATCAAGCACTTTCCAATCATCCTCCGAGACATGTTCTTGAAGTTCTTTTGATAAAGACGGAGCGTTTTTTGATAAAAGAATTATACGAATTTTTTCTAAAACAAGAGAAATAAAAGTCTTTATGGAAATATTTCCTTCACTGACTTTGGCGATGACTCCTAGCGCTTTTTCTTTTTCTTTGTGAGCCAAAGCATGAATAAAATCATTGACCAGTATTCCCTTTGGAGCTCCGGTAATAATCTCGACTTCAAAAATAGAAACTTTTTTATCTTTTGAAGAACTAAAAACTTTTTGCAAAATGCCGAGTGTATCTCTAAATGAACCGTCTCCAAGGAGGGCAATAAGATCACTTGCTCCGAGTTCTAAAGCATATCCTTCTTTCTTTATTACTTTATTTATGAGTTGTTTGAGAATCTCCCGACTAGGTTTTTTGAAAGTGAAGACTTGGCATCTGGATATGACAGTTTCTGGAATCTTATCTGTTTCAGTTGTAGCAAGAATAAAAATAACATGAGCTGGCGGTTCTTCCAAAGTCTTCAAAAGAGCGTTGAAAGCCGATTTTGAAAACATATGGACTTCGTCAAAAATATATATTTTATAAGGAGAATTAAAAGGCAAAGTATTAACGGCTTCATTGAGCAAGCGCATTTCATCAACGCCATTGTTTGAAGCGGCGTCTATTTCATAAATATCATTATCAGTAACATCCAGAGCCCTAGCAAAAATGCGAGCTACTGTAGTCTTTCCCGTGCCTCTACTTCCAGAAAAAAGATAGGCATGAGACAAACGATTAAGTTTAATTGACCCCTCAAGAACACTGATAATATGTTCTTGACCTATGACATCAGACCAAGCGGAAGGACGATATTTGCGATAGAGGACAGTGGAAATTGAGTTTGGCATAGAATTATTTGATTTTTCTAAATTGTAACATAAAGCAATTCGTATACAATTATATATTGATGTAATCTTTTACTACATCGTCAACTTCTTTAGCATTCTTTGTCTCCATGAGTTTTATGCGAAGCTCCTTTGCTCCTTCCCAACCAGAGACATACGCTTTGAAATGTTTCTTCATAATCGCGAAACTTTTTATATCCACTAGAAACTTTTCAAAAAGTTTCGTATGCTCTACCATAACTTTTAATCGTTCATTTCTTGAAATATCAGATGTAGATTTTTGTGATGAATTTTTTAATCCATCCTGATATATTTCAAATGTTCTCCCTGAAAAAAACCATGGATTGCCAAATATACCTCTTCCTATCATTATTCCATCACATCCTGTCTCCTTTGCTTTAACTTCAGCTTCTTTAATAGATGAAATGTCTCCATTTCCAAGAATGAGAGTTTCCGGACTTATTTTGTCGCGAAGAGAAACTATTTTTAACATCAATTCCCAATGCGCTGGGACATTTGACATTTCTTTTCTCGTTCGTAAATGCACAGTCAATGCCGAAAGCTTTTGTTCAAGAAGAAAACCAATCCATTCATCTATCTCATTTTTATTGTATCCAACGCGAGTCTTTACGGAAATAGGAATGTTCTCCTTACTTAACTGTCTATTATCACTATTTTTTGAATTAGATATTTTTCCCTCCATGACTCCTCTGCGAGCTGACTCTAAAACAGCCAAAGCATTTTTCTTGTCCTTTATCATAAATGCTCCTCCACCTTGCTTCTCCACTGCTCGGTCGGGACAGCCCATGTTTATATCAAGTCCGTCAAAACCAAGTTCTGCCACCAATTTCCCCGCTTGAAACATCTTGTCCGGATGACCAGTAAAAAGTTGAGCCGCTATCGGCCTTTCGGAAGAAGAATAAGCTAAATCACGGAGAATAATATCTCTTCCAGATGACATGAGCCCATCAGCCGAAACAAATTCTGTCCACATTACATCTGGCTTGCCATATTTGGCAACAATACGCCGAAAGGCCATGTCGGTAACATTGGCCATAGGAGCAAGAGCCATTATCGGACGACCTTTTGCAACTTTATCTTTCTTAAGTTTTTCCCAAAAATTCATAATTAAGATACTAACATAGTACTAGGCAGGACAGAATACTTTCTTTCTCCGGGTACGAGAATTTTCTGCTGAAAATTCTCTCAAGTCCTCGCGCCGACGCGCTCGGAAGCCCCTCCGAAAGAAGTATTCTATCCTGCCTTTACCTCAGCACCTTATTTAATACTGCCAGCGTATCCTCATCTCTCTGTTTACTCCCCAAAAGAACCACTATATACAACCTCTTCGGCGAATCAATGGAAAAAAGAGAAACACTTGTGCGATTGGCTTCAGGCGTATAACCATTTTTTCCTCCTTCATAAGCTGACAGATTTAGAAAGTGAGTAGGATTGACCCAAGTATGAGTACGAATGCTTTTTGTTTTAGTCATAGTGATATCAAATATACTGGGTTCATTTTTCCTAATCCACTTGGCTATAATAGAAATGTCTTTGGCTGTGGAGAGATTGCTAGGAGAAAGACCTGATGAATCTTTGAAATATGTTCTATAAGCGCCCACAGAACTGACCCAATCATTCATAGCTTTTACAAATTCTCCTTTTCCATAAATAGAATCATAATAACTGGATAAAGCGTAAGCTGAATCATTGCTTGAAACCATAAGAAGCGGATAAAGCAATTCCACCACTTTCATCTTTTCTCCAAGACGCAATCTTCCCGTATCTCCTTCTATAGAAAGAATTTTGGAAGTTATCGCTATTTGGTCATCCGCTATAAGCAATCTTTTTGCTATTACCGCAGTCACAATCTTTGTGATAGAAGCTAAAGGAAGCAGTTGTTCTGCTGATTTTTCAAGCAATACTGTATCTCTGTCAACATTCAGGACAATATATGACAAAGCAGAGATATCTCCACTGCCTGTTTGTGTTGGTTGATTATCTTTATTTTCCAAAAGCTCTCCTATGGCTCCAACACTATCCACCGTAGAATATTTGAAGACTCTTGAAAAATGATAAATGAAAGTTGAATCTTCTCCTTCATCTTCACTAGCTCCAATAGTTGAAATGATTGCCATGCTCTTGATAACGCCAAAAGATATCAAAAGACCCGCTAATACGGCAGTGATTATAGAAAAAAAGAAAGATTTCTTAGTCATATAGTTATTGTGTCGAATAATATATCGTATTGCCAAAACGAAGATTTATATAATCAAAGACTGGAATGTTAGAATTTTTTGACTTGTCTATAGTATTTTTCCAGAAGGTCAGAAGATTTGAAAGAGTAAAATCAAAAGACCATTTATCATCAAAATAAACAGTGACTTCCGGCAATTCTTCACTTGATATGTTACTATTCCTATTCGTTTTATTTTCCATATACATTTCATATTCTCCTTCATCGCCTATGAGAATACCTAGAGGAAAAATACCACCGCGCAAAGCCCCATCAATAAAATCTTGAAGTGCTTCAAAACGCTCTTTATTCACAAAAGTCATTCCGGTTGTAATTTCATTTTCATCATCAGAAATATAATAGTAGTTATATTTTTTAAGTTGTGACGATGTCTGTGATGATGGAACTTTGCTATACAGATAAGCATTTTTATCAGAAAAATAACAAGAATTTCCTTCACCAGATGAATTATCCGTGTAGAAGCCAGAACAAACAATAGCTGATGGCATTCGCTCCTTTATTGATATATTGAGACTGGAAATATCTTTTCTTTTCATATATACATAATCAATTTCCTTAAAAGAATCGGTTATAAGTCTTTCAATATGTTTCTTGGGATAAAGAAAAATATTGGATTTAGGAATAATACTGAAATATTGCCCCTGAAGTCCCGCCAACACTTTCTCTTCAATGTCGTTTGTAGATACAGTAATGATTCCGTCTATTACTATATTTTTTATATTGAAAAAAGAAAGACGCATCAAGAAAAGACAAGAGACAAAAACTATCATCACGCACAGAATAGAGAGAAGAATCAAAAAAAATAATTTCCTTCTCTTCCTTTGGGCATATTTAGACGAATGTAGAACGCGCGAAAGCATGCTTATTATCCAATCCTCTCTTTACCGAAATATTTGACCAAAACTTCCGGTATTCTAATTGAACCATTCTTTTCTTGAAAATTTTCTATCATAGAAACAAGGATGCGCGGAGTAGGAATGGCTGTAGCGTTCAGAGAATGAACATATTTCATTTTTCCTTCCGCGTCTTTATAGCGGATATTGCATCTGCGAGCTTGAAAATCGTGAAAATAGGAAGCGGAAGATATCTCGCGATATTTATTCTCTTTTGGAACCCAAAGTTCTATATCATACATTTTTACATGACCTCGACCCAAGTCTCCCGTACAAGTAATAATGGTCTGATAAGGCAAGCCGAGAGATTCTATGAACTCTTCTGTATTTCTATTTAACTCCTCATGAAATTTGACTGAAACATCATGGCTGGCTTCACAAAGTATGAGTTGTTCAAATTTGAAAAATTCATGGACACGAATAAGACCTTTCAAATCTTTACTATGAGCACCAGCTTCTCTACGATAGCATGGAGAAAAGCCAAGATATCTTTTTGGCAATTCACTCAAAGAAAGCATTTCATCAGAATGGAAACCCATAAGGGATATTTCTGCAGTGGCAATGAGCCCATCGCCGTCTTGAGTCATATAATAGTCGTCAACATCGGACGGCAGATGCCCCGTGCCATAGAAATTTATTTTCCTGACAATAGATGGCGGAATAATAAGATTGAAATTCTTCTTGGAAAAAAAATCCAGAGCATAATTCCAAACAGCAAAACAAAGTCGGGCTCCATCTCCTATCAGATAATACCCTCTGAAACCATGAACTTTGGTCCCTCTTTCAATGTCAAGCATTTTGAGCTTGGTCATTATTTCAACATGGTCTTTTGGTTCAAAATTGAAGACTGTCTTATTTCCCCATGTCTTTACCACTACATTGTCAGCTTCATTTTTTCCTTCTGGTACAGACATGTCGGGAATATTCGGAACTTGAAGCATTAGAGTTTGCCATTTTTTCATTATTTCTGAAAGTTTTGCCTCCTCTTCTTGAAGCATGCTCTTTATATGCTTCATTGATTCAATATATTCCTCTTTTTCTTTTGGTGTCGCCTTTATAATACTTTCACTGACGACATTCTGTTCCGCCCTTTTTTTCTCTATAGAAGACAATAACTCTCTGCGTTTATCGTCTAGGGAAATAAGCTCATCAATATCAATCTTTACGCCTTTTTTCTTGGCGCCAGTTATTACAATATCTTTGTTCTCGCGTATAAATTTGATATCCAACATGTCTTTTGTAATATCTTATGTTGGAGTAATAATAGCAGAAAAAAGCACAATTCTCAATGTTTTTGAAAATCTAGAAAAATAAGACTCCGAACGGGGAGGAAGCCCTTATTTTTCGAGCTTGCGAGACAAAAATAAGTGCTTCCGACCGCAAGAAGAGGAGCCCATTTTTCTTTATCAATATTTTCGGATGACTCCTTTCACCACCGCCGCCACATGGAGATCGTGTTCGGGATATATAGGTTTGTATTTGTTATTTGCCGGCTCAAGGTAAACTGGCTTGCCGACTTTCTTTCTTAAAAATTTCATAGTCCAACCGCCATCAACTTCTGCGATAACAATATCACCATCTTTTGGTTCATTCTGTCTTTCAACTACTACTAAATCGCCTTCTTTTATACCTTCTTCTATCATAGAATCGCCCTTTACTTTCAAAACAAAAGTTTTGCTTGGATCACTGATAAGATATTCATCTAGATTCATCATATCTAAAATAGATTCGTCGGCTATGGAAGGAATGCCCGCTTCCACGAGGCCCAAAAGTGGTACTTCTCCAGTTAGCTTATTTGGAATAAGATGACCTTGACTATCTTTTGAGACAACCCTCTCCGCAACCAGCTTGTTCACAAGCTTATATACAGCATTTTTTGACTTGAAACCGAGTATGTCCATCATTTCTCTATAACTCGGCATTCTTTTTCTATTCTTATAAAAAGATATTATTTTATGCTTGTATTCATTCATACATATTGTTTTACATATTATATTATAGAATTAGATTAGTTTATATTTATGAAATTAAATTATTAGTAGGATGATTACAGATTTAAGATTTAAGAAAATCTGAAATGTAATTTTCTACATCAGAAACACCGATGCGTAATGGGCGAGTTTACCCATAAATCCTTTTGGCCAAGCTTTTGATATACCGATAGACAGAGTGGATGGCTTGTCTATAGAATGAAGTCTGTCTATGAGAGCTTTGTGGCGTCTTGAAAGGACTTTGTATGAAAGACCCTTTTCAATCTTCATATCTATCTCTGTATTTATCTCGTCTATCTCTTTATAAAGTTTTTTAATCAAATTATATGTGTTCATATTTTTTAAAATTATTTTTATAATTAATATCAATAATGTTTTAATTGATAATGTTTAATATGTATAGTATAAGTGAACGATTGTTCACCGTCAATAGATTTCGATACTAGAACTGTGGATAACTCGTAGAAGCAATCCTCGTATGAGAATAATTTTTCATCATGATATAATCGTCGTGATAGACAATAAAAAAAGATATGCTGAATAACCTAATAAACAACAAAAGAAAAAATGAAAGTGATATTAAAATCATATACAAAAATGACCTTGATTTTCCTCCTCTTCTCCGTGAAATAAATGACCTCCCAGAGAAACTTTATGTTAAAGGCAATATTAAAAAGTTACTTGAAATGTCTCAAGAAAATAGCGAAGGAAAAATACTTTGCGTAGTAGGAGCCCGTAAATATTCCAACTATGGAAAAGAAGCTATAGAACAGCTTATATCTGGATTGAAAGGATACAATATATGTATAGTATCAGGTCTTGCTCTGGGTATAGACAGTATTGCACATAGGGCGGCATTGGAAGCTGGACTTTATACTGTCTCTTTTCCGGGCTCAGGACTTGATTCTTCTGTGCTTTATCCCACCATGCATTCTCGTCTTGCAGAAGAAATAGTAGAAGCCGGTGGAGCTCTCCTATCTGAATTTGAATTATTACAAAGAGGCGCAGATTGGACTTTTCCAAAGAGAAACCGTCTTATGGCTGGCATATCCCACGCCGTACTCGTAGTAGAAGCAGAACTCAAAAGCGGTACACTTATTACTTCAAAATACGCTGTAGATTATAATCGTGATGTAGGAGCTATACCCGGACAAATATTTTCTCCACTGTCAGCTGGACCTCATATGCTCATTCGCCTTGGAGCCACGCCTATCACATGTGCGGATGATATTTTGGAACTTCTAGGATTTGAAAGAAAAGACAGTATCAAAAATGGGGTAGATAAAGACGGAATAAATAGAGATAAAAATGATAAACAAAATACTTTAGATCTTGATAATTTAAGATTTCGTAATCTCGGTGAAAATGAAAAGAAAATCTTAAAATCATTACACATAGAATCAAAAAATAAAGATGCGCTAGCGCGAGAGCTCAATATTGACGCGCGATTAGTCAATACTCTCATTTCTTCACTTGAATTGGAGGGATTTGTGAAAGAAGAGATGGGGGTGGTGAGGAGGGTTTAAGAAATCATATTAACTTTTAACACTATACAATGATCTCATCTACTTATTCTATTCTTATTTTTTGGTGCTTTTAAAAAGTTATCTCCAGAAACAATAGACTTATTTAATCTCTCTTCAAGTTTTATCCGTGCTCCTCCAGCAATATCACCACCAGCTTTTGCATCAGATTTAAGTTTAATGACACCCTTTGAATCTTCGGTTCTATGTATTTCTGTAGTCGAACGCTCGCCTAACATAGTAAAAATAAGTTCAAAATCATCCATATGATCACGAAGATTCTCTTTTTCTAAACCTTTTAACTCTTTATATTCATTTGGAGTAATACCAAATGTGGCTTTGGAGATCTCTGCGGTCAAAATTTCATAATCTTTTTTTTCTTGTGCACCACGATTATGCCATTCGTCAGTCAATTCTTCTCTGATGGCTATACCCCCGAATCCTTTTATCAATCCAACTATCTGAATAACCTTTTAATTTATACAACATTCTTGTTCTCTTTGTAGATAGTTCAGGATTTTCAATTTCTTGCATTCTCTCATAACCAACCTTTGCAAGCCATCTCTTAAAAGGTTCGGCCTTTGGAGATGGAATTGACTGGACTATACGAAACATACCTTCAGTATTTGCACAGTCAGTCTCATATTTCTTACCATCAGAAGACTCCAATTTCAGTTGTCTACAGATTGTAGATAACTCAATCTTATCCTCACTATTAACTCGCACTTTCATTGCGGTCCAATATGCACTCGGTCTATCACTATCAGTCAATATCTGGATTACATCCACCACCGAAAACCACCACTCATTATTATAAATAGTTTTTCTAACTTCCTTTTTTTGAAACAATACGATTTTGGTGATTTCATCAGTCATAGTCTTTATTTTTATTTTTCCACTTATGTGGGAAGGCGAGATTATGATTCACTCGCGATTGAGGAGTTGCTTCAGCTTTTATTTTTGATGCTATCTCGGCCTACCGAAAATTAAATGCATGGACTAGCGACCAACTAACGCTACTTGTCCTACATATTCAGTATACCAAACAGACTGCAGATTGCTTGGTATACTTTTGGTGAATATGGGGTGATTCAGTTTATTACACCCACTTGTGAACAATACATCTGTGATAAGATGCCTCAAAACCACTCTACTCAGCCCTATTGCCTTTCAAGTATGCGTTATCCCTTGTTCTAGAGATTATTGCGCAACTTCCCACATAAGTGGAAAAACTAGATTCATTTAGCTTAGAAGTATCCGGCGGGATACAAAACCCAGAGAGATTACTGAAGTTATTGTTTATTATCTGAAATTATATTCCTCAAGAAGTTTTTGTAAACTAGACATAGATAAAAAAATATTGTTTGTTTTATTTATCTTCCGTTTATATACTTAAATGACTATTAGGAAGTAATTTTAAAATCCGCAAAATATAAAACCTCATTTTTTGTCGGCGCCCAATCTAGAGTATTGCCACCAAAGAAAGTGGTGAAATTGAAATTATCTATTCCGAAAGTTGCACCCTTAGCTCTGAAAGCTCCTAGGCATGATAGTGCCAACTTTCCATCAAACCAAGAGACAATTTCGCCATCTCTTTCGCCTGACGTATTCATTATGATTTCCGTCTTCAGTGTATGCCATTGACCAGGAACAAAGCAGAAAGGATTTTTGTTTCCGTTTATGTCGGTCCAAGGCAAATCGTCACCCCATCTCTTTTCAGGTGCTCGTTCCATCCAATACATGTATTGAAAAATCTCACCTTGCTCTCGCCACATGATTCGAGTAGAAAAACCATCCTGTCCATCTGATTTCTTTCCACCACCAGGTGATGTGCCTCCGCCAAAGCCTGGTAATTTGCCACCCCTAACAAAATCAAAACTTACTGGAAACATTACTTGATATTCAACGGTACATTTATCGTATGATTTTTCAAACCTATGTTTCCATTGAGCACCTCCACCATTTTCTTCCTGTCCAACTTTTCCTTGAGGATATTTAATCTCCAGAACATGGCGAGATAAATCCGATATATCTTTAACAATAGTACATCTACCTTTGTTTACACCCATAACTCTTCCTGGGACATTCCAATCTTGGCGTATTTGTTCTTCTGTATATATTCCGAGAGAATTTTTATTAAAAGATACGGTCTTTTGCATTAAAACAATCATACCATAGCAAAACCCAGGAAGTGAAATTTTGGCATTTTTGGTTATACAAATTTTGTTGGCATATTATTTTTTCTTTTTTCCATCAAGAATCTTCTTCACTTCCCGGTCAAAATCAGACACATAGTCTCTATCTTGTTCAACACGGTATTTTTCATATTCTCCAAGAGCTAGGGCTTCTGCTACCTCATGACTTATTTTTCCGTTATCCGATAAGATTTGATTCTCATTAAACTGCAAAAAAGAATCAAGTTTTTTAACCCAATCCTTCATATACATGATGATTCCTTTCTTTGATTGTATTTCGGCATAATCGAGGTACATCGTGACAATCCTATTCAATAGATCAAGCTCTTCGTCTGCAAGATAATTCTTTGCAATCACCATATCAATCTCTCTAATAGCACCACTGGGTCCATTCTTCCAACTCGTCAAACCAATATTTTGTTTTTTAGAATCAACTCTATTGTAAATTATTTCTGCAGCAGTCTGACCCGTGATCGCAAAATGTAGTTTGTTTTGGACAGTAGCGAAAAATAGTTTCGTAATTTCTTCATCTAGATTGTAGTCTGCACTACACTGTGAATATATATCAGTAATTTTCTGGTACATGCGACGTTCACTCGAGCGAATATTTCTGATTCTGGCGAGTTGCTCTTCAAAATAATCATGTCCAAAAAATCCATGCGGGTCTTTGAGTCGCTCATCATTCATGGTAAATCCTTTAATGATATACTCGCGAAGTCTCTCCGTCGCCCATATTCGAAATTGTGTCGCCTGTGAGCTATTTACCCTATATCCGACCGAAAGAATAGCATCCAAATTGTAAAATTTTATAGATTGATTTTGTGTTTTTCCTACTATAGCCCCGTGAATAGTGGTATGTTCCAAAATGGAACTAACCACTTTTTTATCCAATTCACCACTCTCAAAAATATTTTTAAGGTGCTTTGTAATAGCTGGTCTTTGTACCCCAAAGAGAAGGGCAATTTTTTCTTGTGTCAGCCATATGGTTTCATCATGCAAAAAAATCTCGACTTTCACTTTTTCATTTGCAGTCGTATAGAGTAAAAATTCACTGAAGCTGTTATTTTGAGTGATTTTATTATCCTTTTTCATATTAGTATTGTTTTAAAACGGCTTACCTATCCCCAATTCATCACAGAACCTCCCTATCTCATTCTGTAGCCATTTTTCTAAGAGATACTTATAGAAAATAAAACCAAGAATATAGTTCTTGTAATTGTCTTTCAAGTATCTTTCTTGTTCTTCTGACATGTCAGAATCCTATCACTTTCTCAACTATTTTTCCATTAATAATTTGCCTAAAATTTCCTTTCCGTGTAATACTTACTATGTTGTAAGGAAAATAATATAGATGATATATATAATATAAAAATTTTGTCTTACGGATTTTTCTCAAAAATTTTAGACTAAGCAATCATTATGAAACTCCTAATAGTAGAATCACCAGCAAAAGCAAAAACTATTTCAAAATATCTTGACGGAAAATATACCGTCAAGGCGTCTGTTGGACATGTTCGCGATTTGCCGAAAAGCAATAAAAAAGCCATAGATATAGAAGGCGGTTTTATTCCACATTATGAAATCTCAGCTGGAAAAGAGAGAGTCCTAAATGAAATAATAACGCTCGCCAATAAAGCCGATGAAGTAATACTCGCAA
>Ga0209542_10014013_pt1 | contig 13704 bp, 14 predicted proteins | sample RifCSPhighO2_01_FD_184028 | JGI IMG/M metagenome (GOLD analysis project Ga0209542, IMG submission 184028) | Soil microbial communities from Rifle, Colorado - Rifle CSP2_plank highO2_0.1 (SPAdes) (version 2) | ecosystem: Environmental > Terrestrial > Deep subsurface > Rock core/Sediment ...
AAGCCATATTTGTATTTGACATTTATATTCAGGGCTAGTAATATTCCAGCCAATATGGAAAAACAAAGGTCAATGGATGTCCAGTACTTTCAGACTTCTGTTTGTGCCAGAGAAAGCGATGATGGAAGTTGTCCCCTTCAACCTCTCTTAGATAGATTAAAGTTAACCACAGATAGCTTTATAGCACTAGCTTTATCAGAAGACCTGCACACATTTAAAACCGAGAATCACTCCATGAATGAAGATGGTAAATTTCAACAAGGAGACCTACATATTATGTGTAGATATAAACCTGAGAGAAAACTACCTTTTGAGTGTGGAGAGATTATATTTAGAATTTTTCCTCTTGGGGATATTAAGATAGATAAGTAAAAGGGAAATGGTGCGCTTCTCTCTTCGCGTTAGAAGAGACCGGTGCGCACCAAACCGTCTAAAGAATTAATAGTTCCAATGGCAGCTCCCAGAGGAGTTGATAACCATTTAGGGTATACAACCCCCCCAAAGCACTCATAAGAGCGGATATCCCAAGTAATACCCAGGCTGCCGTCATGGCTCCTGCAGAGACTGCTAGGAAAGCAGCGGCACCGAGTCCCATGGCCAGCTGAATAAACTTGCCACCGAAATCGAAGTTGTCACCCTTCTTCCTGGCTTCTTCCCGGGTTGCCTGTTTCTCTCTGGCTGAAGCCAGTAGTTGCGTGCGTCCCGTACCGTTCGGGTAGTGGGGATCGCTGATATTGTCATTGCTGTTGTTGTAGCTGATATTGCCTTTGTGGCCTTCGATCAGCTTCATGACAGCAGGCCGTTGTTCCGCAGGCAGGATTGGTGCCAGGACTTCGAGCATTTCCATTACGCCGTAGTTGACACTATTGTCGATGTTCCGGGCTTGGACGTAGTTGAAGTCGTCGCTGGCAGCGACGTGATTCTCCAGGAAATCCATATCGGCGTTTTCTCCACCGCTCTGGTTAAAAACAAACACCATGGAGGTGAGAGTAATGACCAAGGCGACGATGTTGGCGAAACGTTTGGTATTGGTCTCTTTTTCGTGGGCCTCTTCCAGTTGTTCCCTGAGATCTGCTGCTTCCAATCTTTCTCTCCTTATTAATTCTTTAGGTTGTTAACGATCGAAAAGTTAGTCAAAAACCTCCTTCTGTTAAAGATCTCGTCTAAATTTTCTTGACCATTATACCAATACAGACCCATTAACTTATTACACCTCCTTTAGGTATGAATTTTACCTAAAGTGATGCACTTCGTTTATGAATTAACTAACTATAGACCTAAGAAGAGCAACAGAAATGCCTACAGTAGCTTTTATAAAGGCTCACGGCGTTAAAAGTATTCGTTTTCCAGATTATTATGCTGAGCCAAGAGCTAGAATAAATAGCCTCCACAGAGAACTTTTATACAGAAAAAGTTTTCATAAAAACACTCACCCAGACCTTTATCAAAAATTAATTGGTTGGTTTCCTAGTCCCATTAGGCAAGCCTATCATATTACCCCTAGAAAATTTACTTAGGTCTGTTTGATTTTAAAATTGAGTTGGTAAAATTGAGAATTTGGTTAGTAGTATTAGTCATATAGGTATTTCGATATCTAATCAAGCTTGCATGTGCTGCAACAAACTGAATAACTTCAAAAGTTTCACCCTTAACAAGTCTTGGATCCTCCGGTAAAACAGTAGTTTGCACTCTTTCACCATTAAAATGTTCCGTCGTCTGACTGGTAACTATTATAGCTAGCGGACCAAAAGAGGTTGATTCCCTACCCATCCAAACAACAGATTCATATTTGTCAGCCAGTAATTTAACCTTGGGAGTTTCATATGGTAAAAACCCAATGGTTTCAAAAAATCTTTTTAATTGTGGAGAGAGGTGAGGAGAGCTTTCAATATCAGCAAAACTAACTGGAATCTCATATGCTCTATTACTAGCCTCAGGGGAAATCTTCTGAACACTTTTAACTTTATTAATAGCACTTAATGTTCGTTTCCTATTATTTATTGCCTCCTCAAGAGTAGAGATATTTTTTATTTTTTCAACCACTAAGTAGGAGAGTATAGCTTGGTATTTTTAGCTTGTCAATGCCTTAATCTGGTTTAATCTGGTTTTTGAATTAATTTTCTGAAAGTTTAAATTTTGTCCCTGATTTACTTATTGAAATTAAATGTCCTTTTTCTTGATCAGTTCTCATTCCTTTTAAAACTTTTAATATTTTTAATTCAGCTTCTTTATTTGATAAATTTACTGAAAGATCTATAACAGAAATTCCCTTCTTCTTAATTATTTTTCTAAAATCTTTTACATTAAAAACTATTAGGATTCTACTCTCTTTTGTTGCTAGATCATAAAGAAGTCCATCTTTAATTCCTGATTTATTTAAATCATGTTTAATATGTTTAAGATTATGAAAATTATTAAGTTTTGGATAAGTTTTAGCTAAAGATAATCCTTCGTCAAGAAGTAATTTATATTTTACAGTCTTTTTGGATTTATTTCTTTGAAGTTTGATAATGCGTGAAAGCATAGAGTCCTGCTTCCATGAGGTAGGCAATTAGAAACTGGATCTTCTTTACAGCCACTTGTGGATATTCTTCCCTCAAATCCTGAGTTGTATAACCCTGTTTGACTAGTTCACGCAATCGCTCTATAGGGATTCTTGTACCGGTAATTACTGGAGAACCCCCCAAAATATCTTCATCAATAGTAATGTACTTCTTTAAAATTTGGGTCATGGGCGGGAAGTATACTTTAATTTTCACTATCTTTCAATCCCTTGTCAATATATCAATTTTGCTTAAGAGATTAATAAACTTCCACAGACTGAGACTCGAACGGCTTAATTATGAGAAAGACCCCTGGGAAGATCCCAAGGGCCTTAAAAAACACCTCCTTATTTTTTATTGTAGACGACGGTCTGACAATACAGATTGATAGTGGCTTGAAACTCTTTGGGAGATCCCCTCATATCTCCTACTTAACTATCCTGTAGTATACCAAATCAGGAGTTAAACATCAAATGGCTTCACCTCTCCAAATCTGTTAAAATTACATCGAGGCCCCATGGGCTGCTAGCTCAATTGGTTAGAGCAACTCCCTCTTAAGGAGTAGGTTCTCGGTTCGATCCCGAGGCAGCCCACAAATTATAGATTATTACTTAACTGTTGGTTCAACTCTGACGAAGACAGAGGGTGTATTATCCAACTGGGGTCACATGACAAGGAGTAATTGATTCTTGTGGCTTACAAAAATTGACAAGTATCCTATAACCTGATATTATTCACTACCATGTCACGTGAATTAGATGAATTAAGCAAGGGTGCCAGTGAACTGGCTGAAAAATTCCCCAAACTACTGGGGGATATTATCAGAGCCAATGTCCAAAGTCTGTCTACTACAGCTGCAATCATAAGGGCATATGAGGAGGCATTCTTAAAATCCCCCGACACGGAAAAAGTTTTGAGCATAGTGTTATCGGAAATGGAAGAACCTGCTGAAACCCCGGAAGCAAAAAAAGCCCGTATTTTGGCTATAGAAGATCCCTTGATAAAATTTAGAGAAGTATTGTCTATTGTAAGAGCCCCCAATATTGAAGAGAGGGACATTTTAAAACAACATCAATCACTTCATTTTGATATTAATGCGAAATCCTTAGGAAAATTTGTAACGGAGAACGAAGCTCATTTTAATGATGAACAAATAGATCATCTTAACACTGTTCCTGCAATCAGGGATTTTACACCTCCAGTAGATTTTTTTATTGCCTTTCTAAACCCAAACCAGATCTATCTTCAGGACAGCAATCATCTTTCACAAAAAAACCAGGCTAAAATGATTAAAGATTTTTCTGACATTACCATTAATCCGATCCTTCCAAACGCTTTGGCAATTATGCTTCCTGCAGTAGCTTATGCCCAGGCAGATTGGTACCATTTTAACAGGGATACCACCAGAGGACAAAAATTATTTAAGGATTTTAGGGCTAGAACAGCAGAGGGATTGCTTAGTGGCACAGGCTCTGCAGCAGGACGCATATCTATTAAGGAAAAACTCCTTGTTCATACTTTTGAGACTGATAAGGGTTTTAAAAACATCTATGCTATACCAGCAATAGTGTTTGTTTAAGTTTACACCAACGCACAAACTTAATACGTTATAATAAATGTATGAATCTTACTGAGAATACTGAAGAAGCTGATAAGTTTACAGAACAAGCTAAAAAAGCTTTACAAGAACTAGCGGCCATTGAGGGTAAAAAAGCTTTTGTGATAGTTTTAGATGATCTGAAAGCCAATGCAGAGATGGTGGCTCTTGCTTTCGCAAGATCCAGAAAACACAATGTTGATGCCAGTTTTGTTCCTATTGAGGTTAACTACGGCAGAGATGCGGTATCATTTTACAAAGCTTTTAAAGAAGCTGACTCTCCTGAAAATCCCAATCAGGTAGTTATAGCTTTGGATGGCAATTTAGATTCAGGTGATAAATATCAATATGGCTACAATGTAGCTAAAGAAATTGCCAGAATTTCAGAGGAAAATGGTTGGGTAATGCCCTTTATAGTGGGATTATCTAATCAAGATGATAAGAATCAGATGTTAGCCAATAGTTACAAAGATTTTTATATTGCTTCCTCTGATAAAATAGACATTCTGCCTATGCTAAAAGCAGTGTCAGATAAATTAGGTTAAAACCAATTCCTTACTTTTCCGATTTTAGGACCGTTCTGAATATACATACTAAAGTGCATAATCATTTCATCTAAGCTGTACGGCTTTGGGTGATCCTCTAAATTTACAACTCCATTACTTGCGCCCAGATGATTTTGTCCAATACTTAGAGGTTTGCCATCAAGGAAGTCCATAAAAATTTGATAATAATGATAAAATTTGTGCCCAGGGTGCTTATAACCTAAGTTATACTCTAAGGAGACTGAGGATCCTACAGGTTTTAAGGCTACCTCAAATGGAGGATAATCACGCCTCGGGGAAAAAAGATCAGAAATATAAACTAACCCGCCGCTAATTCTTCCTAAACCTTTCTTAAAAAAATATGTTTCGGAGTCACCCCAAGTCCACTGCCTTAGTTGTTCCATACCCAGTACTATAAAAGGATCAGTTACCTTCATATAGTCATAGATTTCTGCTATTTGATTTAATAATAGGGTATCAGCATCAGAGACTATGTGTTTTTCATGTCTTTCAGTAGCCTGTCTTTGCCTACTGAATTCGGTAGGTTCACTGGAGTAATTACCGATATTTCTGGTCATAGTGCCAAATCTATTAGTGAATTCTGCTTTTTCCGCTTCTGTCATACCTTTAATTATAATCTAAAATGAACCTAATTACAAATTATAGGCTCGTGTGCTAGAATATCTATAATATGACAGAGATTTTAGACGAATCACATTTTATTTCTAAGGAACGAGCTATTCGCGGTGCAAAATATGGGTTAATAATAGGGACTGGTGCCTCTTTAGCTTATTTATCTTTTGCTCTAACTTCTAACCCTGACCCTCAGGCCAAATATATTGCTGACCCAGATTCTTTTGTAATACTTAGTTTTATAAAAGAAACAGCTATAGTCTCAGGATTTTTAGGTGCCTATGGTGCCATCAACGACGGAATTCGGCCATTAGCAAAATTCCATCAGATAGAAATTGATAATCTTCTTGAATTTAAAAAAAGAATAACATCGTTTTATAATTTTGTAGACAATATAGGTGATAAAAGAATTGGTTTAGCTATTTCCGGATTAGGTGGAGCTTTCATGGGAGGAGTATTCTCTGGATCAGCCGCTCTTATGAGGACCATTAATTTTGGAGTTCTAGAACTTCAGAATCAGTTTCTAAGCCCCATACCATCAGATTATCCCTTAAGCTTCTTAGCTGATCACCCAATTGAAGCAATCGCAGTTGGAGCAGTCATTGGAGCAAGCATCACTGCCTCTAAACTGGCTTTCCACCGCTAAATAGAGTATAATATACGCACTGCTTGCCTAACCGCTGTAAGGCGGTTTTTTTGTGGGTAGTAAATTTTATGGATATAAGGAATGTAGCGATAATAGAAGAGGGTCGACTTGAACAAGTTCAATGGTGCTTCCTTTCTGACATTGCCACAAAAGGATTAATAATATGAATATAAGAAATGTGGCAATAATTGCACATGTTGATCACGGTAAGACCACCTTGGTAGATGCCTTACTTCGTCAGTCTCAAACTAAGATCTCGAAAGAGGTTGTTGAAAAAGGCGACCTAATCATGGATAGCAACGACCTAGAAAGAGAGCGTGGAATCACTATCTTCTCTAAAAATGCTTCGGTAACCTTCAAAGACACCAAAATTAATATTATTGATACCCCTGGTCACGCTGATTTTGGAGGAGAAGTTGAAAGAGTCCTAAAAATGGCAGAAGGAGCCCTACTTTTGGTAGACGCTAAAGAAGGACCTATGCCTCAAACCCGCTTTGTGCTTAAAAAAGCTCTGGAACTAGGGTTAAAAATTATAGTAGTAATCAACAAAATTGATAAATCTGACGCTAGAATTGAATACGTAATTAATAAAACATTTGATTTGTTCTTAGAATTAGGAGCTGACGAGGAAGCTGCCTATTTCCCAACTATTTATGCCTCAGGCAGACAAGGTAAGGCTGGCTTAGAAAAAGACCTAGATTCTATGACAGATATAACCCCAGTTTTTGATGCTATTTTAGAACATATTCCAACTCCAAGCGGTGATCCTGAAAAACCTTTACAGATTCTGATAACTAATACTGCCTATGATAATTTTAAAGGCAGGATTGCCACAGGGAAGGTTTATAACGGACGGGTCAAGGCTGGACAAGATGTAGCTTATATTAACCGTTCCGGTGAAATTAAGAAATTTAGATTAACCTCTCTTCTTGGTTTTGAAGGCTTAGAGAGAATAGATATTACTTCGGCTATGGCAGGAGATATTATTGCCCTCTCTGGTATTGCGGATATTACTATTGGGGAAACTATTGCTGATCCTGGCTCTTCTGAAGCTCTGCCTCTTATAGATATTGAAGAACCAACTGTTAGAATGAATTTTGCTGTTAACGCTTCACCTTTTGGAGGCAAAGAAGGTGAATTTAAAACCGCACGGCAGATAAAAGAGAGACTTTTTAAAGCTGCAGAAGCAGATGTGGCTCTAAAGGTTAATGATGGTCCTAGTGGAGATTTAATAGTTTCCGGTAGAGGTGAGCTCCATCTGGCTATTTTGATTGAACGATTAAGACGTGAGGGTTATGAGTTTCAGGTTGGTAAACCAACAGTGATAGAAAAAGTAGAATCTGGACAAACCTTAACACCTTTTGAAAAAGTAGCAATTGAGGTTCCGGATGAATATTCAGGAACAGTTATGCAAAATCTAGGTTTAAGACACGGCGAATTAGTAGATATGAAATCTGAAAACGGTATTACTATATTTGAATTTATTATAGCTACCAAGGAATTCTTTGGTTACAGAAGTCAATTTTTAACCGATACCAAGGGTTTGGGTATCCTAACTTCATCCTTTTTTGAATACAGACCGGATAATTCAGGTAGTTTTAAAAGACAAAACGGTTCATTGGTGGCTCATGAAGCAGGAATAACAAAGCTTTTTGCTCTGGTTTCAGCCCAGGAGCGTGGTACTCTTTTTATTGGTCCAGGAACCTCTGTTTATAAAGGCCAAGTTGTTGGTCAAAATAGCAGAGATGATGATATTTCTATAAACGTTTGCAAGGAAAAACAACAAACTAATCACCGCTCCTCAGGTGAGGGAAAAGATGAACATTTTAACACCCCAAAACTAATGAGTTTAGAACAGGCCATAGAATATATTGACGAAACAGAGTTGGTAGAGGTAACCCCAAAATCAATTAGGATTAGAAAAATTCAATTGTAAAGGTAGCACCTTTTCTATTTTCCCTTCAGCTTTCTTTAGGTAAACTATATTATATCTTGGGAAGTATAGAAAAGTGGCTGGTGAATCTTCTAAGAGGGCCCTTTGGAAATCATAATATTTTTCTTTTCTCATATCCTCTGAAACAATTTTCCTGCCATCTTCCAAATCCTTATCAACCCTGGCTGAGGAATACTTAGTTAGGTTGGTTTTAGTTTGTGTTGAGTGCCAGAGGGAATATTGGTCAGGATCTATGGGAATAGTTTGAGTGATTAAAAGTGCCTGAAAATTTTGTGGAATCCCTGATTCAATTCTAACAACTGTCTTCAATCCTAATCCTTCCCAGGCTGAGGCTATTTCTCCTCCAATACCCGCTAGCTGAGGGGTGACCGTTAAAGTAATTTGTTTTTGTAAATCTTCTTCTCTCATAGAGGCCCTAGCCCGCCCCAAAGCTTGTTTGGCTGCCTCAAAATTACCCAGATAGTCATTTACATCTCCTCTAAAAGCCCAAGAGGTAGGAGGAATAGAAGTTTTAGCAGCCACTTCTTCTTTAAAAACAGGCGCTCCGTAACTTAAGGCTTGACGAATTGAACGGTTACTTTTACCTAAAATAGGATCTTCAAAATTATAAAGTATGCTGACTACCCTACTATAATTTAATTTGGCAGTTGTTTTGGCTCTTGGATTACTTTTGAATTCCTCCAAACTACTTACCCCTAATAAAGATTGAACCTCTCCCAAGGAAAAGGCCGAAAGTGCTGTTTTTTCATTGGGGTAAAAACGTAGAACTAGCTCTGGGAATGATCGATCTTTAGGTTTGAGGGTTATTTTGGTTATAAAAATTAGACTTTTTTCTACCTTAATAACTCTATATGGACCTGTTCCAATCAAACTGTCTTTTTTAAATATTGGTCTTGATAAAAGTGAGGGGAAAGCGGAAAAGGATTCTTTTAATTTAAATTTTATAGTGGCAGAATCTGGATAAGTTATTTCTACATCCGGAATACTAAAGGCTAAATCTTCTGAATGAATGGGAGTGTTATCGACCCAAGTTAAATTTGGTTTTAGTTTAAATTTAAATTCAGTGGCATCATTATTAGTCTCCCAGCCAACAGCCAAATTTGAAACAGCTCTACCCTCCTTATCCATCTTTACTAAACCTTCTGACATTAGGTTGGTGGCTATCTCCGGTAAGTCATTCTCTTGATAAGTTCCAATTAGACCCTCACTTAAAGAGTTAGATCTAATAGTTGCGGGATTAACTGTTAATAGTAAAAAAGATAATGCCAAAATTAAAAATGTGGCACCAGCAAAAAACTTCCACCTCCTTTTAATACCCATAAAAAGGATCAGAAATGTAATCTTTACTCGGGACTTAAAAGCCATAAATTAGACCATCAATCCAATAACTGATGAGGTGATAAAAAGTGTGGCTATAATAATGGTTAGATAGAAAAGCATTTTCTCTGCGCCTCTCTTGGTTCTATAAAAGCTCATTTCTCCCCCAAAAGTACCACCTAAACCAGTCCCTTTTTGCTGAATGATGATTACTAGTACCAGTAGGACTCCCAGGACTATTTGAAAGATAAATAAAAATTGTTTCAACATAATTAATGCATTAACCAATGCAGCAGGTGTGTTAGAAATCCTATCATAAGTGAGGCTAACATTGCTACCCACAAAGTTGTTAAATAAGTCCCGGGTATAACAAACCCGTTATATTCAAATCCGGGAAAATAGTATGGCATCAACCTAAACTGTGGCACTACTGTGGTAAGAGCGTAAAGCGCTAAAACATTAGTGGCCCAAGCAAAAATCCCCAATGTTAAAAGATTAAGGGGTAAAAGTAAGATTTTTAAAAGTGGGATTAGTAAAAAGTTAATTAGGGTAAAAGCCAGTCCTCCAATTAAAAGACCCTGAAAACCTCCAGTAAAAGAAAGTCCTTTAATAGTTTCGGTAGTGATATAGAGTGAAACTGTGTTTATTAGAAAATACCTAAGTAAAGTTTTCATATATCCTAAATATTATCACAAAAATGTAGCCTTATTACGTAATTTTCTATGATAAGTAATAGCAAAACGGTGGGATTCATCCCTAAGTCTTTGTAATAGTTGTAATGCCGGACTTTTTCTTGATAGTTTTACAATTTCTCCTGTTCCAGGCGGATATAACCACTCTAAGCGCTTGGCCAAACCATAAATTCTAATTTCTAATTTCGAATTTCTAATTTCTAAAGACACTCCATTCACTTGTCCTCTTCCTCCATCTATTATCATAAGATCTGGTATTGGCCATTCCTTATGCTTCAACCTCCTTCGCATCATCTCTTTGTGCATCCCCACATCATTTGGCCTACCGGTGATATGAATCTTGAACTTCCTATATTGGCTCTTGTCTATTTCACCATTTGTTAAAACTACCATTGACCCTGTAGCCTCTTTACCAGAAATATTAGAGATATCATAGCCTTCTATGCGTTCCGGTAATTTCGGAAGCCCAAGTGCATTTTGCAACGCTTTTAGGGCTATCTCCCTTTGATTCTCTAGGAAATTTGGATTCTCCAGGTAATTTCTAGTCCTATTAGGTTGTGTTAGATAGGAAATTCCCATAATCATTTTTTTAAGTCTTTCTGCTTCCTCAAAATCTTGATTTTTGCTAGCCTTTTCCATATCTTTAGATAACTCTTCAATAAGACTTATCTTTTGACCATCCAACAGTTTAGCTAACCTAAAAATATTTTTCCGGTAGTCTTCTTTACTAATTCTCCCAATACATACCCCAGGACACTGCTCCAAGTGAAAATGAAAACACGCTTTTAGCTTCGCAAGGGGACGCCTTGGTGGCTGGGAACACCAAGGGAATACTTTTCTCAAAGACTTCAAAGTCTCTTTTACAGTTCTACTAGAAGGGAAGGGGCCAAAATATTTTAGAGAATCTTTCAAATCATGCTTCCTAGCTGTTAAAGCTCTCGGGAAATCTTCATTAGTAATTTTTATATAAAGATAATCCTTATCATCAACCAGTCTCACATTAAATTCAGGCAAATACTTTTTAATTAAGTTAGCTTCAAGAATTAAAGCCTCCAACTCTGATTCAACAATGATTGTTTCAATACCAGCAATTTCTCTTACTAAAACCTCAGTTTTTACACTTCCAATCCCGGATTGGTTTTGAACCTTCAATCCGGGATTGTAGGTTCGGAAATAGGAGGCCACTCTGTGATATAAATCTATGGCTTTTCCAACATATATAACCCGGCTTTTACTATTTTTGTAGATATAAACACCAGGCTTATGTGGAACTAGCTCACGGTTAATAAATTTTGGAATCACTGGGCTCCAATTGGAGTATGCCTATCAAAGTGTCTCATTCTTGGTAGTTCAGTTTTTGGGTCTACTACTGCTTTGGCTATCGCTTGTTCTATATAATTCAAATTATACGAGTAATTTATGATTAAGCTCTTTGTAACTACATCCCTATATGTTTGAGTTTCTCCTTCAATTTTTAAAATATTATGCTTATTTTCCCAAACTAAATCAACCCAGCCTACCTTTATCTCGAAAAGGCGCATAGGTTGATTGAGAGCTAAGTGATGATCTATTTGTATCCTTAGGTTTCTATCCCAATCTAAGGTTTCAAGATCTAGCACTGGCGGTAAAACATGGGCCAACCAAAAATCTCCTGGTTTAGTATCCTCATGAAAGGATAATCCAAATTGTTCTGCAGTCGGCCATTTCAAAGGTCCTGGAAGGGGCGGTTCTGGTTCTGGAATATAATCATCGCGGATAAAAATTGGTGAAACGCTAGACTTGGTAAATTCTTCGATAATTCCAACTACCTTAAGTTCTCTTAAATTTTCTAATCTGGAATTTACAAATCTGGCATGAGTAGTAAATTCTGCCTTCTTCACCTCTATTAATCGATTTCTTGCCCCAACGTTTGCTTTTTGCTCTGCTCTGATTCTTTCTACTCTGTCTTCTATTGACATAATTGGAATATAATCTTATTTTTTTCCTTTGTCAACAGGTTTTCCTCTACTCATATATTTTTTTCTATAAATAAATCCTCCTAAGGTTGCAAAATATATTCCTCCTAACCCCAATCCCAAAAGAATCAATCCTAAAGGAAAACTCTGAAATATTAAAATAGGTCTGATACTGACCTGTTTAGTGAATTTTTGCCCTGCCACCTCTACTATTAGTTTATCATCATAATTATCCAAAAGTGATTTTGTACGGAGATCAACTGTAAATTCTCCTTCTCCAAAAGCTGGGATTGGACCAGTGTCTAAACTGGGATTTAAAACAGATAGTGTATTAGTTTTGATAGCCAAGGGACTGGAAAACTGTACAGCATTACCCTGATTTCTAACCTTTACCCTAAGTTTTATCGGCCAACCAGACATAAGGGTATTAGGTAGATCGAAAATCACATCAATTTGTGGTTTACCCAGAAAGTCCTCACTGGCAAATTCAACCTTAACATCTCTACTTTCTGTTCCATTATATTTATATGATCCGGCTGGGACTGGCTGTTCAGAAGAAATTCCTTTTACCACAAAGGCAAAGTGATTTAAATCTAGTTTAGTAAAATAATCCACCCCACCGGTAGTAGATTCCCAAGTTGGATCTACCATCACCCATCCCTTACTATCATCCCAAAACTCAGGCCAAGCATGTAAAATATCCCGAGTAAGGGAAAGTGGCCGCAGTTCCGGGTTAGCAGTATAAGCGTAGCCGTTAAGTTCCCTTGCAGGTATGCCCGCTGCACGGGCTAGAGCTATAAAAAGGTCTGTAAATTCCATACAAACAGCTTCAGTTGGATTTGCTAGAGCTGTGACGGCCCCTAATCTTTCTACACTTTTACCAGAAAGTCTATTTGAATCATATTTAAGGTTATTCGCTACCCACCTTTGAATTAATTTAGCTTTCTCAAAGTTACTCAGGGGAGGACTACTACCTAAAATTTCTGTTAATTTAGTTCTAATGGTTGGATGATTACTATCCCAATATTTAGTGGATTTAATATATTTAAGTTTTAAGTCATCACTTAAAAATGGATTTTTAGTTTTTGAATCTATGTATAGTTTAGAGGAACCAATTACTCTAACATCTAATTTTTGATTTCTAGCCAATTTATACCAAGCCAGATAATTTCCATCCTCATCTACTGTCACATTAATAGGCTGTGGATCTATCCTAGAAAAGACCACGTCTTGGAAATCCGTATCAGGAGGAAGGGCAATATTAGTTAAAACCGGTACTAAGTTAGGATTTTCTAAGTGATAATTTAAATCAAAATCAAACAACTGTTTATCCCCAAAATTAGCTAGAACTCCCTGGTCAGAAAGTTGTGCTTTAGTAAAAATTAAAAAAAGTTTATTAAAATCGGATGTTTGTTTTATTGGGGGAGGGGTAATAGAGGTCGGGTTTCCAAAGCTGGTGGGGACTGCCAAAGTTAAGTTATAACCCTCAAGATTGCTGCTAGCTACTACTTTTGGAACTGACACTTCCCAAACAGATCCCTGTTTACTGGCAAAGTCCTTGCTTTTAAAAGTTAGCGTCCAGGGAAGGCTTTTACCCACTCCCACTACTTGTTGATTAAATTTTACTGATAAAGTAGTGGCAGAACCTTTTTTCTCTATTTTAGTTTCTAAGGGGCCGGAGGGGTCAGAGGCAGTGACATCTGTAATGGCAGTGGAGCCAATAGTCAGAGAAAAATTAGTAGCGTAATATTCAGAGGTTAGGTTTTTTAAAGTAACCTTTTCAGTAACAGTAGTTACCCCATCAAGAGAAACGTCGTAGGTA
>Ga0209542_10014015_pt1 | contig 13703 bp, 17 predicted proteins | sample RifCSPhighO2_01_FD_184028 | JGI IMG/M metagenome (GOLD analysis project Ga0209542, IMG submission 184028) | Soil microbial communities from Rifle, Colorado - Rifle CSP2_plank highO2_0.1 (SPAdes) (version 2) | ecosystem: Environmental > Terrestrial > Deep subsurface > Rock core/Sediment ...
TTCCGTGATCGACGTGACCGATGGTGCCGACATTGATGTGCGGCTTATCTCTCTTAAATTCTTCTGCCATATGTTTACTTTGGGTTACTAATTAAAACTTAACGTACGAGAACCAGTCGCTAAGGCTTAATTACTAACGATATATTAAACTAATAATTTCCATGCAAAAAGCAATAGAAAAACTGCAAAAAGTGCAGTTATTTAGATAATAGCAGATTTAAAACCGTTGTCAAATTACGGAGTTATCTCTATTTTACCATGTCGTAGTCCGAAAACCCAAGTAACCTCATTTCTATATAAATTGGCTCCAGAAGCTCGGTTATTCTTTTTTGAATAGAAGTGACGTCGTCTCTCTCTCCCGTATCTTTTTTCTTGTTCCTTGCATTAAGCTCCTGCACAAGGCTAACTATTTCTTTTGCATCCAGCTTGTCCTCTTGTGATAACTTGTTCATAATTTCACTGAGAAAAGCAATAAAAGCCCTGCGAGTGGTTTTTGTAGACAATATACTTTCGCCACGCTCGGTAATTACACTTGCCATTGCCATTCTGTCCAATATTTTATCATTGAGCATAACATGCATAGGGGTAACGCCATTTTCGTCCGGTATCCACGTCCATAAATTAAGAAAACTGAACTCGTGTCCCATTGCTTCGATTTTTGCCTTCTTATCTTTTAATTCTAAAATTATAGCCTCGCGGCGTTCTTCAATGTTGCCTATATTATTTATACTTTTTGTTAAATCAGCGTCACCTGCCATAAATTAATTATACTTTATATTTTCTAATTTCCCCACAGAGCTTTTTGGCTTCTTCCTTCGGACTTTCGGAAAAAATGATTCCGCGCGCGGAATGGATTATAAGCCCCAGGCCTTCGCTATTTAGTCCTGCCTTTATAACTGATTCCAGGTCTCCCCCCTGTGCGCCGATGCCAGGCACCAGAAAGGTCATATCGCCAGCGATACCCCGGATTTTTTTCATCTCTTCCAGGTATGTCGCCCCCACCACCAGCATGCAATTATGATTTTTGTTCCACACTTCGCTTACTCTTTCCGCCACAATCTGCCAGATTGGCTTCCCTGCCTCGCCGGCAGGCAGGCCTTCCACCACCAAGTCTTGAAATTCGCTCGCGCCCAGATTAGAGGTACGGCAAAGAATTATTAACCCCTTATCGCTTCTTTCTAAAAAAGGAGACAAGGCTTCTTCTCCCAAATACGGATGCAGAGTTATGGCGTCAAAACCCAACCAGTCAAAAGCGTACGATACATATCCGTTGTTCGTATTCCCGATATCCGCGCGCTTGGCATCCAGTATCGTAAAAATGTCTGGGTTATTTTCGGCTAGATAGTCCATGGTCATTTTTAATTCTTTTATTCCTTGATCCCCGCGCGCTTCGTAGAAAGCGCTGTTTAACTTAAAAGAAGCCGCGTATTCGTTTGTCTCTCCGATAATCCATTTGTTAAATTCAAATTGCGGATATTCCAATTCCTTGAACTTGCCTGGAATTTTTTCAAAATCCGAATCCAGCCCGACGCACAGGAGTGAATTTATCTTTTTCGCCCTTTGGTTGTATTTTTCTATCATCATCTCGGATAATCCTTGTGTTGTTCTAAAAATAGATTCCCGTACCCTAGTTGAAGATTTACCGGCATGCCTTTTTTACACAACGGGCAATCTTTTTCGTCCCAGACGTCCATGCCAATAATTGCCAAATAAGAATATGGTACACCCATAAAATCCGGATTTATATTTATTGGATCTTTGTTTACGATAGAGCAAGCAGCAAGAACTTTGCCTCCCTCTTTTAGAACGCTGTTTATAACTTTTTTTACAGATCCTCCCGTAGTAACTATATCCTCAACAACCAAAACATTTTTATCTTTTACGTACTGCCCATAGTACCTCATGAAAATTTGATTCTTGTCAGGCTGTTTTTCCGTAAAAACACTTAGCACTTCCTTGCCTTTCAATAGTGAAAGGTGATGCGCCGTCCATTGTGAAAGAATAATTCCCCCGACTGATGGGCCAACTACAACGTCAATTGGTTGGTCTTTGTATTTTTCGGCAATTATTTCGGCAATTCTAGATATTTGCGCCGTATGAGGGTAAACAAAGTCTTTGTTGACGTACTCCGGAGCATGCTTGCCGGAAACATAGACGAAATGGTTATTGGTAACCACAGCATTGGTCTTTTTTAATATTTCCACCACCTCCTTATTGGATTCGTACATAGTTTTATTCTAACCTATTTTTTCTCCCGACGTAAGTCGAGGATCCGCGACTCCTAAGAGTCGGGACTTAATCTCCTTCGCAAGGTAAGGGTTCCACATGGCGCCGGTGACAGACATAACTATATCAGCTCCGGCTTGCCTGTATTCGAAAAAGTCGTCAGCCGTGGTTACTCCCCCGACTCCAATAATCTGAAATTTATAATTAAATTCTTCCCGTAATTTTTTCAGTCTTTTTACCATTTCAAGCCCCGCCCATTTTATCGGCGCACCGCAAATGCCGGACTTCAGGCGCCACTCTCCTCCCGGAAGAGCCTGGTTTCCTTCTTCGTCCCGAACCGCCGAAGGAATGGTATTTATCGCAGAAAAACCGTCCGCAATTGTTCCAAGTTCTTTGACCATGTTTCGTAATTCATCTTCACTTTCAAAATATGGAATTTTGATAATGAGAGGTGTGTTTCCTATTTCTTTCTTTACCGCCTCCGCAATGCGGCGAGATTGTGATATATCGAAACACAAAAGACGTTTAACTTTATCTCCTTCGTTCGGGCAGCTGAAGTTGGCTTCGATAAGGTTGATTTTTGTTTCGTTCATCATGCGCGCCACCGTAACCCAATCATTCAAAAAGTCCTCTTCGGTAAAATTTTCATCCCAGCGCGTACCTTCAATCATCCCCCACACCATTTTCCCCTTACGTTCGTTCGCGTATTTAACAACATCAGCCATGTCCGGAGCCCAGACTTCCGGAGGATAGCAAGGATTACCGAAAGAGTTTGTGATGGCGAGTGGTTCGGAAAAATCTTTTTTAGTTACAACTCCCTGCCTTGCTTTCTCTATAGTTAAATCTCCGGTAATATCGAGGGGTAAAACATTCGGCCATTGGTTTACCTTTTTGGCTCTACTCCGCACTGTTTTGTATACACAAATGTCGAACCCTTTATCGAGTCCGGCTTTTATAAATTTACCGTTTACTAACGGACCCGCTTCAATCCCAAACGGAGAATTTATTTTAAATCCTAGAAAATCAAACTTTGGTTCGTCTTTGTCTCCAAAAACGACGCCATCCGAAAAGGCTCCAAAGGGTCCTTCTGTGTAGTTTTCTTCATATGTTTTTTTCGGGTCGTAGAAAGGGGTGTGAAGCATGAATACTTTTACTTTAGCACAGGATTGACTGTTTCTCAAAAAAGGAACATTATTAATGATATGAAAAACTTAGGATTGTTTACGTTGATTGCTGGCTTATTAGGAGCAATGGGTTTGCTTTATTTTTCCCTGCCTGCCGGGCTCGGAATGGTTCTGCCTTTTTTGGTAGTTATTTTGGCTATTATTAGTTTTTTCTCTCCTAAGGTAAACAAGTCCGGCAAAATAATGGCCCTGATCGGGCTAATCCTTGTAGCTCTCCTGCCTGTATTGGTGCCATTTCTTACTCCGATGCCCTGGTAGAAAGTATGATATTGCTACTTGCAAAAGACTGCCCAGCTGGGCAGTCTTTCTATTTTATTTTCTTACAGCTATGATTGTCTCCGCCACATTCTGCGGCACGATGTCGTAGCGGAAGAATTCCATGGTAAAGCTGGCGCGGCCTTCTGTCATTGAGCGCAGGCCGGTCATGTATCCGAACATCTCGGAGAGAGGCACTATGGCTTTCATAACTTTGTTCATTCCCCTGTCTTCCATGCCTTCGATAAGTCCACGTTTTGAAGAAAGATTTCCGGTCACATCTCCCATGAATTTATCCGGGGTGACGACTTCGACTTTCATCATAGGTTCCAGGATTACGGGGTTAGCTCGCCTGCATGCATCCTGGATAGCCATAGACGCCGCAATTTTGAATGCCATTTCGTTGGAGTCAACTTCGTGGTAAGAACCATCCCAAAGATCCACAGAAACATTTACCATTTTGAATCCGGCTAAAATTCCGCGGTCAAGACCTTCTTTGAATCCTTTTTCGCAAGGGGCGATGTATTCCTGCGGAATAACTCCTCCCTTGATGCTGTTTACAAATTCAAAACCTTCTGAGCGTTTTGTGTTTTTCGGCAAGTCTTCCAGCTCTTCCTTGGTAAGCATTTCCATGGGTTTTACTTTTATCTTCACGTGTCCGTAGTTACCACGTCCACCGGATTGCTTGATGTATTTTCCTTCAGCGTCACTAGAGCCAGTGATAGTCTCACGATAAGCCACCTGTGGTTTACCTACATTTGCTTCCACGGTGAACTCACGCTTCATGCGGTCAACGATAATTTCAAGATGAAGTTCTCCCATTCCCGCGATGATAGTCTCACCTGTTTCTTGGTCTGTTGAAACTTTGAAAGTAGGGTCTTCCTGCGCGAGGCGGTTCAAAGCCATGCCCATTTTTTCCTGGTCAGCTTTTGTTTTTGGTTCAATACGTAAAGAGATAACGGGTTCAGGGAAAACTATGCGGTTCAGCTCAATCGGATTGTTTTCGTCACAGATAGTGTCCGAAGTAATCGTGTCTTTAAGTCCCACTGCCGCCGCGATTTCTCCAGCGAAAACCTGTTTTACTTCTTCCCGGTCGTTCGCATGCATTCTGAGAATTCGGCCGATGCGCTCCTTGTTTCTGGTTCGGGGATTGTAAACATAGCTTCCTGCTGTCAAACTTCCAGAGTATACGCGGAAGAAAATAATTTGTCCTACAAACGGGTCAGTAGCCACCTTGAAGGCAAGCGCGGCAAACGGCTCGGAGTCGGAAGCATTTCGGACTAAAGGCTCATCGGTGTCAGGGTTTATGCCGGGAATAGGAGGAATATCGGTAGGAGCCGGCAAGTAGTCGACTACGGCATCGAGCACCAGCTGAACACCCTTGTTCTTTAAGGCGCTACCGGCGAATACCGGGAAAATATCATTTGCGATTACCGCCTTTCTGAGGGTTTTCTTTAAGACGTCAGTATTCGGAATAACTCCTTCCAGGTATTCGGTCATCATGGCGTCGTCCGTCTCCACTATCTTTTCAACAAGCTCGCCGTGATATTTTTGCGCATCGGCTTTTAATTCTTCCGGGATTTCTTTCTCGACAACCTGGTTGCCCATCTCGCCTTCGAAGTAATATGCTTTCATACGAAGCAAGTCTATGACTCCTTCGTGTTTTTCTTCGAGGCCGATAGGTATCTGCATACGTACGGCTTTTTTACTCAAACGGTCCAATATCGTGGAAAAAGAATGTTCGAAAGAAGCTCCCGTTCGGTCCAGTTTATTTATGAAGCAAACACGGGGAACTTTCGCTTCGTCTGCGTAGCGCCAGTTTGTTTCAGACTGCGGCTCCACTCCGGCTACGCCGTCAAAAACGACGACGGCTCCGTCAAGCACTCGGAGGGAACGCTTCACCTCCACGGTAAAGTCAATATGCCCCGGGGTATCAATAATGTTAAAACGATGTTTGAGAGCTTTATTTTTTAAATCGTAGGTCGGGGTCCAGAAACAAGTAACCGCGGCAGAAGTAATAGTGATTCCGCGTTCGCGCTCCTGTTCCATCCAGTCGGTAGTAGTTTCTCCGTCATGCACCTCGCCTATTTTATGGGAAACACCCGTATAAAAAAGCACGCGTTCGGTCGTGGTCGTTTTGCCGGCATCTATGTGTGCTATAATTCCAATATTCCTAACTTTTTCTAGAGGATAATCTCTTTCCATATTTTAAATTACCAAGCAAAATGGGCAAAAGCCTTGTTCGCTTCAGCCATCTTGTGGGTATCTTCTTTCTTTTTAATAGCCGCGCCTTCGTTTTTGGATGCGGCAATAAGTTCATCGGCAAGTTTCAAATGCATGGGCTTGCCTTTGCCTCCGCGGGCAGCGTCACGAATCCAGCGCATCGCAAGCGCGAGCCTGCGCTCTGGGCGAACCTCGATAGGAACCTGATAGTTGGCGCCTCCGATACGTTTTGAACGGACTTCGGTCATGGGACCGGCGTTCCTCAAGGCGGAGTCAAAAACTTCAAGCGGGTTCGGGTTACCGGTTTTTTCTTTAATAACATCAAAAGCGGCATACATTACCTTGCGTGCTGTCTGCTTCTTTCCGGACCACATGATGTAGTTGATAAACTTCTCCAGTTTCTCCGAGTTGTAAACAAAGTCGGGTTCTACTATATTCCTGTTTTTTATTTTTCGTCTCATAATTTTTACGCTTTAGCTTTACCGTCTTTTCTTGGTTTCTTGTTTCCATACAGAGATCGTCCTTGTCTCCTCTTTTCCACTCCCTGGGTGTCGAGCACTCCGCGGACGATGTGGTATCGGACTCCGATCAAGTCTTTCACGCGGCCTCCGCGAAGCATTACCACGGAGTGTTCCTGCAGATTGTGCCCTTCGCCGGGAATGTAAGCGGTTACTTCCATGCCGTTGGTTAGGCGAACTCTGGCTATCTTTCGGAGAGCAGAGTTTGGTTTCTTCGGAGTCGTGGTCGATACTTTCACGCAGACACCCCTCTTGAAAGGAGCAGGAAAATATACTGGTCGGTTCTTGAGAACGTTAAAACCCTTCGCTAGGGCGACTGTTTTATGTTTAGAGTGAACTTTCACCCGATTTTTCTTTATTAATTGGTTTATTGTTGGCATTAAATTTCAGTCAATTTTACAAAAAGACTTTATAGATAAACAAAATAGCCCCAATAGGACTATGGGCATAATATACTATTTAAAAGATTAGAATGCAAGCCCCCTCACAGCCCTGTTACCAAACTAAAAACAAAGCCAATTATGGGCGACAGATATCCGGCAAAGAAAAATAAAAAGACTAGAAGCAAAACAAGAGAATATTGCTCATAACGGAAGACCAGAGAAGACATGGACTCGGGCAGGAAAGAAAAAAGTATTTTGGAGCCGTCAAGGGGCGGTATCGGAACTAGGTTAAAAATACCCAGAGCCAAGTTCACGACGACAATTGCCATGGTTATAAAATAAAACGGGTGCGTGGACACGGGGTCAAAAGGAGGCAGGCCAAAAGCCGGGGCAAAACGAATGACAAGCCCGAATAAAATTGCCATAAAAAAGTTCGAGAGTACGCCCGCGGCGGCTACCCACATCGTTCCCCATTTTCTGTCTCTAAGGTTGACAGGATTATAAGGAACCGGTTTGGCCCAGCCGAACAGGAAAGGAGAACCCGTAAACACGAGAACGGCCGGTAAAAATATGGAACCAAATAAATCAATATGATTGACAGGGTTTAAGGTCAGCCGTCCGGCATTTCTCGCGGTACCATCGCCAAAATATTCCGCCACGAAACCGTGAGAAACCTCGTGAATCACTATAGACATTATAAGTATAGCTATATAAAAAATTGCGTCAGTTCCTTGCATAATAATTTGTTTTTGTTTGCATTATCGCAGCTTTAATGATAGCATACAACTCGTTACCTGTCCCGTTAGAAAATCAACGGACTTGTAGAAAGTAGTAGGTTTATTATTTAAATTTTTTAGTGGGATGAAAAAAATCTGTGCGATAACAAAAAAGGGCTCAATCGTAGGCGGCGGGTACTCAAACCGAACTCGTGCAACCAAATTCAACCCTACCGGCAAGAAAAGAAAGTATCCGAACCTTCAGAAAAAGAAGCTTTTTATCCCCGAGCTCAATAAATCCGTAAACATAGAAGTTTCCGCCCGCGGTATGCGCACCATGAAAAAACGCGGCACTTATGCCACCCTTCTCAAAGCCGGACTAATAGAAGCGAAATAAAAAGCTCCCTGCCAGGGAGCTTTTTATTTTTACTGTGGCACGAAGGTAAGCGCTGTTCCTTTTTTGCCGCTGCGTCCGGTACGGCCTATGCGATGCACGTACGTATCGTATGTCTGAGGCACATCAAAGTTTATGACATGGGTAACGTCCGGAATGTCCAGGCCTCTCGCAGCCACGTCGGTAGCTATCAAAATATTTATCTTATCTTTTTTGAAGTCGTCCAGGATGCGGATGCGCTCACGGCTTCTCTTGTCGCCATGAATGCCGCCCACCTTGAACCCCGCGCGAGCAAGTTCTTTGGCCAGAGTATCCACACTGTGCTTCATCTCCCGAAAAATAAGAACTTTGTCCGAGCCGTCTTTTTTCAGTACCTCGTGAAGTTTTTCAAGCTGTTCGTCCTTCCCCCTGTATCTTACGACGTCCTGGTCAATGTTTTTTGCCGTTTCTCCGGAAACAACTGAAATAAAAATCGGGTCTATTAAATACTGAGCGGTTAATTTTTTAATATCGGGAGATAGTGTTGCCGAAAAGAAAAGTGTCTGTCTGCCTTCTTTCGGTGTTTTGCCGATTATGTAAAGCATATCGTCGCGAAAACCCATATCGAGCATCCGGTCCGCTTCGTCCAAAACCACGGAACGGCACGTAGACAGGTCCAAAACTTTTTGATTAATCAAATCCCGCAGCCTGCCGGGGGTGCCTATGACAAAAGAAACACCCATCTTAATTTCTCGGATTTGCTTACTAATCGGAAGCCCCCCGACGCAGGAAGCTGAAAACATGCCCAACCCGAAAGCCAGATTTTTAAAATCGCTCTCTATCTGAAGCGCCAGCTCGCGTGTAGGTGCCATTATGAGAACCGTTTCCTTTTTGTTTTGTCCTTTGGTTTTTGCGATTTTCTCTATGAGCGGCAGGAGAAATGCGGCAGTCTTGCCGGTTCCCGTGTTTGCCATGCCGAAAATATCTTTACCAGAAAGAACTATGGGAATTGCCTGATCTTGTATTGGCCTTGGGTGCATATAGCCTGCTCTTAGTATGTTTGTCTGCACCTGCTCGTTAAAAGGAAAGTCCGCGAAGGTGTGAGTTGAAACATACGGTTTTTCTTCAACATACACGCCTTTTTTTATGAAACGTGAAAAATCTATCCGCTCGCCACGGGACCTGCTGTTATTCTTTTTTGGGAAACGCGGTCTTCCTCTAAAGGAAGACGGGTGGCGTCCGAATTTACTCGGAGCTACCGATTGTCGTTTATACATAATGGGTCACTCCCAATATGTTATAGAGAGAATGATAAAAGAAGAATAGCATGTTGAGGCTATTTTGTCAATATCTCTAGGGCTTTTTGAATAATTTCTTCCACGGATTCGTAATAAAAGAAGTTAAAATTCTCATGGTCAACACCCTGAATAAGCCTGCTCACGGTACGACTTTTGTGAGCGACAGCCAAAACAGGAATGCCTTTTCTTTCTACTGCAGTAGCGATTTCGTAACCCAATCCCAAAGAAGGATGGTCACAGACAGCTAGGACGCAGTCAGCCTGAAGCACTTGGGTTTTTATGTCAAAACTATAAACTTCTTCCGGGGTTGCCGTTGATGCCTGACCTTTCCCTAAAAAATCCAAAATTTCAAAATTCTTTTCGAGTTCCCGCCTTAAATCCGAAATCATCTCTAAAAAAACTTCCTTTTCATGAGCGGGTAAATGAGTAAGCGAGCAGCCTATATATAATTTCTTTTTCATGCTTATCCAAAAAGTTTATTAGTCCCCTCCTCCAAATATACATTTTTTATCCCCGCCTCTATCATCTTATCCCAACAAGGTTTGCAGCACCACCAGTGTCCCCAAAGATATAAGTCCAAGCCGCCCGGAGCGCCCCGGGGAAATTTTTTTTGCAAAGCCGTCACCGCGCGGTATTCCCCGTGGTTTTTATGCGAGGCACAACCCGGGCACATCCAATATTTCTGCCCGGAAGGTACGTTAAACAATTTTCTTATGCACCAGCTTTTGTGGGTATTCAGAAGAAAACTGTTTTTAAGCACGGATTGGTTGGCGGCGGCCGCCAGAATATTTCCTCCGCTATCCACGATCACCGCTCCGGTCGGAACTTTTTTATCGGTGGACTCTGTCAGGGCTATTTGCTGGGCGGAGAGCATGTATGGATTATCCCTCGGAACATATAAAATTGTCCTTCCGACCGGCAAATACGGATATTTTATATTTTTTGTTTCCATAAATTTATATTGTATACTCTACTATATGACCAGTTTCGACACAATCTATCAAAACATAATCAAGCGAATAATGGAGGAAGGAGTGGAAGAGCTGAATGAACGGACGGGGCATAAAACCAGAGCAATCCCGGGGGTAACTTTCTCTTTGGATATTGAAAAAGAGGGATTCCCCGTACTCACTCTCAGAAAGCAACCCTTAAAGTCCCCAATCGCGGAGCAGGTCTGGTTTGTTCAGGGAGAAAAAGATGCTACCTTTCTCCGAAAATTTACAAAAATGTGGGATCCGTTCTTGGAGGCGGACGGAACTCTGTCCTCCGCCTATGGCTGGCGCTGGCGCCATCACTTTGGCAGGGATCAACTCGGAAAAGCCATTGAGCTTCTCGAAAAAGAACCGAGCTCCAGACACGGAGTGATAGTGACATGGGATCCGAAAGATGACGGACACGGAGGCACTCCTAAAAAAAACGTGCCTTGCCCTTATACCTATACGATAAACATAATAGGCGGCCGTCTGAATATGCACAACATCGTACGTTCCAACGACATGATACTCGGCTGCCCTTTTGACACGTTTGGTTTTGCCCTTTTGCAATGCATGATTGCCGATAGACTAGGCGTCCGCCCGGGAATTTATACCCACTCCATATCAAACGCTCATATTTACGATAATCATTATGAAGGAGCAAAAGAGATTATAAACAGAACCAACGAACATAAAAACATAGAATTGCATTTGCCGAAAGATTCATTTAAAAGGGCTGAACGGAAAGACGAAAACATTGTCGGAGAAATTTTAGCCGACCTGCAGGCGCAATATAATCCCCTACCGCCTATTGAAGGTCTACAAATAGCTTTATGATTTCACTAATAGCCGCAATCGGAAAAAATAACGAGCTTGGGAAAGGAAACACCTTACTGTGGTCATTGCCGTCCGACATGAAACATTTTATAAAAATTACCACCCTGCACCCCGTCATAATGGGACGCAAGACTTTTGAGTCCATAGGCCGTCCTTTGCCCAAGCGCAGAAATATAGTAATCACGCGCGATGTGAGTTATAAAAAAGAAGGAGTAGAGGTCGTGCATACACTAGCGCAAGCGCTCGACTTATTCCCGGACCAGAACGAAGAAGTCTTTATAATAGGCGGAGCGGAAATATATAAACAAACCATGCCCATAGCCGACAAGCTTTACATAACTCATGTAGGTGCCGAAGACAAAGATGCTGACGCTTTCTTCCCGGAAATAATTCCGATTGTCTGGAATGAGATCTCTCATGAAGAACATGAAGCCGACCAAGCAAACCCTATCCCTTACACATTTTCGGTGTACGAAAGAATTATTTAAGGATCTTCATCTGTTTTTATTCTGATAAAAACATCTTTGCCTTCGGGAGATTTTTCTTTTCTATATTTTCTGTGCTTATTGATTTCGATTTTTCGAGTAACTTCTTTTTCTAGGTCAAAACCCATCATTTCACACATACCAAGAATAAAAATTACCACGTCAGCGAACTCTTCCGCAGCCCCAGGTTGATTAGTATTGTGTTTCTTAAACGCCTCGGAAAGCTCTTCATGTGCACGACAAAATTCAAAAGCAATGTCCGTAGCGATATCGTTTGTAATGAATCCTTTCTCCAGCTTGTTTCTTATTACCTCCTTCTGCAGTTCCTTTAAATCTATCATGTTATTTTTTCTTGGAGCCCTTAGTGATAATTTTTTTAATTCCTAGGCTGATTATCATTTTGTGGCATGCGGTACACGGGGAAGTTTCGCAATACATGGTCGCTCCCTCAAGTGGTATTCCGAAACTCAGAGCCTGGGTAATAGCATTATGTTCCGCGTGAATAGTTCTTTTGCAATATTCGGAATCTCCGTTCTTTTCTATGTCATGCCCGGCTTCGGAACAGTGAGGTAAACCGGAAACTGAACCCAAGTAGCCTGTAGAAAGTATCCTGTTATTTATAGTAATAACACAACCTTTTCCTCCTCGGTCGCAGGTAGCGCGCGAACTTACAGAATCAACTATGCCTATAAAATAGGCATCCCAGGAAGGCCTCTTTTGTTGCTTAGTTTTTTTCATACATCTACTTTTCCGCCTCTCCGGCGGATCGCCGGTGAGGCGATTTCACCCATTAAATATACTCCAACTAATCCTTCTTTCCAAGGGCTTTCAGGATTTTCAAATACATGGATTCTACTATTTTTCTTTGAGCTGCCCCTGTTGTCACATAGTGGTCCAAGCCGGGCGCGGCGTTTATTTCAATAATGTAATAACTGCAATTCTTTGGATTTTTGGTTATGTCTCCCTTAGTCACCATTACATCTACTCCCGCTATGCGTAGCCCCATGCCTTTCGTGAGCTTTGTGGCAATCTTTCGGAAACCGGGGTGCAGAGTATTGGTGACATCCACCGCGTCGCCTCCGGTTGATAAATTCGCGTTGTCCAATAAAAATATCTTTTGTCCCTTTTTCAAAACACTGGCAAAAGAATATCCGTTTTGGCGCAATTTTATTTTTATCCTCCTGTCTGCAAGATTGATTCTTGTGTCCCGGCCACTTAAAATAAAATTTTTCTGTTTTTGCTTAAGCATGGAAAGTACTGAGCATTTTCCGTCCCCGGTAACGGAAAGCGCTATGCGTTCGTACGCGGAAATTACTTCTCCGTCCAAGACAACTATCCGATAATCTTTCCCGGGTAAATATTTTTCAACCAAGGCAACCCTGTCTCCTTTGAATACCTCGGTAAGGCTGTTTTTAAGTTCTTTTTCGCCCGAAGCCAAAGACACCCCTACCCCCTGGCTTTTACTGTTCGGCTTTATAATAACCGGATACCCGGTTTTTTTCGCGTACCTAGTAGCAAATGAAATGTTCCGGTTGCTTTTTACTATCTTAGCCCAGTCATCCTTAAAAACAGTTATGCCCGGCGCTACTGGATACCCCTGTTTTTTCATAAAAAATTTCGCGAAATCTTTGTCTCGCGCGATGTCGGAAGACGCTATGTGGTTCAGGTCAAGCGAATACATCCGGAGGGACCTTACCACTCCGTTTTTATATATAATCTGGGCCGCTATTCCCCACTCTGGCTCAACAACAGCCCTTGCCCCCACCTTTGGCGCAAGCTTGGTAATAAGTTCCGTGAGATAAGGCACTCCTAATTGTTTAGTTTTTCTTTTTTTACTCATTTTTTTTTACTTTTCAGATGCAAGCTTTTAAAAAGAGGTGCATATATATCATCCTTGGCGTTAACTATAATATCAGCTGGTTTTACTTTATTACTGAAAGCAACCGGCGCCCCGGAAATAACTGCAATCGGCATTCTTTCGTTCCCTTCCCCCATGCATACTACGGCGGAGGTGGCTAAGCTGTCCACCACATTAGCTTTTGAAATTTTTAGAACTCTGCCAAAAATATCTTTTTTGCCCACATAATTGCGCACCGCCTTAAACACAGAAAAACCGAGCGCAATCCCCAAAGACCCGGTGCGGAGCGGCATCAGCCTGGAATCCGTTATTATGATGCCTAAGTTTTTCAGCCGGAACTTTGCCATTATTTTTTTCCGCAACAATTCCGCGG
>Ga0209542_10014018_pt1 | contig 13702 bp, 18 predicted proteins | sample RifCSPhighO2_01_FD_184028 | JGI IMG/M metagenome (GOLD analysis project Ga0209542, IMG submission 184028) | Soil microbial communities from Rifle, Colorado - Rifle CSP2_plank highO2_0.1 (SPAdes) (version 2) | ecosystem: Environmental > Terrestrial > Deep subsurface > Rock core/Sediment ...
CTGAACAACAACAAAGTTGCGGAAGGAAAATTCCAGAGCGGCGGCTATGCACAATTAGACCTTAATTACGGCGCAGCAACATTCTGCGGCGACGGGCAGTGCAATTCAAACGAAAACAGCAGCAATTGCCCGGCAGATTGCGGCACTGTGCAGCCCCCTGCAAATAATCCGCCCCCAGGCCCTATTGGCGGAGGCGGAGTTAGTTCCGGTGGCAGCGGGGAAGGCAGCCTTCTGATTCAAATAATCGGCAGATGCGTTTCACAGCCAATAAGTGTGGGAGTAGTAAACATTAACGGCAATCCAGTTGCAAGCCCCGAAATAGAGGTTGTGCATAACAGAACCAGTGTCGCAAAAAAAATTGCGGGCGCGGACGGAAACACCAGCTTTTCTTTTGACGAAATTGGAAAATACGAGTTTGTCGCAAGAAAGGGAATTGCAGTGAGTTCTTTAAAAATAATTACTTTGGTTGAGTGCGAAACTCCGAAAGAAACTCCTGCGGAAACAACAGCAACAGTTGATTTGTGCAAAGAAAAAAATTGCAATGATTCAAATCCCTGCACTCAGGATTCCTGCTCCAAGGGAGTGTGCAATTACAGGCAGCTTGAAGGAATTTCCTGCGGAGAAAACAAAGTCTGCAAAGCAGGGGCATGCGCTTCAACACTTGCAGAAAGCCCGAACGTTCCGCAAGGAGATGGAGCAACAGGCTTTTTTACAGTCGGAACACTGCAATCGCCTTTTGTAATCGGGGCAGTTCTTGCAATAATCGCAATAATACTTGGATTCGCTTTCTGGAAAAAAACAAGAAAATAAAAACATCCGCTGATTTTTTTCCCAAACAATACTTTAAAAAACAAAAACAAGCCTAATTATAACATACACTTCTGGGCTGAAATAACAGCCCCAAATATTCAAGCATTGGCCCCTCTTAGCATAGTAGCTAATGCGTCCGGCTGTAGACGAGCCTTTCTTTGGAAAAGAAAGCCTCGGGAAAGAAACAATTTTGCGCGCAAAATTGGATTTTTCCTGTGGAAAAAAGCTGGTGTTAAAACCAGAGAGCGCCAAAAAGAACGCGTTCCTGTTGGCGCACCGCAAAGCGCGGTAACCGGAAGATCCCCGGTGCAACTCCGGGAGAGGGGATTCCTATTTTTTAAATTTGAACTTTTATGGCAGGCGATTCAATCAGTGGTTGCAGTGAAAAAATTTTTGGTTAAATGGCTGTTGATTGCAGCCGGAACATTTTTTCTCGCAACCGGAATTCTGGGCATATTTCTGCCATTGCTGCCGACCACACCTTTCCTGCTGCTGGCTGCCGCGTGCTATGCCAAAAGCAGCGAAAAATTTTACAACCGGCTTTTGAACAGCAAAGTGCCCGGGAATTTCATTAGAAACTACAGGGAAGGCAAAGGAATTTCCAAAAAAGCAAAGGCAGTGACTCTTTCCATGCTCTGGATTACAATATCCTTTTCAGCTGTTTTTGCAACACAAAATTTTTTTGCCAGAATTATTCTGCTATTGGCGGCTGCCAGTGTAACTATTCACATATTGTCAATTAAACAAAAGTTCCCTGAAACAAAAAATAATTCCAAAAAAACATAAGAGCCGAACTTTTGCGTTAGTGTTGGGAAGCTGGAATTAATTGTTACATTATAACGTAACATTTATATGCCTTTTGTTACAGCATAGTGTAACATATGGACATAGCTAAATTGAGTGAATGGAATCCCTGGTGGGAAAGCAAAGAAGTGCCGGAAGAGCTGAGAGGCAGGCCCCGGCCACAATACAAGAAACTGCTTGGCTCGGTTGAAATAAAAGAGATAACAATAATAACTGGCGTTAGAAGGAGCGGAAAAAGCACTCTAATGTATCAGGTTATTGATAGCTTGCTGAAAAAAGGAACAGATCCAAAACAAATAATGTTCGTAAACCTTGAAGACAAAAAGCTGACAAAAGACTCATTGGATGATATTTATTTCAGTTACCGGCAGAACATGAACCTGGAAAAAAAAGCATATGTGTTTTTTGATGAAATACACAGAAAAGAAGGATGGGAATCATGGATAAGAAAAAAATACGACTTGAAAACCAATGACAAATTTGTCATTTCCGGCTCATGCTCTTACCTGCTAAAAAAAGAATACTCAACGCTGTTAACTGGAAGAAACCTAACATTTGAAGTCATGCCCCTGAGCTTTGAAGAATTCCTCCTATTCAAAAACATGGTTATGGACAAAACCAACCTGGAAAAAGGCATAATATTGGAAAAAACAAAACTCCTCATTCTAAAAAACTTGAACGAATACCTTGAACTTGGCGGCTTTCCAGAAGTACTGCTCAAACCGGAGAACTTCAAAACAAAGCTCTTGGAGCAATACTTTGATGACATCTTGTACAAAGACATAGTGGACAGATACAACTTGAATAGCCAGAAAGCAAAAGACCTTGCGCTCTATCTGATAACAAACTTTACAAGCCTCATTTCCCTAAGGAACTTAAGAAACAGCATAAAAATGTCTTATGATACAATCAAAGATTATATATCCTATTACAAAGAAGCCTTCCTGTTCTTCACAATAGACCACTTCTCCTATTCCTTTAAAGAACAAAAAACACTGGCATCAAAAATTTACTGCATAGATAACGGTTTACGGAATGCCGTGAGCTTTAAGTTTAGCAAAGACTCTGGAAAGCTGGCAGAAAACTGCGTGTTTATTCAACTGCGAAGACAGAACAAGCAGCCATACTACTGGAAAAACAAGGGGGAAGTGGACTTTGTAATAAAAAACAAAGACAATTCATTAACTGCAATAAACGTTTCCTACACAGATGAAATTGAAGAAAGGGAAACAAAAGCACTGTTGGAATTCAAAGAAGAATTCAAAGCAAAAGCAAAACAGTTAGTGTTGCTAACAAAAAACACAGAAAAAAAAGAACAGGGAATATGGATAATGCCTTTGTGGAAATGGCTGCTGTTATCAGAATGAAAACCTGCGGACTTGCACTTTCTCCCCAGTATTGGGAGAGGGGAATTATTTCTTGTAACAAGCCATTCTTTTTAATTTCTTCAATTCTTCCTTGCTTAGCATATGCATGGTTTGCCCCATAATCCCACTGTCAAACTCTTTTTTATCTATTGGAAAAAAAGATGGAAAATCAGGAACAAGCGAGCCAAAACCATTTTTCAAAGCAGACTTGTACATCCAGTAATACCAGCTCTTTTTCATAAATTACAATTGATGCAAACTTCTTAAATTTGCAAGAATTCACAATTATGCTTTCGCATATTACTGATTAGCGGAAACCCGCCCCCGTTGCGTTTTAAAAGTGAATTTCTGTTTTTCTTTCAGGGGGGATTTTCATGGCAGAATTTGTTTCTATTGTGAAAAAAGCTGCTTGCGGGGCATTGTATGTTGATATTCCAAGCGAGATAATGAAAAGAATGAACTTGAAGCCGTTCATGTCAGGGAGAATGCGCGCAGAGAAAGATTGCATAAAAATTTTTGGTTTTGAAAAAACTGTTAAAATAAAGATTGATATCAGCAAAAAAACACTGGCCATGCTTAAGAGAATAATGAAAATAGAGGGTTATGCGTCTTTGGATGAAACAATATCAAACGTGATTCACGAAGTTTTTGAAAAGGAAAAAAAAGACAAAACAAAAATTGTTTACCTTTATCCCGAAGAATATCTCAAAAGCAAGTTCGTGTTAATAGACGATTTTGAAAAGAGCTTTGTAAAAAGGAGGGAAAAAAATGCAAAAAAACCTTAAAGAACTGGAAAAAATAATTACAAAAGATTTTGGCAAAAAATGCAAAGATTACAATCCATTCTGCGCCTGCTGCATAATGTGGCACGCTTACGATACAATAAAAGAAGGCCTTGACTTTCGTGAAAGCAAACCGTGCAAAAAATAGTGCGGCATAGCGCAGTTCCCAATCGCACAGTTGTGTTCATTGGCAATGAACAATTTTGTTCACTGGCAATGAATAGTTTTTGGACAAAAGGCTTTAAAACAGTTAGTTCAATAAATATTGAATAGTTCAACAATTATTGAACTTGACAAAAAGTGGTTTTTTTTATGGTTAAGATAACGCAACGCCAGGCATACAAGGTTGTCAACTATGTTTTGAAAAACCCTGAGTTTAGCCAGCGCAATATTGTTGGAAAAACCAGGGTAAGCAAAGGCATGGCCAGTTACGTTGTCAAATGGCTGGTTGAAAAAAGGTTTGTTGAAAAAGCAGAGAATTATAGCCTTGTTTCGCCGACTGCATTGATTTCCTTGTTTGGTATATATAGGAACATGGAAAAAAACTTGTTGGCATCTTTTTCATTAAAGCCTTCGTCAAAAGAATTGTGGAAAGAGCTTATCCAAAGAAAGGTTGTTTTTTGCACTACCAGTGCCTTGCAGCAATACAGTTCCTATTACCAAGACCCGTCAATCAACTTTTATTCTAACGACAAAAAATTATTGCAAGAGCTTGGCACGGAACCAACCGGCTTGACAAAAGTCAATGTTTACAAGCCGGATTTGTGCCTGGAGATTGATGTTGAAAAAAAAGGCAAAATGTTATTGACCAATAAAGTCAGGACTGTTATTGACTTGTTTTGTAACAACCAGGCGTATGCCGCAAAAGAACTCATAGAAAAAACTTTCGGTGGAAGATTTGGCTAGATTATATTATCCGGAATTGTTGAATGCCTCGCAAAAAGAATTGGCAAATTTTGTAAAATGGTGCAACAAAGTTTATGGATACACTCCAATAATAATTGGGGGCTGGGCGGTCTGGGCTTACACCAAGCATTCCAAGTCAATAGACATTGACATAATCCTGCCAACAACACAAACAGTTCACTCGCTGCTAATGCAGTATTACAAGGCAAACAATTTTTCTTCGCAAGGAATGCTGACAAAGGAATACTTCAAAGAAGTAAAAACAAAACAAGGAACAGAAAAAATCTATTTAGATGCGGCATCTTATTCAAACAAAAATATTTTGAAAGAAAAAAACAAAATTGAAATTCCTTGGAATCTATTGGAAAAACACACTGTGGAATACAAATTCAATGGTGCAAAAGCAAGAATTCCAGCAACAGAACTATTATTGCTCTTCAAGGCCAAGGCTTTAAGAGACAGGCAATTCTACCTCAAAACAGCAGAAACACCAGAAACAAGATACTTCCTGGAATCAAAAATCGAAAAAGACAAAAAGGATATTCTTGCATTATTAAAAACAAAAATAGACAAAAACAAATTAGAAAAATTATTGAAACAAACAAGATTCAAAAAAATATTTGAAGAAACCATAACCGAACTGAGTGCGTAGCACTAATCAATTAAAAAACATTTGACTTTTATCTTATCCGGGTTTTTGCAATGTGGAAAGAAAACAAAATAGAGCATTCTGAATTATGGAAAAGCGCTACAAACAAAATAGTTGAAAGCCTTGAAAAAACAGTGCAAATTCTTGAATCGGAAAAAGACCCCTGGAGATCATACGCCTACAAAAGATGGGCTGAAGAGGGGGAAGATGCAGAAAAGCTTTTTAAGTTTTGAACAGGGAGACATTGTAATAGCAACTCTTCTTTTTGCAGAACAAGTTGGGGCAAAAAGAAGGCCCGCGCTTGTAATAAGCAGTGCGGAATTCAACAAAAAATCAGAGGATTTAATCCTGCTTAAAATAACCCCCAGGCAAAAAAAACACAGTTCGATGTTGCGTTAACGCAAAAAGACCTTGAAAAAGGAGAGCTTAAAACAGAAAGCCAGATAATGGTTGACAATCCAGTAACAACATACAAACAGCTGATAGAACGCAGCATAGGAAAAATATCGGGCCAAAAACTCAAGGAAGTAAAGCAAAAAATAAAAGAATTGTACGAATTATAGGGCGGGGAACATTTTTCCATAGGCTTTTTTTAATACCTTTTTTCCAGCTTTCTTTTTTGAAACTTTCCGCTTATATTCAACTCCAGCGGAAATTATTTCAGCGGACACAAAAAAGGAGGTGTTCTGTTTGAATCTTGAAAGCAATGATTTTACGAATAAGGAAAAAATCCCGAAAGAATTCACGTGCGACGGAAAGGATTTGAATCCCGACCTTTCATGGAAGGATGCGCCTGCAACGGCAAAAAGCTTTGCGCTTTCAGTGAGGGATGTGGACGCGCCAATGAGAATATTCGAGCACTGGCTTGTCTATAATATTCCGAGAAATGTTACCTGGATTAGGAGAGGAAGCCCTCTTCCTGCTGGTGCAAAAGAAGTTCCTAACGGCATTGGAAAAAGAGGTTATATGGGGCCCTGCCCCCCGAGCGGAGAGCACAGGTATTTCTTCAGAATATATGCGCTGGACACTGAAAGAATAAACTGCAATAACCAGAAAGAATTCTTCAGGGAAATAAAAAAGCACGCGATAACAGAAGCGGAAATAATGGGAAAATATAAAAGAGAATAAACCGCGCGTTGATTCAGGAATTGCGCCAGATTCTTTTAAATAAACAAAAAGCATTATCCTTGGTTATGAAGCCGAAAAGGCGGCGCGCGCCCTCAGTGCAGTATCCGAAGGCGGTGATCTATTCATTTTAAATAAGAAAGATGCACAAATGACAGTCTATAGAACCTCCCCGAACGGATGCAGTTTAAGATGAAAAGAAGAATTTTTGCAATAAGTGGCCCAGCAAAGAGAAAAATCTCAAGAATTTCCCTAGATTTTTCGAAACACGAGGGGGTAGCGCACCCCGGAGTTTTTGCAATTAGCTCATGCGGCCCGGTTGATGTGCATCATAAAAATAAGTCTAAATCTATCAGATTATTTACAAAAGTTTATGGCCCTGGAAAAATGGTACAACTTTATCCTGCTACTGGCGCGCTTAAACTATCTACTGGTTCGGATAAGAAATCAACAGAAAGAACAGCAAGACACAATGTTGCAGTTTATGAAAAACTTAGGTCACTTGGATTAACTGTTCCAACAACATTTCGCATGGTCAAACTTAGGGATGCCGTAAAAACTAAAAACCTCGAAAGAAGTTCAAGGTGGGCAATTCTACAAACAGACTTAAGTCGCGCAGGAAAGCGGATTGTTGTCCCATTGACCAGAATAACAAACTTACAAACAGGAGAAGCACTACTTAATGCATACAAAAGAATAACAAATTTAGACAAGGTTTGTGAAGAACTCAACCAAATTGCTCAGCGAGCTGGGAAAGAAAGAATATATCTTTATGGGTCCGAATTTATGTTGTGTATTGATAAAAATACAGGAGAAACAGAAGTAGTTCTAACAGATTTTGATGAAACAAGATTAAACACCACGCCCAAAACAGAAAAATTAATAGAAGCGAATAACTCTTGGAGAGAGAATGTTAAAGCAGCACAGCGCAATTAGGGAATTGCGCCAGATTCTTTTAAATAAACAAAAGGCATTATTCTTTGCATGAGACCGAAAAGGTCGCGCCCGCCCTCAGTGAAGCCTGAAATAAACAGGCAGCAGCCCGTTGGAAAGCCTGAAAAAAACTGGCAACAGGGAAGAGAACGGGTAACCTTTTTTATGTTCGGCGGAAGCATGCGCAGCGGTCTTGTCCAGCCGAAAAACCTGCAAAGAGTGAAAACAATACTTACAAACAGCCAGAGAGTTTTTGCGTTAGAAAGCCACAGGCTGCCGGAAACTGCAATGCAGGACCTTGAGGCTATTTGCCGCGGCGCGGAAAATTTTCCGCTTGAAATAACTGCAAAAAAAATAAGGGAATATTTTTTGCATTCGGGAATTGACCTGCTTGAATGGCATGAGCCGGAAAGAAGGCATTAAAGAAAAAGAAATTTAAAAAAAAAAGATATTGGCGCAGAAGGCTTTTTCATGCCTTAATGCGCACTGTTTTTTGGTTTCAGCGCAGCAATTTCCCAAGGCTTTCGAAAGCGAATGAAATGAGCGCTTCGAAAGGCTTCAGCGCAGCTGTTGGATTGTAGTGTTGTGCATTGAACCAGTTCTTTCAAGGACATCAAGTTCCCGCACATTAGTGCAGAAGCTTATTGCACGCCCTTTCTTTCCCTGCCTTGCAGTCCTGCCAATCCTGTGAATATAGGTTTCGGATTCCTGCGGCAGGTCGAAGTTTATTACTTTTCCAATGTCTTCAACATGAATTCCCCTTGCAACAATGTCTGTGGCAAGCAGAACTCCGTTTCTTGAACCTTTGAAAATTTCCACTATTCTGTTTCTTGCGTTCTGAGGCTTATCCCCGTGAATTGCAAGCGCCCTAATACCGCGCCTGTACAACTGCCTTTCAAGCCAGTCAACAGTTCTTTTAGTCCTGCAGAAAACAAGCGTCTTTGAATCGTCCAAAGAAAGGACTTTCTGAAGTGCCTCGATTTTCTGCCTGTCGTCTACCATTACATAGAACTGTTCAACCTCTGCAACGGGTGCATTGTCAGTGCTCAAATCGAAAACAATTTTTTCCGGGCTCAAATGCTTTTCAATCAAATGAAGAATTTCCCTTGGCATTGTCGCTGAAAAAAGCATTGTCTGCCTTTTTCTCGGCAATTCGGAAATTATTCTTTCAACATCATCCCGAAAACCCATGTCAAACATTTTGTCTGCTTCGTCCAGAACAAGAAAACTCGTGTTCCTCAAATCCAAAGAGCGCCTTGAAATAAAATCAAGCAGCCTTCCGGGAGTTCCGACAATTATTTCGGGTTTTCTTTCAAGCAGTTCTAACTGCCTGTTGATGCTTTGTCCCCCGAAAACAGCCATTGTTTTTATGTGCGAGCCGATTGCGATGGAAGCTATTTCTTCCTTTACCTGCACTGCAAGCTCTCTTGTAGGCACAATTATCAGTGCTGCAGCGCTTTGTCCCGGCCTTACTCTTTCAATAAGCGGAATTCCGAATGCAGCTGTTTTGCCGGTGCCTGTTTTTGATTTTCCTACTATGTCTTTTCCCAGCAATGCTGCGGGGATTACTTTTTCCTGTATGTCGGAAGCCTTTACAAAGCCCTTTTTTTGAACGGCTTTCTTTATGCTTTCGTTTATGTTCATTGTGTTAAATTCCAATTTCTCAACTCCTATTGCAAGAAAGAGAAAAAAATAACGCTATTCTGCGTTTCACAGCGAGTTTTTCGGTTAAGAAAAAAATAGAGTTATTCCTGTCTTTTCTTTTTTAACAAATAATTTGTAAACAAAAGGCTTTTTAAAACCCAGCGGAGCGCGGGAAAACGCGGCAGAAAGCAGAGCGGCTATTTTTTTACTGCAAAAAGCCATTTTTTTTCGTTGTCAAATTTGGGATCGCTTTTCCATATCCTGTTGAAAGTGTTTAAGGAGTATTTCTTGTTTTCCCCGAACCAGGGGTCGAAAAAGCTTATTGAATCTTTTCCGATTTTTTTCAGTACAGCATAATGCCCCTCTTTTTCTTCCTGCAAAGCCATATGAGAAACAATGATTACAAAGCCATGTTTCTGGAGCATTTTCATTCCTTCAATGGAGGAATTGCGCTGCACAAAATAATTGAGCTTGAATCTTTCCGCGGCCTTTGGAAAGCTTTCGTGCCATGTGCCCCTGACTTTGTTTGTGTGCAGAAGCCTTGCAACCTGCTTCTCTGTTTTTTCTATTCCTAAAAACGCAAGAGCCATGCGCATTGAAGCCGCTCCGCAGGTGTACTGTGTTTCCTGCTTAAAAAAAGGAAATTTCATAGAAAAACCTGGAAAAAAAGAAAAATTATTCGCGCAGATAGCCCCAGTTCTGGAGCTTGTCACTGTCTTCGAACCATCTGTCTCCAATGTCTTTCCTGTAATACATGTTTGGGATGAGAATGTTTCTTATCCTGCTGTAAACCTGTTTCTGGGCCTGCACCATTGTCTGTCCAGTGCCTACTACAACAAGAGCCCATCCTGAATCTCCGGTTACGAGCCAGTTTCCATTTACTTTTTTTACATCCGCAATATGGACTCCTTCAAGAGTGTTTTTCTTGAAAACAATCACTGCGTCCTTTGAATAAACCTCGAAAGTGTTTTTGTCCTTGAAGGGAAAAGGCGGCACTACAATCAAAACCCCTACCTGAAAGCCGCTTTTTGTCCTGAGCTTTGGGTTTTCTCCCCTTGCCAAATCATATAAAAATTCTCCCATTGGATTCAGGATTCCTTCCTGCTGGATGCTGATCGTGGGATAACCAAAACGGCAGTTTCCCGAGAAAAACGGCTTGCCGTTCCTCCTTACCAAAAGCGTGTGCCAATCCGCGACTTCTACATCCCAAATTTTTCCTGAATAGTGTTCCTCGCTTATCACGCGTTTGTCAAGTGAATAGTCCTTCTTTTTTTCTCTAAATGAAAGCACATAAAGGTCGTTGTTTCTCAAGTAGCCGCCAATTCCTTTTGTGCCTTTTGCCTTCCTGGTCAAAATGTTTGCAACTTCACCACATTTTATAATGATTTCCTGCAAATCATCAGCAAGCTTTTTAGAAGTTGTTGCAAGCGTTAACTGCCCTGTTCGGTTGTGCCAATTGCCATCACCCAAAGCAAACCCATAAATCAGGGATTTGAGATACTTTGGCGCAAGGTTTTTTAATTCGGCTGGAATGAATTTGTTTCCGGCAATAGTTCCAGCCAGACCAATATAGTCTAAGAATCTGCAAAGTTGAACTGAATTAATTTGATACGCGCCGTTTTTCTGGACAGCAAACTTGAATCCAAAGTTTTCCAATACCTGTTCAATTTGTTTGCGCTTGCTTCCGGAAGGGCTTTGTGCAATGCTGACAAGATAGCCGTGCTTTCCAATGCTTCCCTCTGCAAGATACAAACCTAAAAATTCCATGAATGCAGAAGTATTTATTGTCCTTGCCTGATGTACAATTTGCATTGTTTTGCAGTGCCTGCCAAGCGAATGCTCTTCATTGTGCGCTGGAATCTCAATTGTTTGTAAATCAAAACCAGCATAGGTTCCAGTGCGGATTATCTTTGTTTCGTGTAGCGGAATAGAACCTGCTTTGCAAAACTTTAGGCTGCCTGAATTGCTGATGAAAAGATTGTGTTCAGGGGTTACTAAGGCGTCCAAAGCAGAGTGCTTCTTATTTGCTGCCCCGAGCTTAACCATTTTGCCGTCATAATCAATGACTGCTTTGTTCACAATTTCCTTCCAATCTATTTCTCGGGTTTGAGGATTGATTGCAAGAGTAAAATCACCATTATTAACATCGGGGTAATTCTTCCAGCCCTCTTTTGTGAGAATTTCTGTTTGTTCATCAAAACAGGTAAATTCAAGGGGATAAATCCCGTTGTTGTTCACAATGCAGTTAATGTCAATGTATCCGCAGTAGCCTTCCTCTTTCAGCTTTGGCTCCATTTTTTTCAGGGTCGAATTGAAAATCTTGTTCGGCGGAGTCCAGAGCATCGAGGTTCCCATTTCGGGAGTCGACGGTCCCAAATTGCCGGGAAATAATTTTTTGTGCTCGAAATTTACATTAATGGGATAAACGAATTCTTTTCCGTTGAAAAAAGCCCCGACAGCTATTTCCACTCCGGAAATTTTTTTCTGGAGCTGGAATTCCTTTATTTTCTTGCTCCAGACTTTTTTGTAATCCTCCAAAATCTGGAGAACATCCTTTCCGTCATCCTCTTCCCCCACAAAGAGCAAATGCTTTATTTTCTGCGCGTCTCCGCTCGGCTTTATCACATACTTGTCTGGATGTTCATTCACAAATTTTATCGCGTCGTCGAAAGAAACAAAGTTTTCGTGCGGAATAACGCTTACTCCGGCTTTTATAAGCTCGTCCTGCCCAAATGCGCGGTCGTCCTCAAGTTTGTCAGTGTAAGGCGTTCCGCCGATTACAAGCTTTCCTTCGTCGCGCAGTTTTTTCGCCTTTGCACCATAGCCGCTTACGTCGTCAAAAACAATTACATCAGCCCAGGCAGCATCCTTCTGCCAGTCCTCGCTCTTTGGGAGAAAGCCGTCGCCAATTTCCTTCTGCGATGCCTCTTCAATGAAGTATTTTACCTCATGGCCTTCGTTAAGGACGCTCCAGGCAGTGTCCTGGATTGACGCTTCCAGCGAAATAAAAAGAAATTTTTTCCTGTCCATTATAATCAAATTAGAAAAGCAAAAAATTATTAAACAAAAACTATTCGCGCTTTTCCGCAAAAAATTCAAATTTTTTTGCGCGTATGCCCTGGGCTTCCGGAATTCTTTCCATTCCCGAAAAACCGGCTTCCTGCAGGCGCTTAATCACTCCCCCTTTAAAATCCCTGCCGCTTTTTTGCCCGGGATTTCCAGTGTAATGGAAAAGAATTCCGCCGTGCTTCAGAACCCTGAAAAGCTCCTTGTAAAAAGGCCTGCCGTAAAGCTCTCCCGCAAGCGCGAATCTGGGAGGGTCATGCAGAATCCTGTCAAAAAAATTCTCGGGAAACTTTTTTACTGCTAAAAAAACATCCGCGTTCTCAAGAAAAATTTTTTTGTTTTCAAAAAGTTCCTTTGAAAATTGATTCTGCCTTGCGATTTCAAGGACATTCGAATCTATTTCAAAGGAGAAAACTTTTTCCACCTCCGCATGCGAAGCGATTTCAATTGCAGTGTATCCAAGGCCCGCGCAGGTGTCAAGGACTTTTCCTTTCAAAGGGAATAACTGCGAAACCATTGCGTGGGTGCTTTTTCTCACGCTTTCGCCTGTGCAGTGCATTCTTATTCCCGAAATTTCCAGGAAAGGCAAATCACGGGTTTCCACCAGCCTGTAAAATTTGTTTGTATTTTCACTGAAAAAGGAAACCAGTGCTTTCGGCATAAATATTATTTCTTCTTTTTCATCATGCTTTTTATCAGGAAATAAATCAGCACAATTGCAAGCACTGCGACTATTGCATATGCAAGGTATTGTTCAATCACGAGAATGCACAATCCCTCAAAAGAGGTTATTACACAAGGCTCTCCGGGAGTGCAGCTGCCGAAAACAATGAGATTGTAAATGCTGTAAACAGAGTATGCAAGGCTTGCGAAAAAGGAAATTGTGAATGCCCAGGAAATTATTTTGAAGTGCTTATAGAAGAATCTTGCAAGCGCGGGCAAAAACATTAATTTTGAGGTCACTTTTGTCTTGATTTTTGTTTCAAGGTGAACGTCGCAGGGGCGGAAAGTAACCATTCTTGTAACACAGCGGAATGCTTCCTTTGCAAGAACCCTGTATTTTGCCGACCAGATGCTCAGGACTGCAAAAACAAGCAATGCCACAATGCAGACAACCATTCACACACCATTTTTGAAAAACCGAAAAAAAAACAATTATACTAATATGAAATGAAACCATTATTATTACTTAGTGAAACCGTTGTTTAACTGGTTTTCAGGAAAAATTCTTTGCAATGCCCTTAAGCTCTTCAACGAAAAGCTTCGCTTCCTCTTTTGAATTGTAGAGATAAAGAGAAGCGCGCACAGAACCCTTTGGAAAATTCAAAAACTTGTGGATGGGATATGCACAGTGCATTCCTGACCTTACAAAAAAGTTTTTGTCGTTGAGCATAAGCGCGATTTCGTGGGGTTCCATTCCCCTGATATTGAAGGAAGCGAGAGCGCCGCGCTTTTTCCAGTCCTGCGGGCCAATAAGTTCAAGGTCTGGCATTTCCAATAACCCTTCAACAAGAATTTTTGAGAGTTCTTTTTCATGCGCCTCAATGTTCTCCATCCCGATTTTTGATAAAAAATCAACTGCGGTGCCCAAGCCAATTGCACCAGCATAATTCTGT
>Ga0209542_10014019_pt1 | contig 13702 bp, 12 predicted proteins | sample RifCSPhighO2_01_FD_184028 | JGI IMG/M metagenome (GOLD analysis project Ga0209542, IMG submission 184028) | Soil microbial communities from Rifle, Colorado - Rifle CSP2_plank highO2_0.1 (SPAdes) (version 2) | ecosystem: Environmental > Terrestrial > Deep subsurface > Rock core/Sediment ...
AGGTTAAGGAAAAGATTTAAAAAATATAAAATAAAAATTTCCAGCCTTAATTTTATTCTAGTTGTTCTTCTTGTGATTGCTGCTTTTCTCTCAGGAATGTTGACAAACAAAGTGTTGGATTTAAAGCGTGAACAGGATATTAAAAATCAAGAGATTTATAGTCAAAAACAACAAGAAATCACTCTGCAAAAGCTTCAGGATAAAGTTATTAGAAAAGGGTATGTATTTAAAATAAAATGGGGAGATTTAGGTAAGAAAATGATTGAAGACGGAGTTTTGGATAAAACAAAACTTGCAAAAGCGCTAACAGGTAAAGAAGAATTACCTAAAGATTTAGATAAATATTTTTTGGGCGATCAGAATAAAATCGAGCTGACCCAAGCAAATTCACAATTTTGGGTTGATATATTGTGGGGCTTGGGACTTGCCAATAAAAATGAAATTTTGGAAAAGGGACAAATGGTAGAAGGTGGAAATGCAGGTAATTTTGCATCAACAGGAGGATGGACGATAGGCGCAAAACAGCCGATGGATATTTACTCAAAATATCAATATATAACGCTTTCGGAAAAACAACAAAAAATTGTAGAAGAAATAGCAGGCAATATTTACAGGCCGTGCTGCGGAAATTCAACAGCCTTTCCTGATTGTAACCATGGCATGGCAATGTTAGGGCTTATTGAGCTTATGGTTTCGCAAAATTTCTCAAAGGAAGAAATTTATAAAACAGCTCTTGCTTTTAATGCCTATTGGTTTCCGGAAACTTATCTTAATATAGCATATCACTTTGATAAAGCGGGAAGAGATTATTCGACAATTTCTCCAAAAGAACTTCTTTCCAAAACTTTTTCAAGCGCCATGGGTTATGCAGTAATTGCCAAAGAAGCAGAGGGCGTGCAGTGGCCGGCGCTTCAAGGCGGAGGAAGTTGCGGAGCATAATTTATGGAAAGTATATTTCAAATATCTTTAATCGCGGCATTTGTTGCGGGTATGGTTGCTCTTTTTGCGCCCTGCTGTATTACTTTTTTACTCCCGGCATATTTAGGAAGTGTTTTTAAAGAAAAAGAAAAAGTCCTCTATATGACTTTGGTTTTTGGAGCAGGCATATTTGTAGTTTTGATGCCTGCGGTTTTGGGGGTTGCAATAATATCCCAGTTTCTTTTTAGATATCATGATTCTATTTATATATTAGGAGGTTTTGTTATGATTGCGGTTTCAATTATTTCACTTCTTGGCATAAAATCGCCATTTATGATTCATGTGCCTTCTCAAAACCAGCAAAAGACTGATATAGTGTCAATTTTTACTCTTGGAGTATTTTCCGGAATAACAAGTGCCTGTTGCGCTCCGGTTTTAATAGGAATACTTACCATGGTATTTTTATCGCCCACATTTTTTGGGTCCCTTTTAATAGGGGGAGTTTATGTTTTGGGAATGGTAGTTCCGCTTCTTTTAATTTCTATTTTTCTTTCAGATAAAATTAATAAATTGCAGGTTATAAAAAGAAAGGTTGGAAGTTTAAAAATAATGGGCAGGGAATTTGTCGTTACTTTTAATAACTTAATTGCTTTTTTAATTTTCTTTACGGCAGGAATTTTGACTTTGGTTTTAACTTTAAAAGGACAATTATCTATGGCAAAAAGTGAAGAGTTTGCAAAGATAATTCAAAACGCGGGAGGAGTGGTTAATCAATATGTTGGCGGAAACATTGTCTTAAATATTATATTTTTGATACTGCTAATAGTAGGAGTGTTCTATGTTTCGAAAAAGATATAAAAAATTATTTTTAGCTTTGCTGATATTGTTTTCATTCCCTGCTTTCTCAAAAATAGCAGATGCGCAGATGATGGAAAACGTTACTCCCATGATGCAACAAGGTGTAGCACAAATAGATAGGGAGGTGGGATTATGAAAAGATATTTTACTATGTGGCAAATATGGGCTGGGGTTGCAGTAGTACTTGCGATAGTGTTAATTATCGGGACGAATAGTTTTGTAAGTATTCTTCCTTTCGCGCTGATACTTTTATGCCCAATTATGATGATGTTTATGATGGGAGGTCATAAACACAAATAGGAAGGAGCGCCGATCCATAAGCTTATGCAAACTAACATAGAGACAAAAAAATACTTTAGGCCAGCTTTTTCTTACGATTTTCTGACCCCCTGTTATGATATTCTCACGGATTTAACTGGTTTTGGAAAATCCTTAAAAAGAAAGGTTGTGAAGTTGCTGAAGCTTAAAGGGGACGAAAAGGTTTTAGATGTTGGGGTAGGAACGGGTACACTTTTAATCGAGCTAAATAAATCTTATCCTAGCTTGAATTTAGTTGGAATAGATCCTGACCCAAAAGTTTTAAATATAGCCAAATCCAAACTTGCTAAATATAAAGTGAGGGCTAACTTAAGCAAAGCTTTTGCTCAAATCTTGCCATTCCCGGATGGTAGCTTTGATCTCGCGGTAAGTACCTTAACATTTCACCACTTACCGAGTCAGGCGAAGAAAAAGGCGCTTGGGGAAATCCATCGAATTTTAAGAAATGGCGGTAAGTTTTTGCTGGCTGATTTTGGCAAGCCTAAAGGTCCAATTTCCTATATCTTACTGCATTTAGGGAGCATATTTGATGGTGGCGAAGAAATGAAAGCCAATCTTCGTGGCGAATTACCAATAATGCTTAAAGACGAAGGGTTTATTGTAGAAAAAATTGGCAACAGACATTTGGGAATAGAATTTCTACTGGCTAGAAAGGGCAACTTATGAAAAATATGAATAAAATGAACAATCTAGAAAAAGTCTATACTTGCCCAATGCATAAAGAGGTGCAACAGGGTAAGCCTGGAACTTGTCCCAAGTGCGGGATGGCGCTTCGCGAAATTAAAAATCAAAAATTAAAAATCAAAGATAGAGAGCACGCACATGGTTCAGAGAAAAATCACAATGGTCATGATATACAACAGATGAAACAGGCCGCCGAAATGAACTTTTTGGAGAAGTTTAAAATGAGTATGACAATGGCTATGGGAATGGAGCATACAGGTCTTGCCGGGCGCGAGATGGCAAAACTTATGGAGGAGGACATTAGACAAAAGTTCTTTTTTGCGTTGCTGCTTTCAATTCCGATTATTGCTTATTCGCCTTTGGGAGAAAAAATTTTAGGTCTAAATCTTCCGCAGCCTATTTCTACCGCCTGGATACTTTTTATACTCACAACTCCTGTTTTTTTCTATTCCGGGTGGATATTTTTATATTCCAGCTTTAAGGCTTTACAACAGAAAACATTAAACATGGCAGTCTTAATCGCCGTTGGTATTACGGCTGCTTATGTCTTTAGTGTTTTTCTAACTTTTTTAGGAAGCAGTGACTCCTATTACGAAGCAGCAGCACTTCTTATAACTTTTGTTTTGTTTGGTCATTGGATGGAAATGAAATCAAGAAGAGGCACAACAGATGCTTTGCAAGCGCTTTTTGATCTTGTCCCGCCGCAGACAAGAATTTTAAAAAACGGAAAAGAAGAGCTTGTGTCAACTGCCCAGGTAAAGATTGGAGATATTGTTATTCTAAAACCCGGTGATAAAGTTCCTGTTGATGGGGAAATAATAGAAGGGGAAACAGCAATAGACGAGTCTTTGGTAACAGGTGAATCTCTGCCTGTTCCCAAGAAAAAAGGAGATAAAGTTGTCGGAGGTTCTATAAACCAGTCTGGCTCGGTTAAATTTAAAGCAACCAAAGTCGGCGAAGATACTGCGCTAGCACAAATTGTAAAACTTGTTGAAACAGCGCAAAATTCAAAAGCTCCCGGACAAAGAATTGCAGACAGATTTGCAAGCTACCTTGTTATTGTTGCTGTCGGAGGAGGCCTTCTTACTTTTTCCGTGTGGTTTTTCATTTTGGGTCAGCCTTTAATTTTTTCCCTTACTTTTGCCATATCAACTGTTGTTATTGCCTGTCCGGATGCTTTAGGTTTGGCAACTCCTACTGCGGTTGCCGTTGGAACAGGACTTGGCGCAAAACACAACATTCTTATTAAAGATGCTCCTACTCTTGAAGGCGTTTCAAAAATACAGGCAATAGTTTTGGATAAAACAGGGACTCTTACCGAGGGCAAACCTAAAATTACAGACATTGTTGCGGTAAATGGATTTAAAGAGAACGAAATTTTGTCTTTTATAGGAGCTGCCGAAGCAAAATCAAGCCATCCTTTAAGTAAAGCTGTTTTAGAAGAATTATCAAAAAGAAAAATTAAGCTTCCAACAAAAGTAGAAAATTTTAAAAATATTGCAGGACACGGAGTCGAAGCAAAGGTTTTCGGGAGAAAGATTTTAGTTGGAACGGTAAAACTTATGAACGACAGAAAAATAAGTCTTGCCCCAACGCAGAGAGAAACAGAAAGCCTTTTAGACAAAGGAAAAACTATCATGGTTCTTGCGATTGATGGAAAAGTTGCAGGAGTTGTAGGAGCAGAAGACCCGATAAAGCAAAATGCAAAACAGGCTGTTGAAAAAATGAAAATCTTGGGACTTGAAGTAGTGATGATAACAGGAGACAACAAAAAAACCGCAGAAACAATAGGAAAAGAGTTAAAAATCGACAGAGTTTTTGCCGAGGTTTTGCCGGAAGATAAAGAAAAATATGTCAAAAAACTCCAGGATGAGGGGAAAATTGTAGCAATGGTTGGCGACGGAGTAAACGATGCGCCTGCTTTGGCCAGGGCGGATATTGGAATCGCAATTGGTGCAGGGACTGATGTTGCAATAGAAACGGCTAACATTGTTTTAATGAAATCCGATCCGTTAGACATATTAAGGGCAATAAGACTTTCCAAGGCAACTGTTAGAAAAATGAAAGAAAACCTTTTCTGGGCGTCAATATATAATCTTTTGGCAATTCCAGTTGCCGCCGGAGTTTTGTATCCTGCTTTTAAAATTTCTTTAAGACCGGAAATAGCGGCTCTTTTAATGAGTATCTCCTCAATCATTGTTGCTACAAATGCAGTATTCTTAAAAAGAGTAGAGAAAAATTTAGTTTCGGTTTAGTAAAAAGAGGGGAACACGGTTTCGGATTCATTACTGTAGTTTTTAATGCTCTTCTTCTAAGACAAAACTTTCCAGTTGACAAACATAAAATCTCCCTCTATGCTTAAATAGTTGCGAAACTATAAAAGTATGCTGACTGACAAGAAAATTCTTAAGCTTAAAGAGAAAATAGTAGACGTTTCAAAGTTTGATTCAAATGCAAATCTTCTAAAACTGCTTGGAGATCCAACTTGCCTTAAAATTCTTTATATTCTTTCCAGGGAAAAAGATGTATGTCCGTCGGATTTGACAAATATACTTCATTTATCAATGCCGGCAATCTCCCATCAATTATCAAAACTTAAGCAGATGGGAATTGTTTATCCAACAAGAATGGGACAGATGATTTGCTATAGTTTCTCGGATACAAAAGAAGCAAATTTTATTAAAAAACTTATAGAAACAACAGTTTTATGATTCTTGATCTTTTCACAACTTTTAAAGAGAAAGTAGTAAGAACAAAGTATTTATTAATAATATTTTTAGTAACAATATTATATATTGCATTGGGAGTTTATAGTATTAATTACCGACTGGTTTTTAGTACTGTTTTCGGAAACTCATCAATATTTTATAAAGCAAGTCTTTTATTTAATCTCTTTCAAGGTGCTAAAACTGCGTTATCTACGCCCGATTTTATACTCCTTTTAATAACTGCCATCCTCACCGGAATAAATATCTCATTAATCATTGCGGCTTTGAAATATATAAAAATGAATGGAAAATTTAAATTTGTAGTTGGAGGAGGAAGTCTTTTGGGCATTGTCTCAACAGGTTGTGCAAGCTGCGGATTTTCTCTTCTTTCTGTTTTAGGATTTGGGGGAGCATTAAGCTTTCTTCCTTTGGGAAGTCATACTCTATACATTTTTTCAATCCCGATTCTTTTAGTCTCCGGTGTTTATATGCTAAAAAAATTGAATGATTCAAGAAATTGCGAAATAGACAATTGACATGAATATTAGGTTTTGATAACGTATCAAAGGAGGTAAAACAAATCAGACTCGTTAAATATGGCAGATAAAACTTTTACAGATCAGAATTTTGAAGATGAAGTAATCAAAAATGAACAGCCAGTTCTGGTTGATTTTTGGGCCCCATGGTGCGCTCCTTGCCGAATTGTCTCACCAATAATAGAGGAGCTGGCAAAAGAATACGAAGGAAAGTTAAAGGTTGGAAAAGTAAATGTAGATGAAAATCCAAATAGCGCTTCACGGTTTGGAATAATGAGTATTCCAAGCATCCTAATTTTTAAAAACGGGCAGCCGGTTAAAACAATGATCGGCGCTCAATCAAAAGAAAACTTTAAAAAGGGAATAGACGAAATTTTGGCGAGTTGAATGCGCTGAGGTCGCCAACAAAATTTTCTTGGACCCGCAATTCGCTTGTCGTCCTGCGAAAATTTCATTGGCTCCTCGCACTTTTTTAAAATGGATAGCAAAATCTACGACGTCATCATAATAGGAAGTGGTCCTGCAGGTTTAACAGCTGCAATTTATACAACCCGAGCAAACCTTAAAACTCTTGTTGTTGCAGGAGGAAAATGGGGCGGGCAGTTAATGCTCACAACTGTTGTAGATAATTACCCGGGATTTGCGGAGGGAATCCAAGGACCCGATCTTATGCTTGCCATGCGTAAACAGGCAGAACGTTTTGGTACGGAATTTGTAGCTGAGGATTTTACAGAAGGAAACTTCTCATCAAAACCTTTCAAGGTAACGGCAGAAGAAAAAACTTTCGAAGGGAAAGCAGTAATAATTGCAACGGGCGCTGATACAAGATGGCTTAATGTTCCCGGAGAAAAAGAAAAAATCGGAAAAGGAGTTTCTTCGTGCGCGCCTTGTGATGCATTTTTCTTCAAAAACAAAAAGACAATCGTAGTGGGTGGCGGAGACAGCGCTATGGAAGAGGCGTTAGTGTTGGCGAATTTTGCAAGCGAAATAACTGTAGTCCATAGAAGCGAAACTTTTCGAGCCTCTCAGATTATGCAAGATAAAGCCAAGAAAAATTCAAAAATTAAATTTTTGTTTAATACAGAAATCACTAAAATTTTAGGAGACGAAAAGGTAACAGGGGTTGAGCTTAAAAACAATAAAACGGGTAAAGTTTCAAAAATGGATTTGGACGGCGTTTTTGTGGCAATTGGCCATATCCCAAATACAATTAAGTTTAAAGGAATAGAGATGGACGAAAAGGGATACATTAAAGTTAAGGATCATACAAGAACAAATATTGACGGAGTTTTTGTCGCAGGAGATGTCCATGACAGCCATTATCGCCAAGCGGTAACAGCCGCAGGATTCGGCTGCATGGCAGCTTTAGAAGTAGATGCGTGGTTGAGAAAAACAGCTACCTAAGTCTTCGGTTGTAACACTTTTCCTCTCTTAAGATCTATCTCAAGATCTAACCTTCTAGCGCAAGGAATAAATATTGAAAATGTTGAATTTTATGGAGTTGGAGCTGGTTGGGTGGATTCAACTGGAGGAGGAGTAGAGTCGGTAGTAGTTGGCGGTGGTGTTGGGCTCGATTCAGTCGAAGTTGAGGTTGATGTACCACTTCCACTTCCACCAGTTGCGCCATCGGACATGCACCAGCCGCCATTATCAGACATCCAGTGGTATCCGGACGGACAGGAACCGCTGGTGCTTCCTCCGCCAGAAGTTGAGGTCGTTCCAGTTGAGGAAGATGAGCTTGTACCCGATGAGCGGCAAGTGCAAGCAGAAGAATCCCAATAAAATCCGCTTCCGCAACTAGACGCGGATACGTTGTAACACCCATCTGATGAAGCCGCCTTACAAGAGCACGAATTATAATCATACCAACCGCTGCCGCATCCTCCGGAAGGAGGAGAGCAACTGGAGCCTGTAGATGAACTGCTGGATGAAGAGTATTTACAACTGCAGGTAGAGTAGTCTAAATAGGTTCCTCCGCCACAACTGAGCCCTTGACAATAATTGCTTGGACTGGCACCTCCACCGCCGCTATAGGTACTGGAACTTCTGCAAGAACAGCTCCCATAATCCCAGTAGGAATTATAACCGCAACCGGATGGCGGTTGCGAACAGGAACCATAAGTATCAGTAGGACTTGTACGAAAACACCCATTACCACTCCAATAGTATCCTGGTCCGCAGCTTTCTCTTGTCAGGTTTGGTGACGGTCCGTAGCTGTAACTACCAGGATAGTATGTCTGTCCGCCTGCTGTTTGACACGAACCGTAGTAGCTATTCCAGTAAGATCCGGATGGACATTGTGTTCCGGGAATTACATTTCCTCCATAATATCCACCTCCGCTGCTTCCTGTATATGTTCCGGCATCAGCCATGCACCAGCCGGCTTGTCCCGGGTTTGGCGGCATCCAGTGGTAACCTGATGGGCATTGTCCCGGAGCAGTAGGCGCAGGACCGGAGCCGGGTACGGTTCCCGGAGGCGGGTTGGTTGTATAAGTGGTTGGTGCAGGACCGTAGTAACTTGGCCCAGCATAATTGTAATATCCGCCTCCGCCGTAACTTGGAGCACCGGGAGCGGAATAATACGGTGTGTAAGGCGTGTAGCCGGGACCGGAGGAGTAGGGTGTTCCTGATGAGAATGAACTTGGAGAATAGTTTCCAGAGTTACTCATGCACCATCCGCCAGAATCATACATCCAGTGATATCCGTCAGGACAAACGCCTGCTTTAGCCGGTTCAGGGCCTTTACCGTAAACCAATGGCTTGCCATCCTTATCAAGTGAGAGTGCTCCCGGTTCTCCGTAACCAGGAACACCGGTATTTCCGGTGCCAAACCCGCCAACTCCCGGGAACGATGAAGCCCTGGTGTAGTAATAGGAAGAGATAGAGATAGACGCTCCGGACGGCGGACAGGGAGTGTTGGGTGCAAATGGCGGTGAAGGTAAAAAGCATGTTGTTGCGGCATCTCTTACACCAATGCTGAAGGATAACGCTTCGATTCTCGCCAATTCAGACGGAAGTGACCTCCCGGGGTTTAAGCGGCGGAAATCCTCAATCCTGCGGAAATCCTCTCTGGTTGGCTTGAATTCTTGCTGGAGAGCTGCGACCGCTAACTGGATGTCCTTGCGGTTGCCAAAATCCTCAATCCTAACAACATCCGGTCGAATGGTCTGCGAGATCTCGTCAATTCGCGTGAGCCTTACATAGGGACGAACATCAGCAGATATTTCTTTTCCTGGTTCAAAACTCTTCTTAAATTCATCCAACTTCTGAGCAATGTCTTCGGTCTTTTCTACTTTTTTGGCAACATCCTCTTTAAGCTTTGTAAGTTCAACTGCCTCGCTTAATTTCTTAAGCTCGTTTAGCTTCAAAATAGACGTGGTGTCGGAAGGAGCGATCCAATTATCAAAAGACGCAAGATCGGATTGAGTCAAAGCACCCGTTGCAGCGATTTCCCCTGTTATCATGCGTGCTTCAAGCCTAGTGTCCGCATCAAGAAGTTTTTGTTTTTGTTCTTTGGAGAGCATATCCTTTGGTAGTGTGTCCAGTTTTTCCTTGATGTTTTCAGGAATAGCAGGTTCACCTTGAAGGTCGGAAGCTCTGTCAACTCCTTGGATAACAGCGGAGGCTGCAGCACTAATAGGAGTTGCTGCATCTTTGGATGCCAATACAGACATTTTTTGCAGAAGAAGATTTTGATTTGTAACATCTGAAGCGAGTTTCTCCCCAAGCTCTTTCTTATCTTCCTCGTTTAAATTAAGCCCTTTGTCGAGATCGTTAAAGACGGATTGCATCCCCCCGGTGTATTTGGCAAGCGCATCTTTAAAGCCTTTCTCGTTGTTTTTTGCAAGCAACGCATAGGCCTCGGCGAGACGTTCTTGCGCTTGAGTGAGCTTCACTTCTTCACGCGCTTGAGTTCCAAAAGTGGCAGCGGTCTGAATAGCTTCACCTGCTTGTTTTAAGAAATAGAATGGGCTGTCAGGAGCTGCAAATACAGGCTTTGGTATTAAAAGTTCAGCGGTTTGAGCGTTGGGGGCTATAGGATTAGGCTCGGGCACGCATCCGCCTTCTGTCCAGTTCCAATACGTATTTTCTTCCTTACAATCAGGCATTGCATCTTCAGGGAAGGGTTTTTCTGGATCTGGATTGGGAACACATTTGTTTTGGCTGAATGAGTAGTAAGTATTTCTTGTGCATCGATATTGAGCTTCGTCATAAACTGTCCTATCGTTTGCATCCCAAACACAGCCTTTGGGAGCCTTATAGCTTGCTCCTTCAGGGCATGATCTAGGGGAAGGTGAGGGTTCGGGGTTGGGTGAAGGAATAATATTTCCGCCCGAAGACAATTGACAACTTGATGTTTCAAAAGACCATGTATGGCCCACAGGGCAGAGCGGCTTAGCATCTTCCTGAATGCCTTGCGATTCAATGCTCACTGGAACACAGGCCTTGGTTACAAATGACCAATACTGGGCAGGTTTGTCGCAGCGATACTGGGCATAATCATCTATTCTTTCTCCTGTATCTTCCCAAACACAACCTTCGGATTGCTTAAAGAATGCGCCTATCGGACAAGTACCCAAAACAGTATTAGATGAGGAAGGCGCGCTACGAAGCACTGCGCCTGGAATTGCATCAGGCCCAAATTGACCAGCATTTATGGGTCTTTTCGGGGCGTTGGCGGCGATTTCCTGATAAGCCTTGATCAATTCCTGCCGTCCAGCAAGATCCTCGGGTTGGATTAGACCTGAGTCTATAGTATTGAGAAGGTTTTGTATCCTTTGTTCATAAATGGCGTTGGTTTCACGAAGCGTTGCTGTTTGGGCAAATTCTGCTTGGACTGCTCGTAGACGCTGTAATTCCTCTATTTTTCTTATTTCGGTAAGCTGATTAAAATCCGAAGGCGCAATCGAGCTTTGGGCTTCGTCAAGTTTTTTGGCGTCCGCAGGCGGAAAAGTACCTAATTCGATAAGGTTTCGAACCCTATCTCTAATTTCTTCCCTTGAGGAGGCGTTTGTTAAACCGCTTACCTCCTCCTGTAAAATGATGCCCTGGGCTTTCATATCCTGAAGGCGGTTTGCCAACGCTTGAGGAAGTGCAGGTCGTCCTAAGGCGTCGCTCGTTACATCCATCGCGTCCTCGGTAGCATTAAAAGCAGCAGTATAGATCTTTGTGTCTCCGGAAGTAGGGGGCGGCAGAAGCCCTTTTTCAAAAATGATATTATGCCTTGCTGATTCAGATTCCAAGGCTTGAGCTAAATCTCTCTTGTTTTCTTCCGACCCGGCAAAATTTTTAATATTATCAGAGGCAGTACTCATAATAAGTTGATATTTTTTGAGTGTTTCTTCATAAAGCTTTTCTTTGCCGTCTTCTTGAGAGAGGGCATGTGCTTCCTGCAGACGTTCCTCAGCATAATTCATCTCAATTTCCAAACGTCGGGTAGGATCAAAAGTCGTAGTCAGAGTTACTTGCTCGCCAATGTTCTTAAAGAAATAACCAAAAGTTCCCGGTAAAGGCCCGTTATAGTTAGCTAAATAGGAAGCGGTTGAAGTTGACGGGGGCGTTGGTGATGGCGCTGGTGGAGAGACTGCTTTGTCTGTTTCATCAGACGGGGTGGGTGATGGAGATGGAACAACAGGTGTTCCAGAAAAAGTCGGATTTTGCGTAACAGACTCTGGGTAGAATCTGGCTACCTCTGATTGTTGCTCTGTTTCAAAACGGCTGAAATCTATCTCTTTTGCAAGCTCCTGTGCCCTGGTGTAATAAAGATAGGGACGGATTTCTCCGGGTGGGGGGGTATCACCAGGCTGATTCTGCCATCGTGTTATTTCATTTAGAGTTTCGGTTGAAGGGGGAGGAAGTGTTTGGTAGGTACGCAGTTCGGCAAATCTTAGGACTTCTTGGGTCTGCCCGTAAACTTCAGGGTAGTTGGTAGCCACTGCCTGATCCAGCTTTATAACTTCGGCTGCAGGGAATTGACCTGAAGTAACAAGCTTATCCAATTCTTCTCGAACATCAGCCCGACTTTTCAGGGCATAGAGCTTATCACTTTCCTCCGGCGTTATTAAGCCTTGTTCTTTCAATTCCTGAATGCTTACTGACAAATTTTCTGGAATAGCTGGTTGATCTAAGACAGTAGCTGTTATATCCATGGCCTTTTCTGTTGCATCTATCACCTTATCCCAAGAACGTACTGCGTTTGGGGGAGAAGAAAAAACCAAGCTTTGGGCGGCAACCGCATGAGAAGCTGCGGTTTCCTCAACTCTTCCTACCAAATCTGCTGAACCTTGGACATTTTGAGAAAACAGGGATTGCGTGTTTTGTGAAACAGTGTCCATAGTGTTTTTGTAAATTGAGGCCGCGTTATTTGCAAGGTCCGGTCTGCCCTGGTCTATTAAAGTCTTGACCTCGCTTAACCTTTCGGAAGCAAATGCCAGGCGCTGCACCTCTTTTTGTACAGGATTAAACGTTAAGGCGAGCTGAATGTTTTCTGTAAAGATCTCAAAAGTATAAAGCGGATTTCCCGGCAGGATCCCTTGGGCATGAGGAGGCATTGCATCTTTGGGGATAACAGGTGCGGGCAGGTTTTCAGAAGAAGAAAACGCGACCCCAAGCACTTGTTCTCTTACATTATAGTATGGACCCCAATCATAATAAGAGGTAGACGGTGATGCGGAAACGGAAGGCGCAACTGATAAAAGCGCCAAAATCAAGATGAATACGCTCGGTAATATGCGATACAAAAAATTTCGGTTTTTACAATCCATTCGGGCAGTTACTTTATATATCGAACACTATTCTACAAACCTTGTCAAGAGGCTTGACACAAGAGGCTTGACATTTGTATATTTTTAAAATATACTTAATTGGTGAATAAATTGCCGAAGCCCTTAAGTTTTCAATGGGACAGAGGCAATACAGACAAGAATCTTAAAAAGCATAAAGTAACAAATAAAGAATCAGAAAAGGTATTTTTTAATAAACATTTAAGAACGTTTAAGGATATAAAACACTCTCAAAAAGAGGAAAGGTTTGTTGCATTAGGGATTACAAGTAAAAAGAGAAAATTGTATGCAACTTTTACAATTAGAAATCACAAAATCAGAATAATCTCAGCAAGAGACCAAAGCAGAAAAGAAAGGAAGCTGTATGAAGAAAAAAATTAAAAAAATAAAACAAATTCCCCGATTTAAAAACGAAGATGAAGAGAGAGATTTTTGGGCTACCCATGATTTCACAGATTATTTTGATAGTTTTAAACCTGTAGAACTGGACTTATCAGAGCTCAAGCCCTCGACTGAAACTATCTCTCTAAGGTTACCGCAGTTCCTTCTGGCTAATATTAAACAACTTGCGAATAAGAAAGATGTACCGTACCAATCTTTAATGAAAATATTTCTTGCGGAAAAAGTCGAAGAAGCTCTCCGAAAAAGTTTAAAATAAACCCGACCACTACCTCCGAGGAATAGACTGATTTGCAATATCTTCTTTAGGGCCTGGCCACTTAATTACACTATTTGCCCAACCATATTTAGCATCACGGGCTATTTCATAGTCAAAACGTTCTTGGGTTGCTCTAATACCAACAGTTGCATTGAGAACTTTGAATAGAAAAGATTTTGTTTGATCTATGTTTAAATCTAATCTGGACCAACCGTGAGAGCCATCAGCGAAAGACCAGAA
>Ga0209542_10014020_pt1 | contig 13701 bp, 17 predicted proteins | sample RifCSPhighO2_01_FD_184028 | JGI IMG/M metagenome (GOLD analysis project Ga0209542, IMG submission 184028) | Soil microbial communities from Rifle, Colorado - Rifle CSP2_plank highO2_0.1 (SPAdes) (version 2) | ecosystem: Environmental > Terrestrial > Deep subsurface > Rock core/Sediment ...
AAGCGGTAGAGGCGTGAAAAGCAGCATGGCGGCGAGGCCAGTGGCGAGTTCAATAATTGGATACTGGACGGAAATTTTTTGGCCGCACTGGCGACACCGCCCGCGCTGCAGCATAAACGAGAGGAGCGGGATGAGCTCAGTGGCACGCAGTGTTTTTTGGCAGTGAGGGCAGTGCGAGCGGCCCCTTAGCGCCCCTCCTCCGGTGCGCAGTATCACCACGTTCAGAAAACTGCCAATGATGGTACCGAACACAAAAACAAGCAGGGGGATCATTACTGGTGATTGTAACAGAAATACTCGCCTCTTTCGGCGAGTATTTCGGCAAAAACGTTCAAGAAATTACGTGCCGCAGCTCACATCCCCCACTGCCGTACAGCGGCCGGGAGTATGGCCAGACTCCGTTACGCCGGTACTGTCGGCACAGACGAACAATGCGTCGTTCAACTGAGCTTCAACACAAAAGGCACTCGCCGTTGCTTCGGCTGTCGGCAGACCGTACGTCGCACCATTGGCAGTATCGATATCCTTAATTAATGTATCAACATTTGTGCTTGTGGCGGCTGAGTTAGCACACTCTGCTTGGGTGGGCGTTTGGAAACATGTTTCCACGCCTATTGTGCCAAGAGAATTCTCATACGCTGCGTCATTGGAATCGTAGATAACCTCAGCTAATGTTCGCAGCTGCGCGATATCTGATTTAACACGTGCATCCTGAGCTTTATCGCGCGCATTGCCGAGGGCAACCAACACTAAGGCGGCCAGAATACCAATGATGGCGATAACAACGAGAAGTTCGATGAGGGTAAAACCCCGGGTGAGTTTACTCTTCATATACCCTCACCTCCTCTCGGGCTTTTTTCGTTCTGTTTATCCACATACGACCTGAAGTAATAGTAGCACATACCGGCGAGAGGCGTTAGCTGCGGTACCACAAGCGCGCGTTCTCGGGTGAGATTTGCTTATTGTCCACGAGCGATTGCAAACTAGCCTCAAGCGTTTGCATACCTATTTCGCCGGAGGTTTCAATGATGCCGCTAATTTGATGAATGTTTTTGTCGCGGATCGCCGTGCGAATGGCGGTGGTGGCGATCATGATTTCAACCGCTGGCACTAAGCCGCCCTGCTCGCCTGGCACTAGGCGCTGTGAGATAACCCCTGAGATCGTATCGGCCAGCTGTGAACGTACTTGCCCCTGCTGGGAAGCAGGAAACGAATCGATAATACGCTCAATGGTTTGCGCCGCGTCGTTGGTGTGGAGCGTCGCGAACACCAGGTGTCCGGTTTCTGCCAGGGTGAGGGCGGCTTGCATCGATTCAAATTCCCGCAGCTCGCCCACCAGCACGACGGTGGGATCCTGGCGCAGGGTGGCCCGAATTGCTTCAACGAACGAGAGCGCGTCGCGCCCCACTTCTCGCTGATCAATGAGCGACTGTTGATCGGTAAACTGATACTCGATGGGGTCCTCGATCGTAATAATGTGCTCGCGGCGCTGCGTGTTGATGTGGTTGATGAGTGCGGCGAGCGTGGTTGACTTGCCGTGCCCGGCGGGCCCGGCCGCCAGCACGAAGCCCTGCTTAAGCTCGGTGAATTTGAGCAGCTGCGGTGGCAAGCCCAACTCCTCCAACGTTTTGACAGCACTGGGAATAACGCGTAGCGCAGCACAGAGTGTGCCCTGACGATGAAACACATTAACCCGAAAGCGCGCTTGCGGGGGCAGGGCATACGAAAAATCTGTCTGCAGTTTGGCCTGCAATATTTCCTGAGCACGCTTATTCTTGTCGATGAGCTCCGTAATGAGCGCATTGCTCTCTTCGAGCGAGAGAGCCTGGTCACCTACGGCCTGCAGCACGCCAGCCACACGAAAATGGGGCGGGCGGCCGGCCGAGATATGAATGTCTGAGGCGCCGGCGTCCTGAGCTTCGCGCAGGAGATCATCAATTTTTCTCATGTCGTGCTTTTCTTCTTGTCCTCAAGTACTTTCGTAATCTTTTCGACTACTTCACTGGGCGTGAAGTGCGCTTTAATAATGTAGTCATCGGCGCCGAGCTTGATCCCCCGCTCGACATCCGGCTTTTGGCCTAAGTTGGTGAGCAAAATGACCGGCACATTCCTGGTGCGTGAGTCGCGGCGCAGCTCTTCTAAAATTTCGAAGCCATCTTTTTGCGGCAAGACAACGTCGAGCAAGATTAAATCTGGCAGGGGAGGCTTGCTGAGTCGCTCAGCGGCGGCGGCGCCGTTATCGATCACTTCGACGGCAAACCCGAGGCTGCCCAACTTGGTTTGATACATGCCGGAAATAAAAGAATCGTCTTCGACGAGGACTACAGAGGTGGCACTGGCGACTGTCATCGTTTCATTATACATCAGGCCGTAAAGCGAACAACATCGCTATACCGCACCAAGCCCTGCAGTGCTTTAATAAGTCCACTTTGGGAGAGCGAAGGGTACCCATGCGTCCGGATTGTTTTTTCTAGTGCCTCCTGGGAACTGCCGGTAGCGATCTGACTCTTTACCTCGGGTGAGATGGGCACCACTTCGAAAAGGCCAACCTGCCCGCGAATGCCACTCTTGTGACACTTGGAGCAGCCAGGGCTATCGAACAGCGCGGGCTGGGATGGGAGGCCGAGACTGCGCCAGAGGGGCTTCGGAATTTTCTTGAGGTCCGCGACTAACGTGGCCCGGGCATCGGCCGGGATCTTTATTTCTTCCCGGCAGGTCTGGCAGAGCCGCGGCAGCAGGCGCTGTGAGACTACTAACCGAAGCGCTTCGGAGATTAGGTAGGGGCTCGGATGTACATCAAGCAGGCGACTAATGGCCTGCGCGCAACTTTTGGCCGAGAGAGAGGCGAGCATGAGCTTGCCCCGGGTTGCACCGCGGACAGCCAGCTGGGTGGTGCGGCTGCTGGTTAGCTCGCTAATCATAATGATGTCAACGTCGTGGCGCAGCAAGCCGGCGACTGCTTTGGCGGTTGTGAGCCCGGCGGCGGGGCGAATTTGTGTCTGGCTCACTCCCGAGATCATGTACTCAATCGGATCCTCCACGGTCGCAATGGCAGTATCGGGGGTATTGATTTCCCACAGTGCCGCGAGGATCGTGGTTGATTTGCCCGATCCTCCAGGCCCCGAAAAAATAATCAGGCCGTCGCTGGCGTGCAGGTGTTCGATCACCGTGGCCTGCTGGGCTTTGGTTAACCCGAGTTTGAGGAACGATGGTGGCGGTCCGCTCGTATCGGAGAGGCGCATGGTAATACGCTCGCCCGTTACGGTGGGAATAATGGCTACCCGGATACCGTAGGTTTGATTCTCAGTGGTTAGGGTGAAGCGCCCCTCTTGTGGCAGATCGCTTTGGGCGACCGACAAGCCGGCGAGCGACTTGATGCGGAGCGCCAGCCCCGTTTGGACTTCAGCGGGCAGCAGTAACGTTGTGTGCAGGCGACCATCGATCCGATACCGCACGCGCACCTGGCTGGTGCCCGGTTCAATGTGAATGTCCGAAGCTAAGCCATCAATGGCATGCCGCATAATTACCGCTACCACTTTCGTTACGGGCGCTTTGACCAAGGCATCGGCCAGCTTCGTGCCGGTGGGCGGGTAGGTTTTGGCTTGGCGGAATTCCCGGCCAAACTCCTGGAGCGCCTGGCGGACCGTATCTTCCGGCGCGCCGTGCAGGCTGCGGGCAATAGCTTCGGGCGAGGCACAGTACACTTCGATCTTGCGGCGGCGCTGTGCGGCAATAAAGCGAATGGCTTCTCGGGACTGCCAATCTTCGGGGGAGGCCAGCGCCACCAGCAGCTTGTCGTCTTTCTGGCCAAAGGCAACAAACTGATACGCCCGGGCGGCCTGATCGGAAATTCCCTCCATAGCCTGCGGATCAATCGTGGCGGTATTCAGATCGATGTACGGCAGGTCCAAGGCTTTCGCTTTGAGCTGGGCTAACACCTCGGGGTAGACGAGGCGCTTGCTCCGGATGATATGTTCGAGGCTTTCGCCTGAACTAGCGGAGAGTTTTAAGAGACGCTCAACCTCATCGGCTGCAAGCAGGCCGTGTTCGACCAGTAGCTTGCCTAAGGTTTCAGCTTCCATAGTTCGGTGAAAGAGAGGATGACAACTTGATGTAATTAGTTTACCATAATCTTACCTATGAGCATGTGGGCCTGGGCGGCACTTGTCATTATCGTTGTGGTCGGCGGGTATATTTTACTGGCCTATAATTCGCTCGTGCGGCGGCGCAACCACGTGCGCGAAGCCTGGAGCGACATTGATGTGCAGTTCAAGCGGCGGCACGACCTGATTCCTAATTTAGTTGAAACAGTGCAAGGCTATGCGGCACACGAGCGCGAAGCTTTTGCGTCTGTGACCCAGGCACGCGCCCAGGCACTGGGGGCGCAGACGGCGCCGGCCAAGGCGCAGGCAGAAAATATGCTGAGTGCCACGCTGAAGAGCCTGTTCGCGGTGGCCGAGGCGTACCCGGATTTGAAAGCTAATACGAATTTTTTGGAGCTGCAGCGCGAGCTCTCCGACACTGAAAACAAAATTCAGGCGGCGCGGCGGTTCTACAACACCAACGTGCGCGATTACAACACAGCAATTGAATCGGTGCCGACGAATATTGTCGCGCAATTGTTTGGCTTTAAGTCGGAAGAATACTTCGAGCTGGACGACGAGGCGGCGCGTAGCGTGCCCAAGGTTGCGTTTGGTAAGTAGTTTTTGATTGCCCAACCTGCATCAACAAATAGCGGCGAATAAGCGCAAATCGTTTGGGCTGATTTTTATTGTGCTGGCGCTGGTGATCGGTGCGGTGGCGCTGTATTCATATGCGGTGCGCGGCGACTTTGTTTTGCCGGTGATCGCGGCTGTGCTCGCGCTCCCCTCTTCCCTGATTGGCTACTACACGGGCGACAAGATTGCGCTGCTCACGAACCGCGCGCGGGAATTGCCGGACGCAGCGGCGCCGGATTTGCATAACGTGGTGGAGAATCTGGCGATTACGGCCGGGGTACCGAAGCCAAAAATATACTTGATTCAGTCCCCTGCCTTGAATGCGTTTGCCACGGGGCGCGATCCGGAGCACGCGTCGATCGCGGTGACTACAGGGTTGCTCGAGCGCTTGGATCGTACTGAATTAGAAGGCGTCCTGGCGCATGAGTTGTCGCACGTAAAGAATTACGACATTCGCTTCGCGACGCTGGTTGCGATCTTCGTCGGCTTTATGGTGATCCTGTCTGACTTATTTACCCGATCTATGTTCTGGCCCGGCCTTCGCCAAGGCTCCGGCGGGCAAGGGCGGCGGGACAGGGATCAATTGGGGAGTGTGTTGGCGATCGTTGGCGTTGTGCTCCTTATTCTCTCCCCCATTATTGCGAAGCTGATTCAGCTCGCCATCTCGCGGCAGCGGGAATTTTTAGCAGATTCTTCTGGCGCACTGTTGACGCGTTACCCGGAGGGGTTAGCGAGCGCGCTCGAGAAAATTTCCAGCGGCCCGGCGCTTGGTAGCGCCGGCCACGCTACAGCGCACTTGTTCATTGCGAATCCTTTTAAAGCACGCAACTTCGCTAACCTCTTTGCTACGCATCCACCAATTGAACAGCGGATCAAGCGATTGCGAGAAAATGTTTAGGACGGTACGGTATAGGCATGCCGAGAAAAGAAAAAGCCCAGAGGCCTCCCGACGTTGACGTAGGTAAATATGGCGGCAAGTGGATTGCCTGGGATCATCACAGTAGAAAAGTTATTGCCAGTGGCAGGACATTTGAGGCTGTCCATAAGGCGGCTCTAAAAACTGGAGAGAAAGATCCTATCTTCCAAAAAGTACCTCGCGCCGATCAATACTTTATTGGGCACCTCCATCATTTTTAACACATGCTTTTTTCCTATCAGCGCCATTGGTTTCCGGCGTCAGATAGAAATCGCGTTGGGGGATTTACCATCTATCGGCCCGAGATTCTGGTTCGTGTCTTTGGTCCTGATACAAGCAAATCTTTCCAGGCGCTCGTTGATACTGGGTCTGACGTAACCATTTTTCCCTATGCGACTGCTGATGCGTTGGGCGTCATTCCTGATCGAAAGCTAACGAGACAAGTGCAATCTGCTTCCGGCCATGCCGTTGAGGTTTTCATGGGCGAGATCACATTGGAGCTTCGGCAAGGTCAGGATTATTACCACTGGACGACTGCCATTGGCTTTGCGTCAGTTACGGGATCTATGCACGAGGGTGCTTTACTCGGACACGAGGGTTTTCTGGAATATTTCACGGCGACCTTTGACGGCAAGAAACGCGAGCTCTCACTGAAACCAAATTCTCGTTTGCCCAAGCGCTAACCTCCTTACACCCCCGGGGTGGAGGGAGGTATCCACCGCTTAGTGTTTCTTGTGATCTTCCGGTTTCTTGCGGAGATTTAGGGCAATAATAGTCAGGGCAAAGGCAATAATCATCACTCCGAGTGCAATCTGGCCCTGATTTATTTGTTCGGTGAGATCTATTATCATACGGTTTCTTCGATTATGTTTTCAGATTGATTAGCAATATATAGCATTATCGTAACGAAAAGCGCACTGGCCAGCAATGTTTTAGCGTCTCGAGTGCCAAAGACTGTTAGAATGCCAGCAGCGGCAAGATCGGTTGATACAGCAGAGATAATTTTTAGCTGAGCGCGGGAGAGAACACGCAGCGATTCCATGGTTTCATCATAGCGCAAAAAGAAAAGCGGCGAATTGCTTCGCCGCTTGAGGTTTTTAAGGTAGAAGATGGCCATGACCAGCACGAATGCTTGCCTCACGAGCCCATTCCCTGAGCTGCGCTGGGGTCACACTCCACTCATGGTCTGGCTTTGCGCTTGGTGTGTCGGTGTAAAGAGATAGTTGTTCACCACTTCCCGACACTTCGATAACCAAGGCCATGCCGTCCAGACCATTGCGCACGCCCAGGAGGTCATACTCAGCGCCGCGGAATTTTACGATTGTTTCCGTCATCGTAACATCCTCGCGCCTGAAGATATAGTTTGTGACCTCTGTTTCGGCGCTCGCGGGCAGATGCTGTTCGTAATGCTTGTGGCCGGTTCCCTTATCATGCCATTGCTTGCCTAAGCTGATGACATTGAACCGGTGCGTTGAAACAACCTCTGCCTCAAATCCCTCGCGCACAAAGTGATGCTTAGCCATGTTATTTTCCTTTCAAAGAACATTTTGTTGGGTGGTGTCACGTTCGCCCAGTGCGATCGTGACTGGCTACTGTAGCATGGAAGTAATATATAGTCAACAATATTTGATTACTTTTAAATTGTATGCTATACTGCTTCATAAAGCCTTTATTTAGCTTTAAGTCACCTACATTATGACTTTAGAGACAGAATTAGCTGCGTTGGGCCTCAAAAAGAATGAGATTTTGGTCTACTTGGCGGTACTGCGTTTGGGTGAGGCGACGGTGGGCCAGGTTGAAAAGGAAACGGGGCTGCACAAGCAATTGATCTATAACGCCGCTCAAAGCTTGCAAGGCGGCAGCTTGCTCAGCGCCTATGAAGTGCGGGGCCGCAAACGTTTTCGCGTCGTTGACCCTGGCGCTTTAGAAGACAAGGCTCGAGCGCGGCTCGAGAAAGCGCAAGCACTGGTGCCGCAGTTGCTGGAGCTGGCTAGCACCAAGAAGCCAGCAGATAAGGTTCGGATCTACCGCGGCAAGCGCGGCGTGCAGCAATACTATTTAGAAACGATGCGGCGATTGCCGGCGGGATACACGGCTCATATTTTAGGCGTGAATAGCGATCGCTTTTTTGAGATTTTTAACCAGAACGATGCTCCCTACCAGCGCATGGAGGAGCTGCGGATTGAGAAGAAGATTAGCTGGCGCCTGTTGCTATTTGGCGCGAAGCAAGCGGAAGTTGTATTAAATAAAGATCGCCTGCTCATTGAGTTGCGCTTAATGGCAGAGGCAGTGCAATCCCCCATCGATATCATGATCTGGCAGGAAAGCGTGGGGCTTCTGTTCTATGGTGATGAGCCATATGTGCTGGATCTCACCGGCAGTGAAACAGTGAAAGGCTTTACGGAGTATTTCAATATTCTCTGGAAGCAGGGAGAAAAAGTTACGTAGAAACAGCGGTGCTGATGACTTCGGTTGAGAAGCCGCGGGAGATAAGAAAACGCCAGAGGCGTTGATTATGATTTGCTCTCCCGGCACTGCTCCCACCCCCTCTTACTCCCCCTCGGGCAGGGGGAGAATGTGTACGACGCCAGGCAGCGGCGGCGGCGCGGGCGAGCTCGGCTTCACGGCCGGGAGGGAACGCCTGCTCGAGGGCTGCTGCGATGATGGCCTCCCCCACTCCTTTTTGTTTCAGCTTGGCAGCTAATAGGCGCGGGCCGGCGGGCTTGGCGAGCAAACTACTCTCTATGAAGAGCCGCGCAAACTTCGCGTCGTCGAGCAGTCGTTGCTGTTTCAGGCGGGCTACCGTTGTTTTGATTTGCTCAGCCGTGAAGCCTTTACGCTTCAGTTTTTGCTTGATTTCGTGTACAGCATGATCGCGCCGACTAAGGATGGCGAGCGCCTGGTAATGGGGGTTGACTCTTTTGGCTTGCATGTTCGTGGCGAAGACGGTACAGCTTCTGTATACTACACACCATGAAGAACCCCATACAAGATAAATTAACGAGTCGCTTGAAGAATATTCTAACGACCGCTGCCAAAGTTTCGCAGGAAATGAAGCATGGCCAAATTGGGACCGAGCACATTCTGTACGGCATGACCCAGGAAACTGGCTCGCTCGCGTATAGCATTTTAAAGAAATTTGGCCTGACGGCTGAATTCCTGCAGCAGGAATTGCAGACGCTCCCTAAGACTGAGCACTGGAAAGAAGAGCTCTCGCCCCACACGCGCGCTGTCTTTGAAAGAGGTGCCCGCACCGCTTTCCAGTATCATCACCGCTATATCGGCACCGAGCATATTTTATTCGGCATTATTTCTAACAAAGAATGCCGGGGTTACCGCCTGCTGGAGAAATCTCCCGTTGATACCAAGGCGCTGCTGCAGCAAGTGCATATTGTTTTGAAGAGTACCTCGCACTTTCCTGACCTGTCGACGTTCCTTGGTGTGCCGCCGGCGGCACCGGGCTTACCCACGCAGACGCAAACCGGCATGCACAAACGCCCGGAGGGTGGACCCGAGGGTGAGATGAAAAAGGCGAAGACGCCAGCCTTTGATTTCTTTACGCAGGACCTCACGCTGGCTGCGGCCGAGGGCAAGTTTGACCCGGTGATCGGGCGCAATAAGGAAATTGAGCGCGTGATGAGTATCTTGAATCGCAAAACAAAAAATAATCCGATTTTGATTGGCGACCCGGGCACAGGTAAGACGGCGATTGTGATTGGGTTGGCGCAGCGGATTGCCGCCGGATCGGTGCCATCGAAGCTGCGGGGCAAGAAAATTTTGGCGCTTGATTTGGCAAGCGTGCTGGCCGGCACCACGTTTCGCGGTGAGTTTGAGGAGCGCTTGAAAGAGCTGATGCGTGAGCTGGCGGCCGATGAGCACGCGATTTTGTTTATCGATGAGCTCCACACGATCGTCGGGGCGGGGGCTGCCGGCGGGAGCATGGATGCGGCGAATATGCTCAAGCCGGCGCTGACGCGGGGAGAGATTAGCGTCATTGGCGCCACCACGCTCGACGAATACCGGAAGCACGTGGAAAAAGATGCGGCACTGGAACGGCGCTTTCAGCCCGTGCACGTTAAGGAACCCTCGCACGATGAGACCATTCAAATTCTCGAGGGAGCGCGGGAGGCGTACGAACAGCACCATGGCTTAACGGTAACTGATGAGGCCATTGCTGCGGCGGTGGAAATGAGCGAGCGGTATGTGCCGGACCGGCACTTGCCCGATAAAGCGTTTGATTTGCTCGACGAAGCAGCTTCGACCCTGCAGCTGAAATTGGCCGGGAGCGATGAAGCGCAGCAAGCCGATGGTATTCAGCGTGAGCTGGAGGAATTGGCTGCTAAGAAAGAAAAAGCGATTGAAGCAGAAAACTACGAAGAAGCCCTCCTGGCTAAGCGCCAGGAAGATGCCCTGGGCGAAAAGCTGGCGGCGTACACGCGCAAGCTCGCCGAGAAGAAAGGCGCCAAGCGCCCAGAGATTACGAGCGAACACATTGCCCGCGTGGTCAGTGAAAGTACGGGTATTCCCGTGACGCGGATTATGAAATCGGAACTCAAGAAGCTGCAAAACCTCGAGGCAATTTTGCAGCAGCATATCGTTGGGCAAGATGAAGCAATTAATTCGCTGGCGCGCTACGTGCGCCGCGGGCGCGCCGGCATTGCGCACCCCAACCGGCCACTTGGCTCATTCATTTTCCTCGGGCCGACCGGTGTGGGTAAGACAGAAACAGCCAAAGTACTGGCGCGGGAAGTATTTGAAGATGAAGAGGCGCTGGTGCGCGTGGACATGTCGGAATTCATGGAAGCGCATGCTGTCTCCCGCCTGATTGGTGCGCCGGCGGGGTATGTGGGGTACGACGAGGGCGGCAAGCTGACGGAAAAAGTCCGGCGGCAGCCTTACTCAGTTATTCTGTTTGACGAAATTGAAAAGGCGCACCGAGATGTAACTAATATCATGCTGCAGATTCTGGATGAGGGAGAGTTGACCGATTCACACGGCCGCACGGTTAATTTTCGCAACACGATTATTATCATGACGAGCAATATTGGCTCGAAAGCGCTCTCGGAACAAGCGCGCATGGGCTTTGGTATGCCGGAAGAAAGCGCAGGACAGGAGGCAGCCGAAGAGCGCTACCAGGAGCTGAAAGCCCGGGTGCTACGCGATTTAAAAGAAGCTATGGCCCCGGAGCTACTGGGCCGTATTGACCAAACGATCGTCTTCTCGCCGCTCAAGGAAGCTGACTTGCGGAAAATTACCGATTTACACATTACCGACCTGCAGCGGCGCTTGGCAAAGAAGCATATAACGCTGGATGTTTCGAAAGGAGTGCGTGAAGAAATTGCTGGCCAGGCTTTTCGGAAAGAAGCAGGTGCTCGGCCCATTCGGCGGATTGTCCAGGAACTCCTGGAAGACCCGATTGCCTCCTCTGTCGTGACGGAAGAAATTAGTGAGGGGTTTGGCATTCAAGCGCGCAAGACGGGCGGACAAGTCAAGATTACTTCTGTTGCTGCGCCAGCTGCTTGAGGTTGCGGCGCCGGCTCGGTGCATCGGCTGCTTACGAGTTGGCGATTGGTTGTGCCGCGCGTGCCAGGAGTTTCACCGCCGCTCGCTCCAGCAGACCCGATGTCTTGGTTGCGGGCAAGAACGAGTGCGCGTCGGCCTGTGCTCGGGCTGCCGGAGCACGATGCACTTGCGCGGTGTGGTTAGTGCTGGATCATACAGCTCGCCGCTGCTGCAGCGCGGTATTCATTGGCTGAAGTTTAGGGGAGTCCGGCCCTGCGCACAGCCACTAGCCGCGTTACTCACTGATCGCTTGCTCGCTATTGCACCGCTTGCTGTTTTAGCACACCACGCTACACTCGTACCTATTCCGCTCCACTGGCGTAAGCGACGCGCGCGAGGCTTCAACCAAAGCGCGGACCTGGCGCAGGCGCTGACGGAGCTGACTGGAATACCAACCAGCGACGTGTTGGAGCGACAGCGGTCGACATGGACTCAAAGCAAACTGCCGCCGACTTTGCGCAATCAAAATCTGGCCGGAGCATTTCGGCTGCGCGAGATGCCACCACCAGCACGGTATATACTCCTGGTGGACGACGTGACGACGACCGGTGCCACACTGGCAGCTGCGGCCAGTGCCTGGGATACCCAGGCGCAGGTTTGGGGTGTAACCGTGGCGCGCGGCTAGCTAACGTCGACGCCGGCGCAAGCGAGCCACTTTGAGGCGAGCGAGATTCAATTCGATGGCGCCGAGGGCGTCGGCCAGGGCTACGCCACTGGCCGCAGTTTCTTTTAGCTCGCGAGCTTTGTTCAGTGCTGCCGTAACAGCAAGCTCATTAATATCTTCGGCGCGCTCGGCGGAATCGGCTAGCACGCGCACTCGGTGCCCGCTGATTTCTGCTACCCCACCTGCCGCGGCTAGGTGCTCGAGGCGATTATCGGCATCTGCCTCATGGCGACGGATGGAGATAACGCCGGGGGTAACAATCGTGACCAAGGGGGCGTGATTCGGTAAAATAGCGACTTGACCCAGCGTGGTGGGCAGCATAACTTCAAACACCTGCTCCGAGAACTTGCTTCCCTCGGGCGTGAGCAGCTCAAAGAGGAGTTCGCGGCGACTCATGCCTTTACGTCGGCAATGCCGCCTTTCATGTAGAATGCAGTTTCTGGTTTGTCGTCGTGCTGGCCGGCAATAATTTCCTGAAAACCACGAATGGTATCGGCACGGCTGACGTAGACGCCCGAGATACCCGAGAACGCCTCGGCTACGTGAAACGGTTGTGAGAGGAAGCGTTGCAAGCGCCGCGCTCGGCCGACGATGACTTTGTCCTCATCGGAGAGTTCCTCCATGCCTAAGATGGCAATAATATCTTGTAGGTCACGATAGCGCTGCAGAATGCGCTGTAATTCGCGGGCAACGGTGTAGTGCTCTTCACCGACGACATCGGGGGTGAGGATTGTTGAGGTAGAATCGAGCGGGTCAACCGCCGGGTAAATGCCGAGTTCAGCTAGTGAGCGGGTTAAGACAATCGTCGAATCGATATGCGTGAACGTGGTGGCCGGGGCCGGATCTGTAATGTCATCCGCCGGAACGAAGACGGCTTGCACAGAAGTAATGGAGCCTTGGGCAGTCGAGGTAATGCGCTCTTGCAGCGCGCCCATTTCCTGAGCGAGGTTTGGCTGGTAGCCGACGGCCGACGGCAAGCGCCCGAGTAGTGCCGAGACTTCGGACCCCGCCTGGGTAAAGCGGAAAATGTTATCGATGAAGAGCAACACATCCTGGCCGGCATCGCGGAACTGTTCGGCTAGGGCGAGTCCCGCTAAGCCCACGCGCTGCCGGGCGCCGGGTGGTTCGTTCATCTGCCCGAAGACGAGCGCCGCTTTGGCTAAAACGCCGGACTTTTGCATCTCTTGGTATAAATCATTGCCCTCGCGAGTCCGCTCCCCCACTCCGGCGAACACGGAGATACCACCATGCTCTGAGGCAATATTGTGAATTAATTCGGTAATGAGGACTGTTTTGCCGACGCCAGCACCGCCGAACAGCCCCACTTTGCCGCCGCGGGTAATCGGCGCAATCAGATCAATGACTTTAATACCCGTTTCAAATACCTCCACGCTGGTCTTTTGTTCGCTGAACGTGGGAGCGGCTCGATGAATGGGTGTTCGCTCGGTGAACGTGCCAGCCTGGCCATCGATTGGTTCGCCTACGACGTTAAACATGCGCCCGAGGGTTGCCTCTCCGACCGGCACGGTAATGGGCTGGCCGGTATCGCGGACGGCTTGCCCGCGCCGGAGCCCCTCGGTGGCGCCCATGGCAACCGCGCGGACAACGCGGCTCGACAGATGCAAGACGACCTCCAGAACAAGCGTTGTTTTGTCGGGCCGGCTGACTTCAAGCGCCGTATAGATCGCGGGCAGAGAGGCGGGAAATTCAATATCAACCACGACGCCGACGATTTGCTGGATAGTTCCTGTATTATTATTGTTCATTGTTTTCATAGGTTACTTCATGGCCTCCACGCCGCCGGATATTTCAGCTAACTCCTGCGTGATAGCGGCTTGGCG
>Ga0209542_10014021_pt1 | contig 13700 bp, 10 predicted proteins | sample RifCSPhighO2_01_FD_184028 | JGI IMG/M metagenome (GOLD analysis project Ga0209542, IMG submission 184028) | Soil microbial communities from Rifle, Colorado - Rifle CSP2_plank highO2_0.1 (SPAdes) (version 2) | ecosystem: Environmental > Terrestrial > Deep subsurface > Rock core/Sediment ...
CCATGGCCGCCGCGCCGAGGCGCTGAACAAGTATACATATAAATTATAAAGAATAAGAAACCAAAATAAGTTTTATCAAAAGTATAACTCAATCGCGCGGCAGCCCTTGGCCGCCTAGCCAATCTTCGATTGGCGCGCGCCGATTGGTATACAATAATAATATTTCAAAATATTATGTTTAGTCCGATAAATGTCGGCGCCATTTGAATTTTTTATATGTGAATTTATATGGAGATGATATCATCATACAAAATCGCATATTCAATAGATGGTACTTTGATGGCCGGGCCCTTACAACCCGGCGGCGATGATAGATATATCCATGATTATATAGCATTTTTATACTATGGGCCTGTATATGCCGATCTTAGGGATGCATTATTAGCAGTTCCGCGTTTGCGCTGGTCCGATGCCCGAATTGTACATTATATTGATAATAAATTTGAACAAGTAATAAAAGTAAAGGATAAAAAAATAGTGTGGGCCTTACTAGATATCTATGCTCGAGAAAAACAGGAAATGAAGGACACTATGTATGTGTATAATTCCGAAAATTAATATTTACATATATAATATGTACAACCGGATATTAAATAAATGTATATCTCGTATATTATATATACGATCATTCTAAATCCTTAGGCTTTGGTTTCAGACCAATACCTAAAAATCTTATACACCCGTGATTATACTCATCACGAGTACTTATATTACTCATCTTTTTTTCAAAGACTTTCCGATCATCGGAATATTCTCCTTTTTCTTTACAAAACTCAACATATGCACTATAAGCTGGAGTAATATTAACCTCTTTATTATCATCAATAATACATTTTTGTTCAACGAATAACTCAAAATTACCACATTTTAAGGATAGGCCTTTAATTTTATATCCCTGATGTGCTGTATTTTTTTTTCGTGCCGGAACATGTCCGGCTTCTTCCAACGCAAATCGAAATTTAGTAACATCTCGCGAAGTTATAATCTGACGATCATTACAATATTTTTTATATGCATCGAATAGAGGTGTCATGAATATTTCATATTTATCATCAAGTACACATACGTCATTAATAAACTGTTGTACTGATATTTCTTTAAGACGCCAATTTTGGATAGAATCATCTATACTAGTAGTCTGCATTAGTTTTATACATTCATCAAGTACATAACGAGTATTAATTTGCAACTCAGTAATACGTGCATAAAGGGGAGATAATTTAAGTTGATCATGAAAGGTACGGCGAGATAATTTAGCATTATCTTCATGAATAAAATAGGAATTAATAAAGGCGAGATATTCCTCGGGCATTATCAAGTTTACTTTAACTTGTGCCTTAGGTTTGCCGGCCACGGTAATCAACCCGGCTCTTTTCATTGCTACCGGATTATTGTAAACACTACGATCAGTAACTTCCGGAATAGGCTCTCCTTGAGCATATGCTGTCATACTGTTTATAATATATGGTCGGATATTATGGACTGATTCAATACACATTTCAAATACACGAATAAGAAGAGATAATGGAGCCCCAAAATATTCCTCTCGATCAGTATATGAGTATTCCTTCATAAATCGTTTGAACATAAATTCCACAGTCTTACTGTCGGCGCAATTCTTTTCATAGACATTTACAACTTTATCTGCATTATGTGTGTTGTAAACACTCTCGCGTTGCTTCATATTAGTAGTACGGCCGATTTTATAAATTTCCCGATCATCCGTGAGTATGGCCGTCTTAATAATATATACACATTCGGCGTTAGGATCAAACGGATTCTTGGTGAGTTGTTTCAATAGGCGTGCATTTTCCGCTTTGGCCACTTTAGTGGCTTCATTAACAGCATCCTGTATGGCTAGTTGTTGTTGGGCATTAAATTTATCACTCATATATTCTTTAGCGATAGCTTCCATAATCATGAAATACCGTCGAACTTGTTTGCTCAGATCAGTATGAGAATTCATACATAATAATTTGAAACAATCAACGGATAACATAATAATCTCACGGGGTTTTTTCCCCGTTTCTTCTTTTAAGATAATATAATCTATATTTTCAGTATAATCTTTCAAAAGATTTTCTTTTACATGATCTCTGCGAATATTGCCGAGCCATTTTAATGTTAGATCAACATTAATCGGAAAATCCCCGGCCGAATCTAGAGTAAAAGCAAAGGCCGATACAAATTCGGGATCAATCTTGTGTTTTACGCATGATTCATGTTGTTGAATATATAGAATAAGATCGCCAGTTACACTGTTTTCCATAAGGGAAAAAGAGGAAGATGATACGATTACCTGAGTGGAATCCATGGAAATATATCTTATAATTTATATTATATCTAATTGGAAAAAATGGAGATCAGGTGGATACCCAATCAATAGAAATTTAATATTGAAATACATATGAATAGTTATGATAACTCTATATTTTATCCCAAATGCATAAAAATTAATAATGAGTAATAAAAGTAAAATAATAATTGTAAACTAAACCTATGACTTTCAGAATATCATGAGGGAAAATAATTCATATTCCCTAAAATTAGGGAATATGCCAGATGGGCCAAAACACCATTTAATGCTTAATATCAAGCGGCGGATCATCTTCATTGCGAGAGAATGCCAACGGTTCGAGATCAAACCGGATAGGAACGTTCATAGCGGTGATTTCGTTGAAGAATAGATTTGCTGTCCACGAACACGGAACACGTGCTATATCGGCCAAATCGCCGCAGCGCTTGCATTTATAGATAGATAACTTCTCATTGACGATGGCTCTGGTGCCGCATCGGCGGCATATTGGAAGATCGATACCGTCAGAATGGGCGCGGAGCTTCTCATCCATTGCCCGCACTGCCCCATGCGCCAAATTTACCCACAGCTCCATTTCGCCTTGCCGAAGGCCGCCATGATTGCTTTTCCCTTCCAGAGGCTGTCTGGTGAGTGCACAAGTTGGTCCATGGCTGACCGAATAGGCCTCGTCGATAACAAACTTCTGCAAACGATGATAATAGGTTGGCGCCATGAAAATGAGTACATCTAAATATGCACCAGTCCGACCATTGAATAAACGGCGATGTCCGCCGTAATTGATCTTATGTATATCTCTTAATTCATCAATCATAGTTTCAATGTCGATATGAGTGAACGGCGTGCCATCTAAGATGGTACCGTTACGTACTGCATGTTCACCCATAATGCCGGCCATAATTTGGCCGATAACCATTCGCGTGGGAACCGCATGCGGATTCAAAATGACGTCGGGAATTAATCCGTCTTCGGCATATGGCATGTCCGCGGCGTCTAATATGATGGCAGCAATAGATTTGTTGCCATTGACGGACCCCAATTTGTCGCCGACTCGCATTGGTCGTTCGCGTCGCAAGACGATTCTGGCCGTCCGAATATCTTCATCATTATTAGTAATAAATGCATATTCGACGAAGGCCGGTTCTTCAAACTTATATACAATAGAATTATCCTTGTATCGATAAATTCCTTCGGGCTGAGCTAAGACAACAGTCTTAACAATTAATACATAACCTTTCTTGACAATGGTACCCTCTTTAATAATTCCGTTCGCGCCAATGTATTCGTATATAGCATCGCGTTTGACATCCATAGTTAGAGAGATATCAATAATTCCGAACCGCTCATTCTTATCAAGCTCGGCCTTTTCGAAGTAAAACGAGGACGCATCAAACATTCCCCGATCAATGGCCCCCTTGTTAATCATACAAGAGTCCTCCATATTCCAGCCAGCATACATCGCGTAGGCAAGAATGATATTCTGCCCGTTCGGCCGTGTGAATGCGTCGGAGAATGAGCGAACGATGGGCGTTTCACAATAATATTGTAATACTGTACCCTTATCAATACGATAAGGCCAATTAAGCGCGAACCAACCACACGTTTGCTTCTTATGCGCTGTAAACACAGTGATTTTTGATGCTTGTGTGTGATTGATATTCGGCGCGCCGAGTTCAACCATACCCAAGATGGCGATGTCGACTTCGCAATGACTAAATCGCATGGTAACATCATGTGCATATTCGCGCAAATATGTAATATTTTTTGCGATAAATGTATTATCGGCCTCGTCTGCCGTGATGTATTCAGTAATGCGTTCCCGGCGCAAGTCTTCCATAGTAATAGTACCATCGATTAGTCCATAGATATGAGTCTTCTTCAATTTAATCCATTGTTTAAACTGAATAGGTTTTCCTGCTGTGATGGCCGCATTATATTGTTCTAAATTATTGTATACGATAACAAGCGGCCGAATCATTCTACCAACATCGGTCCAGAAGTAAATTTCGCGATCGAGTACTTTCCAATTTATAGAAACATATGGATTAATATCGGAATGGCGCCGAGCCTCCCGATATTTACGCGCGAATAAATGCCCATTCTTACATAAACCAATCCAATCGCCGTTAACAAATATTTTAAACATTCGTTGTGTAGTGATATCTGCCGGCTTGACATCATCAAGCGGGATAAATTCCGGGTCGGCCCGAAGTTTATCCTTCATTGCATAACTAGATGATGCTTCAGTAATGCTGGCCGAGCATGCCATCTGCTTATTTTTTCCGACATTCTCGCCGGTCTCGGCCGATTGAACGGCACTGATGTATGCTGAGTAAGTGGGATGAACACGCCGCATTTCATCTGAACGTTCATTTTGTTTGCTTGCGGTACTATTAGCAGTATTAATATTATTAAGAGAAGAGATGACATTCATATCATTTTTATGATACAATTGTTGCGAACTTACACGGTTCGGCACATCATTTCGCTTAACGGTAATCGTTTTATTGCCGGTAATGATGACTTGAACAAGAACGCGTTCTAAATCCGCGGTCGAAACGGCGGCGGCGAAGGCGTCGGTCATATTAACCGAAGAGAAAGTGTTTGACTGAAACGCTTTGATTAACTGTTTCTTAATTTCCTGAACAATAATAAAGTTAAATTGTGTCTTGAATGCCTTTGCCAGTGATACACCGGCAGCATGAACCCGTTTATTTTCATAGGAATCTCTATCGGTCGACTCAAGTACGCCAGTAACAACACGTAACAGCCGATTTATAAGCAATCCGAGAAATCGCATTTTACGAATTCGTGAATTCTTATCCAGACCAATATGCGGGAAGATATGTTTGTCAAACCATCCCATCATGTAGTTGTATACGTATTTGGTTGCATTATCATCCCGGCGAAAGTTAACTTTCGCGGCGTCGGCTGCCAATTCGCGCATTTTTTGCGCAATGTATAGATTGATTTCGTTACTATCCCGCGAATCCCGAATACCATCGAAATATTTATCCGGCACCGTGAAGGCGCGTTCTAAAATATTCAGTAAATTTCTGGTAACTGGATCCTGATTGTCGACGCCATACACAATATGATCGATAATTTCCCGATCGGAAGTGATGCCGAATGATCTAAATATTATATAAAATGGTATCTCAATTTCTTCATGTTTATTGGTCGTCGTGATCTGAACCGTGATTGCTCCGGTGTTTAGATACCGAAGAATAATACGAAATGAGTTTTCATAATGATCGCCGGGCTTCGAGATGAAAGTGCCGCGGGCAATCTCATTTTGATACATATTTCTAAATACTTGATATCCATTGATGAGAATGTTTTCGAGTGAATCAACAATCCATTCAACACCTTTAATGATGAAACAACCGCCGGGAAACTCCGGATCCTCTTGTGCATCTTGCTTCTCTTGTCGGGTCATCCGATATGTATGACATAAATGTGTCCCATACATAACAGGAATAGAAGCAATACGGCGATCTTTAATAACTTCTTCTTTGACTTTAGTTGTCCCGGTCCGATATATAGCCTTTGCTGATAATTTCGCACTAATATCAAGTTGTGCCGAATAAGTTAATCCCTTAAGCCGTGCCATATTTGGCCACAGAGGTTCCGGCAATCCCGACCGATATTTAGTCGTAGTGGGCGGCGTTAGTTTAACATCAGTAAAATCAACGTGGATGGATATATGTGAAATTTCCTTATCTTCATCAGTCTTATCACGTTTATTCTCCAATGTATGATCTATATGAAATATATCTGTAATAATTTGAGGCATACCTTCACGATAGAATGAATTCATAGAGTTAATTTGATGTCCGGCTTTCCCTTTTCGGTGGATTTCTGCTAACATTAATGCAGTCATATCTCGCGGGGTGATGCCGGAATCAATTTCATCAATGGGTTCCGGCGGATAATCAGGAAGCGGTTCAACATGTGACTGCTCCGATAACATCCGCTCGACCGGTGCAACAGCCACCTTTGCTCCAGCATTTACAATGCCAGATATTAATTCTTCATCAATATTATCCGGAATATCATCAATAATATTGCCCAGAGTATCTCCGGGCTCATCTAATGTCTCATCAACTTGTTCATCCCCCGCCTTTACTGCATTATGCAAATAGTCGTCGAGATATTCACTAATATCGCCGCCTTCAAAATTATCCATGGCTAGATTTGCCTATGCTATATTAACCACGATTAATGTTTAATTAATTCAATTTTCGAGGAATGCCGTATTCCCACCGATCAATTAAAAAATGAAAATTATATATATATACGTTATCTATGGAAGAACGTTTAACACGATTATATAGATATAGAGAGCGTGCGAATGATATTGCCCGTGACTTATCGGAAAAAGTAATGTGTGTGGATACACCTCATGGCCGACTTTCGACAGAATATTTGATGAAGGCCAGGGCGAAGTATCCGCATAATACATATACGCGGCTACTAGAGTTGGCCGCACTCCGTGATATGATGTTGTATATATGTCTAGAAGATTTCTTAATCGAATATCAAGAAATCTAATGCGACTAAAATACGGACTGCATGATTATATAGTTGTCGTTTGGTAAACTTCTCTTCAAGGGCATCAACAATATCGCGATGGGCTTCCCCGCACACGGACATAGTAATAAATAATATAGTATATACACTAATATCTTTCGGCCATTCAGCCGATTTTTTTGCATATTTTAATAAAAGCCGGTTAGCATAATTGATAGAACTAAAATTAAATAATTTGGACATATCCGCCGGCATATATTTAATAATAGTCAACTGATTAAGTGGTTTATAATTTTTTGAGTTTTTATCGAAATTGGTATGACAAGTCTGAACACCGGCGGATATTTCAATGCCATACATAAGTCGGTCAATAATTAGTGAATCAGACACAATTTTTTTATATAGATTTAACATTAAGTATAGAGCTTGATCAGATCTGGCCCGCTTATGTCTATTCGGCATCAGGCAAAGACACATAATTGAAATATAATCGGCCATAATATGATTTTTGTCTGCGACGTGTACTAAATTTTCTGGTAATTTCCGCCGAATCTTCTCCTTTATTTCAGCCGCAGTGAGTTTACATAGATTAAAATAGCGATCCCGCCGTTTATCATGTGGCTGATAAATACCTAATCCTTTACATATATTAATTGTACTATCTTCATCTTCTTTCTTACCACTATATGTCAAGAATTCTTTGCCGGTCAATAGTTCGAACATGATGCATCCCGCGGAAAATACATCAATACGAGGATCAAATCGAGAACGTTCCTTATCCATATTGATTTCTGGTGCTCGATAATTACAAGTTTGGAGAACACTGGATAGTGCATCATCGCTGGCCAAACAAGATATATTGAAATCACATATGGCAATAGTATGTTCGGCGACAAGAATATTCTTCGGCTTAATATCGCCGTGTATAATCATATTTTTGTGCATGTATGTGATGGCCGATAATAATTCTATTAACATATGTATAGTCCGGATTATAGGTATGGTTCCATGTTTTTTCATATATTCATGTAAATTATATGGATATCTTTCCATTTTTATCAAGCATGTACCGTCCGGCATGAATTCTATAAATGTCGGGCGGATTATATTAGGATGATTCAGATATGATAGACATGCTACTTCCCGAATAATATTATCATAATCAGTAGAATCTGTAATTTTTAGTACAGAGCCGGGATCGTGCTCATCAATTACTATTTTACTATAGGAACCTTTATCTAAAATTTTTTGTGCGGCCATATGATCTTAAATCAATATATACAATTTTGATCAAAGTCAATATAATATAATATATAAATGTCAAGACGAATTATCCGATATCCTCCCGCAAATTTAAATTTTAGATACCGAAATGATTGTGTTGAACCAACAGAATTTACTGGATCATGTGAAATATCTGATGCCCCCCAATATGTTCGGGGGCCTACTATCGGCGGCGAAAGTATATTATCAGATTTAGCCGGAGACAGTGGTTGCCCACGAGGAACCTGGCGCCCATCAAGTGCAATAGCGATGTCACTCGAGCGACACCATGATGCACAGGTATCGGCGGCGTTGCAACGACACTTAAGCAAAAATAATTCAGGATATTTTGTGCCACGAGTATAATGTTCTTTTGATCCATTACATACAAAGAATCGCGCACAATTTTAATCCATTACATACAAAGAATCGCGCACAATGTAATCAACTAATGTTCTTTTGATCTTCGATCAAGGTATTAACATATAAAGTAAAATAATATATTCTATTAAAATGGATTACCCTCGCCCTGCGGCTCGAATATAATCGATATAGTATACTTCATATTTTTTACCATCATAAATTACCATCATAAATTACCATATATGTTCCATCGATTATGTCAATCGCGCGCCGGGAGATGCCTTGGCGGAACCTATGCGCGCCGCAAAATTGAATTTGATATAGAGGGATCTATGTATAATTGACTCTGAATGTCGTAGCATTTTAATCAACCCCTTATCAGCAACATGCCGAAATATTATTTATATGTAAGTGGCCGTCGCGGCCCATGCATCAATGGCCAACCATGGGCCCCGAATAAGAATGTATATATTAATTATGAGTTTACCCATTATGCTTGGCAGAAATTTACTAGTTATTATAGACAAAATAAAGAACTCGATGCAATCGAAGACAGATATTGCTCCCATAAGGATACTTACACTATCTTGCGATTATGTGAGACATTCAAGATAAACTATAAAGAATTAGGGTTCAAAAACTGGACTAAAGGTGATCACTGGATAACTAAAAATTATCCGGAATTTCTATATCTGATATATAAGCGCGCTCCGGAATTAGTAGACTATAAGAAATACTTCCTGGAACATGGAAATCCGTTCGCTCATGTTAAACGGGCATTAAGTACGCTGGAAGTGAACATCAATGTAAATTTGAGAATGGAGATGATAGATTTTTACACTAACATAGATTTTCAGTTATTCTTCGACAATTATGATGATAAAGTTCGAGATCATATCGCCGCATTGAAGGCAGATCAGAAAAAAATCAACCATTTATTGTTGGTAAATCCGTATGCTCCCGGCATGGAAGAATATATGAAATTCACACCGGTAATTGAACGTGTCTGGCCGATATCTTCGGTTGGCGCTAGACATAATTTGAAGTCCGGCGATGATACAATAATTCCATATGATGCCTTCATGCAACGATTTCACGAAATGTCCTGTGGATTATTCAAGCGGTCAGTAAATCCGCAATTGTCCGACGCCCAATTTCCATGGGCAAATGTAATTGTAACTGGTGGTTCAGTTCCAATGATGATGGAACGCGATCCAACATATAATATGATGTCGGATATTGATCTGTTCATTTATGGCCCGACTGCTGATGCGCGTTTGAAATGTTATGATCAATTATTGAAATGGTTCTATAAACCCGGCGAAACCTTTTTCGCTACAGAAGGCACGAGCGGTTCGGTGAAGACCATATACATAGTTGATGTTCCGCGCAAGTTTCAGATCGTAAACACCCCACATGATAATCCATATACTATTGTGAAGTATTTTGATTTTACACATATTCAGTGGATGGTAACTGGCAAGAATTTGCACCAAACAAATGATGAACATAAACATGGGCAATCCCTGAACGTGTATGGAACCATTGGAGCAATCAATGCCATGCGCACACGATTGACAGAATTCGATGCAATTCAAAATACAAAATCCGAACGTGTGATAAAAGCACTGATCCGCGGATATGATATTAAGTATGATGAATTTATTAATCGAGAAAAGTTGGATATTGATCTTCTGTTAACAGATAAACTAACGATTGACAGTGTGAAACAAAATCTTTACACATGGTATTTGCCAAAGAGCGATCCCTCGATGCCCCCAGAAATATTTCAGATGAATGTCAAGGGCCAAATTAAGGCCATGAGTAAAGCAACTGAAGTTACAACAGAGTTAATGACGGCCATGCAAACGGCCGCTGTGGGAACTACATTCATGACACATTATGATACAACTTGTTGCACATCGTTTAGTGGTGATACTGTACAGCATACGGGTGTCAACGGTTGGCGTCATCAATATGACTTGAATAATCGTAATGGCCAGATTAAGTTGAGTTCGCCGGAAATGACTGTATATTCTGTATCGTCCAGTGACGAAGGCGTAACTATCGAATTGGAGGCGTCAGCAGACTTTAAGAAGTTCGTAGATATTTTGGAGACAAAAGTATATCCGCGATTCTCCCCGCGCCCACTAACCAATAAATTATTGACAAAAAAGACAGTGTCAAAAGCGTCCTATCGTTCCGAGGCGATGATTCAGGCCGCTGCTTTGGCAATGGTGGACAATAATAAACCGGCCGATGATAAACCGATGGCGGATAGTACAATTGAAGTATTAACAATAACTATATCAAAACATAAAATAATGAAGCAAACGGAGTGTAAATGTGCCGTCTTACGTGATCGTGTCGGTCATACATTAAATATCGAGGAGGATCTTCGTCCCGGCGACACAATCACATTTATATTCACAATGAGTATTACTATTGATGACAGACGTTGTATTAATCTAATAACTCAGAATCTAATGAAGACTGATCTTCGTAAGATTGTCGATGTAGATGAAAATATTTATCCAGTAGGTTCTTCGGCCCGTTGCACCGATGAGCAGATTAAGAAGGCCGCCACTATTTCGGCAATTCCACTAACATATGTGGAGCTTGATGAATAATTAATTATATTTTTTATATCTTTTATAGATCAACCGGCATAGTCAATAATTCTTTTGACCCCATGGACAACTGTGGAATTTGATCAAACTTTGCTTTCTCAATCCGCGAACATAGTGTTTCCAATAATTCCTTCCATGTCAGTGTAGGTTTGGCCGTCGATAATATCTTAACAATATGATGAGTGAAGACTCCCGAGAAATCCCCGCCGATCTTGGCATCATAAGATACATGCGCATCATATGTTCCGCTAAGCATAATACAATCATGTGAACCATCGACTTCTGCAGATTCCTTGGTAAATCCGCCCTGCCGCCAATTATATGGTAGATCCAACGCAGTCCCCGAGTGGCACAAATCCATTAACACTCGTAACTTACTTCCCGCCGGCATTTTATTAACCAAGAATTCTTTAAATTCATCGTCGATTATCAATTTATTATCCGCCGAGACCATGGCCTCATCTTTTCCATCGCGCTCATCGCCGTTATGATCAGTAACTGACGTACCATGACTACTAATATGTATGAATAAAGTATCTTCTGATTTAGTCTTTGTCACCGCCTGACTAATCGCCGCAATAATATTGTCGCGCGTAGGATATCTATTTGTCCGCCGATTGGTGTATTCATCGGTTAACAGAGTTAAATCGGCCAGAGTATACCCGCGCCGATCAATTAGATGCTGACGAATATTGTATGCATCATTGATACATCCGCGGAGGGACATATTTGGGTGATCATAATAATTTATGCCGACAATCACCGCTCGCTTAACCATATTATATATAAATTATTTACAAAGTTTTCTTGAGTCTTCCCTCTTGGAATGCTTTATAATCCTCATGGATATCAGTATAACCAGCAAGAATACGCAAGCCAGCTTCACGAGTCATAGCAGTAACCTTTTTCCAGACGGGCATATCTAAAACTGCCGGATCGATGGGGTAACCGATGTATAAATGATCCCCAATGCGATGAATTTTATGTAAATTATCAGTAGGACACTTAAACTTTCCCCTGGCCGGGCTAACCGTAAGATTACAAACGGCGGCCGAGATATACTCTTGCAGAATACAAATATTCCGATGAATTAAAAAGTCCCGGAACTTCTTCAATGCAGTAGTCTTTACCGCATCATGCATTCTTTCCTCCAATACTTTGTCAACATCGAATACTCGCGACCAATCTGTGTGCGGATCATCCACAAATACAGCTGCAGATACTTCAACTCCAATGTAATACAATTGGTTTCGCTTCGCCGAATAATCGAGCAACTCCCTCAACCATTCATGTTTATGAAAATCAGAAATGAATACGTCGGCCGCGCCATCAGTATAATTGCGAATGGTAATAATATCTCCCTTATATTTGACGGTGGTGACAAGATTTGCGGTTGTACATTCGATACCATACAAATATAAAGGATACACATGTCTCTTTTTTTCATAAGTCATCTTTATAATGTCGCCAACCAATGGCGGAGATTGCGGAATGGAAGGAGGAATAGTATCAGTCGGTTCGTTATGACCTTTTGCCGGTTTTGGGTGTCGAACTAGTGCCATATATTATTGTTTTGATTTTCGATCAATCCATTAAATAATATTATTTTGATCTTCGATCAATACATTAAATAATATTATTTTGATCTTCGATCAATGGTCTGTATAAAAAATATTATATAATGCCTTGATCGAAGATCAAAACTCTAATCAAAATAATATATAATGTCTATCCGTTTCATGGGTAACAAACTGTCTATGGAACAAAATGAGATAAGGAAAGTAGTAATAATAGGCGAATCCAACGTCGGCAAAAGTTCATTAATACATTACATCATAGAGGATAAACCGGCGGATGATAGATTCGCCGGCCCAACCATAGGCGCGGCCTTCATGCGGTGGAAGACGACAATAAATTTTACCCGGGTAGTATACGAAATATGGGATACGGCCGGGCAGGAACGCTTCCGAAGTATGGTGCCGATGTATTTACGTCATGCTTCGATCATATTATTAGTGTATGATGCCACCGATCCCCAATCTTACAACGCGGCCGTCGGCTATTGGATGAAATATATTATAGAATTTTATGCCGAAGAATCAATGCCGCCGCATCGTGATGACGGGCCTTCTGACCTAACCCCGCCAATAATTCTAGTAGAAAATAAGATAGATGAAGAAGGCGCCCGGACATATGCAATAAATGACAAATGCAAATACCGTTGTCGAACGTCAGCCAAAACTGGCGAAGGCATAGACCAATTGCGGGGAATGATCCGAGATGTGACCGGCAACGTAACTGGCGGCGATAATCCAGAAACAAAAAAAGAAATGATAGATAATGAGTATCATATAATGAAACGTATATCCGTGCCGCCGACCAAACGCTGCTGTCAATAGGCCTAGACCCCGGTTGAACCAAAGCCTTTGGCGCCACGATCAGTAGCATCATGACTGTCGACCGAGATGAAGTTGACGTCAAGCCGCGGCATGAATAAGATTTGTGCAATACGATCGCCGGCTCCGATAACGAAGGGCAATTCACCAGCATTGAACAATAATATTTTGATCGGCCCAGTATAACAGGGATCAATTACA
>Ga0209542_10014023_pt1 | contig 13698 bp, 16 predicted proteins | sample RifCSPhighO2_01_FD_184028 | JGI IMG/M metagenome (GOLD analysis project Ga0209542, IMG submission 184028) | Soil microbial communities from Rifle, Colorado - Rifle CSP2_plank highO2_0.1 (SPAdes) (version 2) | ecosystem: Environmental > Terrestrial > Deep subsurface > Rock core/Sediment ...
AATTAAACAGTTACAGCAATCTGTTACTCTATAAAAAGGAAGCGTTATGAAGAAATGGCAAGTACATATCCCATGTAACCCAAAAAATGTAGCAGAGATTGTTTTGCTACCTGGCGATCCGGCGCGTGCAAAAATGATTGGCAAACAATACCTTGAAAAAGGTAAACTTGTGGCGTCGTATAGAGAATTCGTTACATATACAGGGTATTACAAAGGAATTAAAATAACTACTACGTCCACAGGGATAGGAAGCCCTTCTACGGCCATTGCCGTAGAAGAATTAATCAACATGGGAGCAAAGGTACTGATCCGAGTGGGTACATGCGGCGGTGCTTTGAAAAAAGAAATTCTACCAGGATCTGTAATTATTCCAACAGCAACCATCAGAGAAGAAGGAACAACAAAAGAATATCTACCTCCGGAATTTCCTGCTGTTGCAGATTTTACTGTTGTAGATGCTCTTATCAAAAGCGCTCAAGATTTGAAGATAAGATATTATACAGGTATTAACAGAACTCACGACGCATTCTATGGACAATCAAGCAACGTTAAAAAATGGGGATCGATATATACAAATGAACGTATGAAAAATTGGGCTTATCCATTAATTAGTTCCGAGATGGAATGCGCACCGCTTTATCTCATTGCTACCCTAAGAGGAGTAAGAGCTGGCGCTGTATTGGCAGTTAACGCTAATCCAGAACCGTTAAAAGAAATTATGTTGGGAAAATTTAAATTTGATGTTCCAACATCTAAAATTACAACATCTGAAGCGCTACAAAGCGTTGATCGTGCAATAAAGACTGCGTTGGAAGCTTCATTATTGCTTAGCAAAATGATATGATGAAAGAAGGATTATGAAACTGCAAACATTAAAAGGATTTAGGGATTTTCTGCCTCAAGAGGCGAGAAAACGACAGTTTGTGATTGACGCCTTGAAAAAGGTGTTTGAGTCTTATGGATTTGAACCTTTAGAAACACCCGCGCTTGAGTATGAAGAAATTTTGCTTGGAAAATATGGTGAAGAAGGAGACAAGCTCATGTACCGATTTACCGATAACGGCAAGCGCAAAGTTGCCCTGCGATATGATCAAACCGTTCCCCTTGCGCGAATTGTTGCCCAGTACCAAAACGCGCTTCCCTCCCCATTTAAGCGCTACCAAATTCAGAATGTCTGGCGCGCGGAAAACACGCAAAGGGGAAGATATAGAGAATTTTTGCAGTGCGATGCAGATATTGTCGGTGTGTCCTCTTCTCTTGCAGACGCAGAAACTATTTCCCTTGCCGCAAAAGGACTGGAGAAACTTGGATTCAAAAAATTCACTATTCTTGTGAATGACAGACTAGTGTTTGAGAACGTGCCAAAGGAGACAATCGCCATAATCGACAAGCTCAAAAAGATTGGGGAAAAAGGCGTAGTAAAGGCATTAAAAGAGCGAGGAATTCCTAATCCAACGTCGCTTCTTAAAACGATCATATCCCAAAAACCAACCGAGCGACTCACTAACACTTTGTCATGCCTTTCTGAATTAGGGGTTCAGCCCCTATTTAACCCAGCACTTGCTAGAGGACTTGACTACTACACAGGGCTTATTTTTGAGATTGAGATTGAGGGGTATAGCGCGGGTAGTGTTTGTGGTGGTGGACGATACGATAATTTGATCGGTATGTTTGCCAAAAAACAAATTCCCGCGGTTGGGTTTGCGTTTGGGTTTGACCGACTCATGGAGGCAATGGAAGAGCTCAACCTTTTTCCTAAAGACATAACAGCACCAATAACCAAAGTCCTTGTTACCATTTTCTCCCCAATGCTAAAAGATACATCCATTGAAGTTACTTCGATTATTCGAATAAATGGTATAAATACCGAAATCTATCTTGATGAGAATACATCTCTTGAAAAACAGCTCAAATACGCGGATCAAAAAGGAATTCCGTATGTTATTATTATTGGGGAAAACGAAGCAAAAGAAGACAAAGTAACCCTCAGAGATATGAAAACCAGAGAGCAAAAAACCGTTCCGTTGAAAGATCTTCTCAATGAACTTATCTAACACTAAGAAAGCGGTGATTGCCCTAAGCCTTGCTTCAATCATTTGGGGAGTAAGTTCTCCTGTCTCAAAGTTTACCCTAACGCAGATTCCAGCGTTCTCTCTTGGGTTCATCCGATTTAGTATTGCGTCTCTTCTTCTCTTTCCGTTTGTGACGTCTCATCTTCGCATCTATAAAAAGGACTGCGTCCTTCTTTTTCTCTGCGCGCTGTTTGGGATTTCACTTCATATCTCGCTGTTCTTTTTTGGCGTGAGGTTGACGAGCGCTCTCAACGCCGGGATCCTTGCCACAACGGTTCCTCTGTTTACTCTTTTTTTTGCAAAACTGTTTCTTAAAGAAGTGCTTACTAAAAATATCTTGGCTGGAGCTGGGATTGGGTTTTTAGGGATTCTTGCGATTATAGGAAAAGACGTGTTTATTCATGGGATCTTAATTGCGCCGTTAGGAGATTTTCTGATTCTTCTGTCTGTCCTGTCATTTGTGGCGTATGAGATCATCAGTAAGAAACTTATTTCATACCGCCCTCTTACGATCACCTTCTATAGCTTTCTTATAGGCTCCTTTATTCTTTTGCCTTTCGCATTTGCTGAATGGATACATCAACCCGGTTGGATATCAAACGTATCTCTAACAGGAGCTCTTGGGGCGCTGTATGGAATTGTATTCTCCTCTGTTTTTGCCTACAGTTTCTGGCAATGGGGGCTTTCAAAAATTCCTGCGAGTCGGGTGGGATTTTTTTTATATCTTGATCCGGTCGCGGCAACCATTGCCACCGTTGTCCTTTTGAATGAAATTATCACATTTCCCTTTGTAGTAGGCTCGCTTCTTATCTTTGCAGGTTTGTTTTTAGCCGAAGGAACCTTCCCCTACCACCCCCACCGGTATAAAAAACACTTCTCGTCCAAGTCTTAGAATTTAAAACATTTCACGCTATTTTCTGTTCCACTAATTCTACATTGAGAAAGCATGACGTTTCCGCGTCATCAAAGAGAATAAGGTTTGGGGTTTTCGCAATCTTAGCCAATGCAAACCCCACGCATTTCACCAAAAACGCAATGGCACCAAGCGCGGTTGACTTGGAAAGGTTTACCCCGCCACTCTTGATCCTCTCCATAATGCAATAAGCCGTTGCGCTCAAGGCGCATCATGCGGTATAATACAAGTATGAAAGCACAAATTCATCCCCCGTATTTTGATAACGCGCAGGTTCTATGTGCGTGCGGAAATAAATTTACCACTGGCTCAACCCAGGAGATAATTCGCGTGGAATTGTGCAATAAGTGCCACCCTTTCTATACGGGCGAAGAGCGATTTGTGGACACCGCATCCCGCATCCAAAAATTCCAAAAGAAACAGGAGGTCGCAAAATCATACATACCCAAAAAAGTCAGAAAAGCACAACAAAAAGATGAGAGTGGACCAAAGACCCTCCGAGAAATGCTTCTTGAAGTTTCTAAATAGCCCACGTTTTTTGTCCTATGATTGATTATCGACTGACTCAAATACAAGAGCTCGAACAAAAGATTGCGCAAACCAAAGAACTCTTGGGAGATCCTGCTTTGGAAGATTTGGCACATGCGGAGATTGAAGCGCTTGAAAGTCAAAAAAAAGAAATTGTGGAAAGCATGAAGGCAAACCGATCCGAAGACGCGGGCTTTGACGGGAGAAACGCCATTGTTGAGGTTAAAGGAGCCGCGGGAGGAGACGAGGCAAAACTGTGGGCGGAAGAACTTTTGCAGATGTACGCAAAATTTGCACTGCGCAATGCCTTAGGGGTTGATCCCCTTGACGCAAGCGTCATAAAAGTGAGCGGAGACAATGCGTTTGGGCTGTTAAAATACGAGGCAGGGGTCCACAGAGTACAGCGAACCCCAACAACAGAAAAACGGGGACGCATCCATACTTCAACCGCAACGGTTTCCATTTTACCCGAGCTTGATGATATAGACCTTCACATAAACCCGGACGATATCGAATTTGAGGCGTTTAGAAGCGGTGGTCATGGCGGACAAAACGTCAATAAAGTCTCAACGGCGGTGCGTCTACGACATAAGCCAACCGGCATTGTGGTAACCTGTCAAACTGAGCGCTTCCAGGCGCAAAACAGAGAGATTGCCATGGAACTTTTGCGCGCAAAGCTCTGGGAGATAGAACTTGAAAAACGGCAAGACCAACTTTCTTCCCTTAAGTCCACCCAAGTTGGGCGTGGAATGCGGGCGGAAAAAATCAGAACGTATAACTTCCCCCAAGACAGAATGACGGATCACCGAATCCAAAAGTCATGGCGCAACCTATCCGCTCTTTTGGCAGGAAATCTTGATGAGGTGCGCAATGCTATTATTCAAAATTTGAGTTAAGAAATTTCAAATCCTTCTCTCTAAACGTTTGAAGGGCAGAAGACAGTTCTTTTTCTTTAAGCAAATGCGATACAATCCTCCCTCCGGCAAGATGAGGAATCACCACGTAATCCGCCCCTGTTTTATATAATAGCTTTGCCTCAACGGGATCCCGACCGACCACAATAATTTTTGCGTTTCTATTTAAACGTTTCAGTCTTTGAATAAGCATTTTGTTGTCCTCTATCTCTTGGACAGTGGAAATAATCAATTTCGCGCTGACAACTCCAGCGTGTTCCTGAATGTCGGAATCCGCAATATCCCCAAAAATAATAGGAACGTTTTTTTCTTGAAAGGACTTCACGATATCCGGATTCAAATCTACCGCCACCACTTCTTTCCCTTTTTTCAAAAGCTCATTCAGAATACCTTTACCCATTCGATTGACTCCTACTAAAACTACGTGATTCTGAAAGACAGGTTTCGTATGTTTTTCTTCAAAAGGATTCGCTCTTTCAAATACCTTAAGAAATTGGCTAAGGCGTTCATATAAAAACTGATTGTAAAGAATAAGATACGTTGAAACGGTAAACGTAATAATCCCTACCAGTGTAACCAAAGATACCACGTAAGCTTCAATGTGATTAAGCTGCATGCCTACAAACACCAGAATTAAACTAAACTCCGAAATCTGTGCCATAGTAAGTCCGGTAAAAAACGCTGTTTTACGCCGGTACCCCATAACTCCCATGATCACCATGACAATGAGTGGGTTCCCCACCAAGATGAACACAGACAGAATAAGTGCCGGCAACCATATTAGTCCGATATTCGCAAATATCGTATCCATTCCCAAAATCACAAAGAAAATGATTATGAAAAAGTCTCTTAAAGGACGAACTTTGGAAACAATGTGGAAATTTTCGGTTGAGTTGGCAAGGGCAAGTCCTGCCAAAAGTCCCCCGATCGCGGGAGAAAACCCAATAAACGGAGCGCTCACAAGGGCCGCAATCGCAAACACCCACGCAACGCTAAATAAGAAAAGCACTTCTTCACTACGCGCTATGGAGTCAATTAATTTTGGCAACACGGTTTTACTTATGGCGATCACGATTGTAAAAAGAATTACCGCCTTGACAAAAGCGCCTCCAAAATGGGACACGGAAACCCCGGAAGAAGACAACCCTGAAAGCCCAATAAGGATAAAAACCGCAATGACGTCTTGCACCAAAAGCATTCCCACGGATATTTTTCCAAACAAGGATCCTAAGTTTCGTTTGTCGGATAACAATTTTACAATGATAATGGTGCTTGAAAACGTAAGCGCGATAGCTATATAGGCAGAGGCTATTTGAGAAAACCCAAGCGCAAGACAAACTGCATATCCAATCGCTCCCGTAAATACCACCTGCGCAACTCCTACGATAAGAGCTGTTTTTCCTATTGTCTTTAGCTCCGAAAGCCGCATTTCAAGTCCCACCAAGAACAACACAAGCATTATTCCAAACTCGCTCATTGCCCTAAACACCTCATAATTCTGAAACTGGAACTGACCAAACGGACCTACCAAGATTCCTGCAAGGATGTAAGCCAAAATAGGAGGCTGCCTTAAAAGACGAAATAGGATGCTCAGTACGGAGGCAAGGCAAATAAGAACGGTTATTTCAAAAAAAATAGTACCCACTCCTTGAGGATACTATTCTTGGGGAGATGATTCAAGCTTTACTTTTAACTCAAGTGTTTTTCCCTTGGAATCAGATGAATCTTCACGCCAAAGAGTAACCGTTACTTCATCCCCCACTTTCTTTTTTGCAACAACGGACGCAAGTCCTCCATCCGTATCCTGCACTTTTTCTCCATTTATTTTGGTAATGATATCGCCTTTGGCAATCCCTGCTTTGTAAGCGGGAGAGGTGTCCACTACTTCCCTCACATACGCTCCCTCGGGAATACCTATGCGGATTGCCGTTTCTCGCCCTACCATCTGATACACCACGCCAATGTACGGACGCGAAAATCCGCCCGTTTTATTAAAATTATCCAGCGCCTCCTTTACCACGTTAATGGGGATCGCAAAGCCGATGTTTTCAGCGCCACTGGCTACCGCGGTATTGATACCAATCACCTGTCCTGACGAATTGACAAGCGGTCCCCCGCTGTTGCCGGGATTAATTGCTGCATCCGTCTGGATTACGCCATCAAGCCGTTCTACATATCCCTCAAAAGAAGAACCTGCCGTAATTCCGCGCCCTAACCCACTGATAATTCCTTTGGTCACCGAACCTCTAAATTCTCCCAAGGGCGTTCCTACGGCAACCACCAACTGCCCTACTTTTACCTTTGAAGAATCCCCCATTTCAACCATCTTTAGTCCTGTTGCAGAAATCTTGAGAATTGCAATGTCGTTTGACGGATCCCGATAAATTCGCGCCACATCATATTTTTTGCCATCCTGGGTAATGACTTTGTACTTTTCATTTCCGTCCGTTACGTGTTTGTTGGTTACTATAAGCCCATCTGTTGATACCACAAACCCCGATCCAATATCCTGTTCTTGTTTTACGGCTCTGGGAAGGCCAAAAACCCCAAAGGGGTCAAACGGATCAATATCCGAAAGCTTCTGCTCTATTCCCACCGTCACCACCGATGGACTCACTTTTTCTACAATGTCAATTACCACGGATTCTTCATTTACAATCCGAACATTCTCTTTTGATTTTGGAATGGTTGGCGTCTTAGACAAAGAAGATAAAGAAGGCACATAGGTGGTAAACGTACTCCACCCAAAAAGAAGCGCAACAAAAACAGTAAGAAGAACAATAAGTTTTCGCATGTATCTCTTATTCTAGCAATTCTTGAATCGCGTATTCAAGCTGCGCATCGGCCGATGCGTTTTTACTATCAAGCTGAATCTGAATATCCGGGGCTATCCCTTTCCCGTTAAGCCACACACCATTGGGAGAAAGCCACTTTGCAACAGTCACGTGAAGTCCTGCACCATTTCCTAAGTCAAGCGCTTCTTGAATTGTTCCCTTTCCGTATGATGTTTCTCCCACAATGGTCGCCCGCTTGTGGTCTCTAAGAGCACTCGCGACAATTTCGGACGAAGACGCCGAACTTTTATTCATAAGAACAATAAGAGGAATCTTAGTCAATAGTCCTTTTCTGTTTACGACAAATTGCGTGCGTTCTCCATTCCCCCGCTCTTGTAACACTATCACTCCTTGCTCCAAGAATTCCGACGCAATAAAAACGGCGTCTGCAAGATATCCGCCCGGATTATCCCGCAGATCAAAAACCAACCCTTTTACTCTTTTATCGCTAGCTGCCTGAAGCGCAAGCGAATTCACAAGCTTGGGCCACTCTTGATTAGTATTGTCTCCAAATTGAGACAGATGAATATACACAATCTTGTTTTGTTTTTGGCTATCCGAGAATTTCTTTCTATCAATTCCTTCTATGTCTTGTATCGCCTTTACCCACCCTATTACACTTTCTACGATAATGGTATCGCGGATAATAGGAATGGCTACGGGGACGGATTCGGATTTATGAAGGACGGTGAGTGTTACCGTTGTTCCCTTGGGTCCTCTGATTTTTTCAACTGCTTGTGCTGGTGTCCAGCCGACGGTTGATTCCTCATTTACCTTTAGGATCCCGTCCCCCGCTCTCACCCCTGCCTTCTGGGCAGGACTCCCGGGAAGAGGAGCAACCACCACAATTTGATTCCCTCTTATGCCAAGAGACGCACCAATCCCTTCAAATTGTCCCGCAAGACCTTGTTTGAACTCCTGATTTTTTACCGGAGGAAGATAGATGGTAAAAGGATCTCCTAAAGATCCCACCATTCCTCCAATGGCACCATCTAAAAATTTTTGGGAGTCAAGAGATTTTTTATCATAATAGGAGGTCTCAAGACGCTCCCACGCTTTCCAAAAAAGGGAAAAGTCAATTGGATCTATGCGTGAAGGAGGCTCTTTGTTGATAATCCCAAGGCTTGGTTGAAACTTTTTCCACTCAAAAGACACCTTATGGGTTCCCACGTAATACCCCAAAAGAGAAGACAAAAGAATGACAATAAAAAACCTTATGATTCTAGTCGCCATATGAAGAAAAAAAGGCACTACTCTAAGCACGCACAATAAAGGGCAACATCGCCAAATGGCGCGCGTGCTTTATGGCAAGGGTAATCTTTTTTTGATGCTTATTACATAAACCGCTTTTGGATCTACCTATAATTTTCCCCCGTTCGGTAAGAAAACGGGAAAGGGTTTGCGTGTCTGAAAAATGGGGTTTTTTGTCTTCCTTACAAAAAGAGCACACCGAAGGAACATCTCTTTTGGGTCGCCTTAAAATCCTCTGGTTTCTTGTCTTCTTCATAAAGAAATTAGAACGGAATATCATCCGGGGCTACTTCTTCGGTTGATTCCTCCGGTTCTTTTTGGATAGTAGGCTTCTTGTCTTCTTTTTCTTTTTTTGATTCTTCTTTGGGCTCTTCTGCTTGCCCTGAGGATCCGCCAGTTGGCGGAGACGAATGGGTCCCCTCTGTCCCTTGTGTCTCTTTTGTCTCTGTTTCCGGTCTTCTGTTATCAAGAAGAATCATCTCATCAATAACAACCTCTGTTGCGTTGCGCGCCGCTCCATCTTGCGCGGTCCAATTTCTAGTTGCAAGACGCCCTTCTACGTATGCTTTTCTTCCTTTTGTCAAAAACTGGCTGCATAATTCCGCCAATTTGTTCCAGGAAACAATTCTATGAAACTCTGTTTCTTCCCGCTTTTCTCCGGTGTCTGTTGTCCAAGACCGGTTGGTTGCCAGCCCAAACGTGCATACCGCAGTACCGCTTGGCGTATAGCGCAATTCCGGGTCTCGCGTCAAATTTCCGATTAACTGAACCCTATTTAAACTTCTAGCCATACACGTATCATGTAGTCCGAATCAATAAATGTCTTAAAATATCCTCATTGTCAAAAACCTTTTTCTCAAAACCAACAGGAACTATCTTCTCTGTTTCAAGCGTTAAGACACTGTAAAACCCTGTTGTCTGTTTTTTAATAGGATACGCAAGCGCTTTTTCTCCCCAATCATCTTCTTTAGCAACGGTTACGCTTTCTAACGCTCCTTTTATTTCATCCATCACTTTTTTGCGTTGCGCTGCCGATAATGAAGGTTTGAGAATCAACGCAAACTCATATGCTCTCATAGATTATTTTTATCCTACCAAACTCTCCTCCTAAAAGCAAATAGATTAGTTGCCAATCTTAAACTCCACGACATCTCCATCCTGCATTATATAATTTCTCCCCTCAAACCGAGTTTTTCCCGCCTCTCTTGCTTTTTTCCATCCGCCAAGATTAACAAAATCATCAAAAGAAACAACTTCTGCCTTTATAAAATGTGTTGTAAAATCCGTATGAATGACTCCTGCCGCGTCAAGTGCTTTCGTACCTCTTTTAATCGTCCAGGCTCTAACTTCTTTTGCGCCAGCTGTGAGAAATGAAATCAAATCAAGAGCTTTATAAGCTTCTTTAATTAATTTTTCCAATCCTGATTCTTGGAGCCCTAGGTTCTGGAGATACTCTCTTTGGTCCTTTTCTGACAATTCCGATAATTCCGATTCAATCTTTGCGCAGATCACCATTATGTTCTCCTTCCCACAGTCTAGTCGACTAGACCACTGTACCAGCATTTTTTCTTCGCCGTCCTTGCCATAGTCTTCCTCCAAGACATTAAAAACCACAATCTCCGGCTTTAGAGACAACAAAAACATATCCCGAACGGCTTCCCTTTCCTCATCGGTCAACTTAATATCCCTTGCTGATATGCCCCTATTGAGCGCTTCACGTACTTTTTCAAGTCCGTTTTGAGCTTTGGATTGTTGTTTTAGGCTCTCGCCCTGAGCGAAGCCGAAGGGTTTCGCTTTACCTTTTGCATTTTCAATTGACTGAAGGTCTGCTAATATTAACTCTGTTTGAACGGTTTGATAGTCGCTCATAGGATCCACCGAACCCTCTTTAACAATATTTTCATCGCTAAAGGCACGTACCACGTGCGCAACAATACTTACTTCTCTAATGTGGGACAAGAATTTATTTCCTAACCCTGCTCCCTTATGGGCGCCTTTGACCAAGCCAGCGATATCAACAAACTCGACTGTGGCCGGAACAATCGGTGGTCTTCGAGAAGACACCTCGGAGGTGGGCTTTGACTCCTCCGAGGTGGAAGAAGCCACCACATCCGCTAGTTTCTCAAGACGAGCATCCGGAACCGGCACAACACCTACATTCGGCTCAATGGTTGCAAATGGATAATTGGCAACGTAAGCGAGTTGCTTTTTCAAAAGCGCGTTAAACAGCGTGGATTTTCCCACGTTAGGTAATCCAACAATACCCACAGAAAGACTCATATTTTTCTTGAATTCTTTTTAAGCCAATTGGCAATTGTTTCAAGCTTCAAATTCTTAACATCAACTTTTACCATACATGTTATTACCTGATCGTCTTCAACTATCAAATCGTATAAATTTTTTTGTAAAAATCTCATCGTTGAAAAATACGCGGTTCGTTTATTCCCATCCTCAAAGGGGTGATTTTTAACAAGCGACTGAAGAAGCGCTGCGGCCATAAACCATATCGAGGCGTAGAGGTATGTGCCATCAAATTGGGATTTTGGTCGTTCGATTGCGGAGTGAAGAAGCGTAAAATTGTGAACTCCTGATCTCCCTCCTCCTATTTCAAGCATTAGGTCGTGAATTATTAATACTTCATCGAGGGTTAAAAATTTCACCTTTTGGCCAGCTCCTGAATAACCCCTGTATACTTTTTGCTTACTTTATCCAACCACTCTTTAAATTCTGGAGTCAGACTGGATACATGATCTTTTAGTCTAACCTGAATCAAGTCAAGATCGTTGTCTGATTCAACAAAAATCTTCTGGCCTGGTCGAAGCCTGTTTGCCTTAACAAACTCCCTTGGTATTGTTACGCCTAAAGAATTTCCGATTTGTATTACTTTCTGTTGCATATTGCCCCTGAACTCTGCATTGCAGAATGAAGGGTTATAACCATGTTATAACATAACTAAGAATTTGTCAAGAATCAACCCTACAATCCCGACCGAAAGACTCATGAAAAGATTATAGCAAGAAAATATGCTACTTTTAGCTTATCGCGGCAACATGTCTGAGGACCGTCCCCAATTTACTCAAATGGGATGTAGTTAGTCTCAGAAAGTTTGTTTCCGTTCCCGCTATTCCAACTTTTAAAGACATAGGAGAAATTATATCAGTTTAAGTAGATTTATAAAGAAGTACAGTTTGTAAATGCTCTTTCTGATTGTATAATTTTCCCATAATATTTTACTTTTAAATCATTCGGTAAAACATCAAACGGACAAATAAAGTTTGCTTCTTTCCCAAATTTAGAACCTCCATCTGCTGGCAAATCATCATTAAAATGATTTAGGTCAAACACCCCAAAATCAAAATTATGTGCAACAGGTGTACCTGTTGAATATCCAAGCAGCTCCCCTGCTTTGACTTTAACAGATTCCTTAAATGGAGGATTCGTCTTTGTATCTGTTTGAGGAGTCTTTGGGAATGCATTTTTGATCTTATCTACAGGTTCTGTAATATGATTTATTAAATACCAAATCTCACAAGAGACTTGAAAATGAAGATCGTAATCAATCGCTCCTCTAGCATTTTTATAAACACCACTAATAAGCTCTGAATCAACAGGAGCATAAACTGCTACTTTACCTGATGAAATATTCAACCAAGCCCTATGTCTTGAATTACCTGGAGTAATAATCGTTGGTTCAACGCTTTTTATTTTATCTACTTCTGTAAAATCATTAGTAAATTGTACCTTTGGATTGCTGGTACAAGAAACGCCAGAAAAATATGGATTCTCACCTGTCCTACCACCTCTTTCCCAGTCCCCATGATCATAATTCTTAAACTCTTGACTATTTTCTTCTTGCCTTGTTTCTTTAACTGTATCTTTAGAATTATCCTCAATGGAAACAAACTTTTCTCGGCTTATAAAGAATACTCCACCAAATACCAAAAGAACCAAAATAATTATTAAAGGAAAAGCTACAAATCCATTCTTGGACATTAACATAACTATATCACTTTTAACCCTCTATCGGATCTAGGGTTAAACAACCCGGAATCAGAGCAGATTCATCATAAAGAGTTTTACCACCCGTATATTCTTCCCAGGATTTAAAAAGTTCCTTCATTTTTTTAAAAGTTTCCTCTTTAATAGAATCATCAAGATAGGCAAAAGGACAAACATGTTCTGGTTTTTGGCCTCCTTTTAAAATTCCAATCTCTACTGTGCCAAAACCAACTGGCGCTCCATGATTAAAATTACTTACCTCTCCCACTACCTGACCAGCTGTGACTTTATCACCTACTTTAACTTTGGGATTTATTAGATGTTCTGTCTCATAAATCCACTTTTGCATTTTCCCATCTACAGTTACCTGAACAGAATAATCACCACTCCAAAGGGTGGGTATAGCAGCCACTACCCCCGAAACTAAAGAACGTACTGGAGTATCTAATGGGACCACAAAAGTAGGCTGAGGGTTAGATTTATCTCTACCAGTACTGGAGGTACTGCCGGGAATAACAAAACCATAACCCATAAATAACCGGTTAAATTCTAATTTCTGTTTGGTAAAGACAAAGTCCCCTGCTTTATTTGTCGCAGGATCATAATAATCAAGATTCACCCCAATACTTTTCAATTTTAAGGGGGGTTCATTTGGATCTTGCATACTTTGAGGATTCCCAGTTTTTCTAGCTTCATTTTGATTAGGAGGAGATTGAAAGTTTTCTTTGTTTTTAGAAGTTAGTCTTAATAGATAAAACGCCCCACCGGATAAAATTAAAACTGCAATAATCACAATTAAAATCGTGGTGAATCTCTTTTGGCGACTCGTACTGAGCGAAGTTGAAGTAGAAGTAGTCGAACCAGTCGAGGTAGACATCAACTTAACTGTAGCACATATGTTAAACTAAAGTTGATGCTTCGTAAGATAATTATTGGTGTATTTTTAATAGTCTTGGGTATTTTTATTTTTGGTTTCTTCTCCAATGGTAAAGATGAATTTATAAAAAATATTAAGCCAAAAGGCAATACCCCTTTACAATCCATAGGAGCACCAGCTTGTCCTGATCCTTTGGTTTTACAAACGCCTGTTGATTTAAGTAAAGTCACCTCCATTCTTTATCCCGGCCAAGAGCGAGGCGGCGATTTTAAACCTCATGGAGGATTCCGGTTTGATAATGCCAAAAACA
>Ga0209542_10014024_pt1 | contig 13696 bp, 16 predicted proteins | sample RifCSPhighO2_01_FD_184028 | JGI IMG/M metagenome (GOLD analysis project Ga0209542, IMG submission 184028) | Soil microbial communities from Rifle, Colorado - Rifle CSP2_plank highO2_0.1 (SPAdes) (version 2) | ecosystem: Environmental > Terrestrial > Deep subsurface > Rock core/Sediment ...
CAGAATGTTTGTATCGCCGCCGGAGGCGGTGCCGTCGCCCGTCCCCGTGAAGGTTCTTGCGCCGCCGATGAATTTCCCTTCTGTACTACTGCAGTCTAGTTGGGACGCCGGTGTAGCAGTTTTTCTGGATGCATCATACATATAGCTGAACGGATCGGTGACGCCGCCGCCGCACCCGCCGAGGCCGCCCTGCGCGACGATGGGACCGAATGAAACGTCACCGGCTTTGCTCCCGCTGCTACCCGGCCAGTTGTCGCCTCCCATGGCTCCGCCGCCTCCTCCTCCGCCTCCGCCGGTTGCCGTCACTGTAAGCGTGCCTGTGTAATTCGGCACCGTAAACGTATACGTGCCGGGAGTGGAGTATGTCTGCGAGCCCGCGAATGCGAACGCCGGCAGGAGCAAAGCGAGGAGCGGTAGTGAGAGTTTCAGTGTGCGCATACTATTCTATTGAACGGTCACGGTGCCGGAGTTGGTGCCGTCGGAGTAGATGTATGTGCCTGTTTTGGCGAATGTATATTCAAAATACTGGAGGTGGCTGAGTGATGAATCGCTCGCACCGGAGAGCGAGAGGGTGAATGTGGATGCGGCGGCGTTGGTGAAGCGGACGGTCTCGCCTTTGTTTACCGTAAGAGAAGCGGGCACAAATCCCTGGTCAGTGTACGAGACGAGATATTGGAAACCTTTTTGCACGGCGACGTAATCAGTTTCCGTCGGCGCGGGTGCGTTGGCGGGAAATGCAGAGGAAGACGGCCGTAAAAATTCAGGGAAAAGCCAGCCGGCGACAAGCGCGGCCACGACGAGTACGAGAAGAAATCCCAACCAAAGAAAGTATCGGTGAGTGGGGTGTGTGTCCACCGGAGGCATGACGTAAAGTATACCCCATGAGATACACGTTCGGTGTCAGATTTCCACACCAACGTTGTCATTGCCCTCGGATCATACTCAAAATATAGCTGCCCTATCTCACGGGGTATACGGCATGAAAAACGCCGCCGCCCCGTCGGGGCGGCGGCGTGTGGACAGTATGCGTTCCTAATCTCGAGCGAGCGTCGACTGCCACGATGCGGACTGTTTAGTTCACGTCGCAGTTTTTGGAAAACTCCGACGTGATTCTTCAAATCTGATTGGATTTGGCTGTTTAGTTCGCGTCGCAGTTTTTGGAAAACTGCGACGTGATTTAACGAATCCAATTGGATTGGATTCGTTAAATCACATCATCTTTACATCAATGCTTACACCCGACGGTAAATCTATATTCGTCAGTGCTTCGATAACTTTCGGATCGGGATTGAGAATGTCTATCATGCGCTTGTGAATGCGCATTTCAAATTGCTCGCGCGAGTCTTTGTCGATGAAGGCGGCGCGGTTGACCGTGTACTTCTTGATATCGATGGGAAGCGGAACGGGGCCGACGATTTGCGCATTGTGCCGCGCGGCGGTGTCGATGATTTGCTTCACCGACTTGTCCAGAATGCCGTGCTCGTAGGCGCGCACCTTGATGCGCAGGCGGCTCGGTCCGGCGGCCTTTTTCGTGCGTGCCCCGCCGGCGGCTGGGCGAGGAGTAGCAGATTGTCCCGTAGTAGAAGCGTCGGCGGCAACAACCACTTTCTTTGCGCGCGGAGCGCGCGGCTTCTTGACGGTCCCTTCTGCTGTCATAGAACCCGCAGAGTATGCACCAGTTCTCAAAAACGCGCAATAGCGCTTCGTTGACGCACAGATGTCCATTGCCAGCGTGCCGAGCGGGCGACATACTTACGGTATGCTCGGATTGGGATGGCTCCTCTTTGCGATAGAATGCGCCTTTTCTATTTTCTTCGTACTGGTGTTCTGGCATTTCTGGACCCACTCCGCGATGAAGCGCTCGGTCGCGGTAAAAGCGATACTCATCTACTCCCTCGGTTGTCTCGTCTTCCTCTCCCTCATGATATTTCTACCGATATGACCGACGCAAATCCCGAAGACGAACAGATGCTCCTCGTCGTGCACAAGCACTGGGCGTCGCTTGTGGGCGAGGCCGTATTTACCGTCTTACCGGGGCTCGCAATCCTCTTCCTCCTCTTCCTCTTCCGCAATCTGTCTCTCTCGATGGCAGACGCGTCTATACATGCCATCGTCACGTTCCTCGTGCCGATGTGTTTCCTCATACTCTGGACGATACTCGCCATCCAGTGGACGAATTATTATCTGAACATGCTCGTCGTGACCGACCGTCGCATCTTCTACACCTCGCAGACCAACTTCACACAGCGGCTCGTCCGCCAATGGAATATCCATGGCATCCGGCACGTGAGCGTCCGCTTCGGAAATCTCTTCGAATCGTTCTTCAATTACGGCACGCTTGATATCGAGGCGCAGGGAGAAAAGAGCCCCGTAAAGGTTGCGGGTATTCCCGACCCCGAATACGTCTCCGCCGTTATCCTGAAGCAGGACGACCGCTACGGCCAGCTCAAAGAAACGGCGCGCAAGCAGGGCGAACTGCTCCACTTCCTCAGCCACGAAGTGAAAGGGCATCTCGCAAAAAGCGAAGCCGCGTTTGCGGCGATAGTCGAAGGCGATTTCGGGCCCGTCTCTTCCCCGCTTGATTCTATGGCCCAACGGGCGCTCGCGGATTCTCAGCAAGGCGTCCATACCGTGATGTCCATCCTTGATAATTCCGACGTGAAGAGCGGCGAGATGCATTTCGAGAGAAAGCCGTTCGACCTTTCCGCGACTGTGCGCCGCGCGGTCCAGGCGTTCCAGCCGCAGGCCGCAAGCAAAGGGCTCGCATTGCACGCGTCCGTCGAAAAATTCTGCGCGATGCGCGGAGATGAGGAAAAAATCGAGCGGCACGTCATCCGCAATCTGCTCGACAACGCCATCCGCTACACACCCGCCGGACACATCGAAGTCTCGCTCCAAAAAGTGGCCGGGGCGGCGCGCTTCTGCGTCGCCGATACGGGTGTCGGCATCACGACGAGCGACGTGGACAAACTCTTCTTGCAGGGCGGGCACGGCGAACACTCAAAAGAAATCAACGCCGAGTCCACGGGCTACGGACTCTTCGTGGCAAAAAAGGTGGTGGATGCGCACGGCGGCCGCATCTGGGCGCGTTCGAGCGGCCCCGGCACAGGCGCACAATTTTTCGCCGAATTCCCGCTTCCCGAACTACAGGAGTGACAAGAAGAGGGGCCGGACATCTCAGGATGTCCGGCCCTGTTACTGAGTCGCATTCGTGCTTACCTTTTGCGGCGAATGGAGTGCATGTCTTCGCAGAGCAGCTCGCCGCTTACGATTGCCGGTAAAAAACACGGGGGAACCGTGGTCCTGCCATAGCCTGAGCACCACGCGGTGGTGTCGTACAGTGTATTGAGCAGACACGGCACGCTGTTGATTTTGACGACCTTGCCCGGCGGAGGAGCGAGTGGGTAAGCCCGTCGCATCATCTCCGCTTGTAGTGCCTCAACGTTGGCGATCGCGGCCGCGGTGGTGGCGGACAAGAGCACTATCGCAGCAGCCAAAATGTAGCGACGCATGTTCAGTCCCTTCCCTATTGGTCCCGCAACAGCTGCGGGACTTCTACTACCGCGATTAGAGCACTTTTAGGACGTCCGGCAAGTTGCCGTGCGACTGCGGAGAACGTCTGCGCCGGTCCGAATAAAAAATCAGACGTGCACATAAGTGTATGCACGTCTGATGAGGGGAAGTGGGCTTGCGTCCACTTCATTGCTTCTTCGGCTCAAGCGCCGACTGCTGATAGCGGTTTTTGAAGGTCGTTTCAATCACACTGAAACGATCCGCCGTTTCTTTCACACCATTCGCATATGCAGCAACTGTCGCGGCGCTTTTCAACGTATCCTTCAACTCAGCGTGACTGCTTTCAATGCTGTCAACGCTAATCATGTAGTCGAGATCGGTGATTAACGCTTTCTGGTGCGCAATCCCCATGTTGAAGCCCGCTTCACAGGCCAACCGGATTGATTCGACCGTTTGGGGTCCACAACGATCGGTCCTGCTCTGCTGGGCAATTTCGATCGCTTTATAGAGCTTCTCCTTGCGGTCGACTCGCCAATCGGAAGCATGTGCGGAGGTCGCGACGAAGAGCGCGGCAATAGCCGTGCAAACAATCTTCTGCATGTTCCACCCTCTAGTTTGAGCTCGCACAGCGCGAGACTCTACTGTGAATATTGTACCACGCGCGTGGTATTTTTCAACTGCAACCTTATTGCACCGGCGGGAATAAAAAAACCGACCACTGCCTGCGTAAGCAGACAGGGCCGGTTGCAGATTGCAGGCAAGAACAGACGCGGAGTCATTGACCCGACCCCGATGTCGTGGATGTTGCGGTCTTCCCTGAGAAGAACCGTGTAATCTCCTTCGACCGACGAGTTGAGATTACGTAATCACCGTTGGTCTCATCCACGGGGACAATCTTGAGCAGTTCGTCCCGACTTTTTGGGTCGGTCGCCGTCGCCGCAAGCCGGAAGTCCGCTATGGCCAGATCCTTCTGGGCTGTGGCGATTAGTAGTCTGAAAGCCGCGAGGCACGCCTGCTGATTCGCCTCACCCTTTGCCGCAACCGCACAGTACAGGCGATAGCTACTCTCCATCTGCGCTACTTGATTGGTAATGTGCACCTTGTCGGCTTGCCGTGCTTCAATCCATGCCTTCCATGGATCGGCCGGCCCGCCCGCTTGCGCTGGGAGAACGAAGAGCGCTGTGAACAACAGCGTAATCGCAATCGCGATGATTCGCATGGTCATTCCCTTCCCTTTTGGTCCCGCAACAGCTGCGGGACTTCTACTGCCAACATTTTACCACGCATCCGGCTTTTTTCAAGGAGAAAGACGGGTGCTGTGGATTGCCCGAATATCCCCTTATGGCCACCTCGATGTGTGCACTACCTGCTACGATGTAGTCATGTTTAATAGGTGGGTCGGATTGGCTCTGGTGATGCTGTTCATCGCATCAGTAGCGTACAGCGAACATCCTTCACTACAAACCCAACCACAATCCCAAATAGCGATTGTGGTCGCACCAGCGCCCATCCTGAATTCCGCTTCCGGCGGTTCAACAAACACCAGCGACTCGACATCTGCATGTTCATCTCAACAGTCAAGCACGAACGACGTTGCCAACCGGATGTGTCCCCAGCCTGATGGAGTGCGCACGTATTACGATACGAGTCGGGCTTGTGATGCGCTCTACGATCCGTCCAGATGTAACGGCCAGAAGTCAGCATTGGCACAACCACCTACACAGTCTCAGCTTGCAGCAGGGGCTGTTCTTTCTGCATGTGCGAAAAATAAGGCTAATTGCTCGTGCGGGGAGAAGCAGGCTAACGTAGTCGTGCAAGGTAAGTGCGTAGCTCCAAACAAGTGTCGGGCTACCCGCAGTATTTCTCAGGACGGCGCCGAGTGTACCTACAGTAGTACTAGTTGCAGTTCGAACTGCGCGTCAGCAACAGCGGACGGCAGACAACAATACAATCAGCTCAGCTCCCAATATGCCGCCTCGAGCAATCCAATCGTGCCAATAGCTGAGAAACCTGATGGTTACACAGTGCCCACGCCTGCCACGCCTGCACCGGCACCTGCACCAGGGACAGGGGCACCGAAGCCAGCCGTAGTTCCACAACCAGCCACGGTTCCGGGCTCAAGCAACATTGACCAAGCATTCAGCAATCAGCCCCGCACGCCAAACCAGACACAAATACCACGACCCGAGACCGCAGTCGTCACACCAAACTACGTCGCGCCAAGCAGCGCAAGCGCAGCACCAGGAACGCAAGGCTCTCAACTGCCGCAGATCGCGCAGGGTGCAGGAGCGGCACCGGTAGTCGCACAGCCGCAGTTGCAGGCGGGGGTGATAAATAAGCCCGTGGCGCTTACGTCCGGAAATCAATCATTTGCCTCAGTAGCGGGACAGCGCGCGCAGGGCACGTTTGCTTCCGGCTTGACGAGACAGCAAACAACTTTCGGAGGCGCAATCTCCGGAGCTTCGCAGTCCGTGGGCAGTGGGTCGCGCTCGTCGGGCGGATTTAATGCGTTCGTATCACTCTTCACATCATTCGTGGGCGGCTTGTTCACCTCCATCGTCTCCAATTCTTCCCAATCCTCCGCTCCAGCACCCGCGCCGCCCGCCCAGACGTTCAACGCACCGCCGCCCGTGATTATCAACAGGCCCGTCGTTATTTCTTCTCCGCAACCTCAAGCGCCCACGCAGTATCTCGGCGAAATGCAACCGGTCGCCGGGTACACGGTGATTCCGTCTCCCTCGTCCAACGTAAGCGGCGACATCTATGCCATCGGAAATCAGGGGGGCGACTCACGCCGGCCCACGGGAACGGCAGACACTTCCAACAACACGACATCTCAAATCTCAGTGCTGGGTTCGGCAGAATCGGAACCTTCGCGCATACCGAATACTCCCAACTCGCTGAGAGAAACCGCGCAGTCGGACAACGTCGTGCTCGTCCAAAACGTACAGTTGTCCGACATGACCGACATCTCCAACGCTCTGGAGCGTCCGGACACGGAGAGCCTGCGAAACGTCCCGAATCTCACTCTGCCCGGCGTCGCGGCGCGCGACGTGGGCGGACTTACGGTGAGCATGAAGCCCGTCACCGACCCGTCCAGCCTCGATTCCATCATCGCCAACACCGCAAGCTTCAACGGCGACTGGACGCGAGGATTGAACACCCTGCGTACGGCAATCCAGAATAAAGTCGCGCTCGCGCAATCACAAAGCGACTACGCATCGGTGGTGGCGGAGATAGAAGCACTCGAAGAGGCGCAGCGCGCAGGTATTTGCGACGACAGATGCGTCGCGGCGATAGCATCGCTCAAAAATAATCTCCCCGCATGGCGCTCGCGCATTGATGCATTGGATAAAATCGTCCAGCGGGACGAAGCGGCTTCGCGCGCGCTCCCCGCGCCTATTTTGCAGATGACGCGCTTCGTCGAAGGTCTCGCACAAGCCAAAGGCCGCGGCGGCACTTCCCCCTTTTCCCCCACATCCGACATCGGATACACGGGAGCCGCGCAGGGCGGAGGTATCTTCGGCGCCGGAGTGCCGGCATCCGCGCAAGCTCCGAGTGCCACATCTTCGCCCAATCCCGTGGGACCGGCAGTGAGGGTGAGTGTGAGTTCCGGAGAGAGTACCTCCAGCCCCGAGACGGGTCTCGCACGCAGCGAATCCACGATTGTGCGCGTCGTGAAAAGCATCTGGCAAACGGTGAAATCGTGGTTTACTCCGCTTCCTGCCACCGCGACGACTACCCCTCAGCGCACCTGCTCACTCTTCCTCTCCCTCTTCGGCGGTTGTAAGTAGTGCTCTTCCAACGTTTGCACCCACTACTGTCTGCCGGAAAGCTGGAATATCAACAACTATTGCGGAGGTCGGACCTCCGCAATATTATGAGTTTTTAAGGCACTATTTGCCTGCCTGCGCAGTCAGGAAGAGTAGATTATTCTTGCCTCTCCTTCATTGATGCAGATAGAAGTCGAACGTCCCTGTGTTATCCGACGCCAGGACCGCGTTTCTTGAACGTGCGGCGGTACCACTGTAATCATTGATCTTCGCTCCGACGAGTTCAAAGCGGACGCGAGTGGGATGATGCCCCACTGTCCAGTAATCCATTCGATCCGGGTTTGGAGCGAGGCTCAGATCATAATTCGTCATCACCGACCATGTCCCGTACTTCTCCAGGGGTATGCAGTCGGTCTCGCTAACTGCTGAATCTTTTTCGTCTGTAAGCGTCATGCACAGAGAAAGTTTTGCGGGGTCTTCAGGCCGCGGCTCGGTAGTGACCGAGAGAAGGAGCGTCGGCTCTTCATTTGCCGTATCGAGCACGAAACTGGCCGGCACTTTTTTGACAAAGAAACCGCCGGACGACTGCGGGGTTGCAACAGGGGTGATTGTTGCTGCTCTGGCGGCCCGAGTGGTCGTCTTATCCGGAACTTTGGTTTGAGGCATCGGCTGTGGAGCGGTGAGCACATCGCGATTTGCTACGTCTGCCGAAGCGGATATCTCCGTGGGTTGAGCGGGGTACAGTTGCTGGATTGCCACGTGCCCTCCTACCGCGACGACTCCGATGACAATGAGAGACGCAGCGAGAAACCTCAATGCGCTAAATCCCCGATTCATAGCGTGAATCCTATCATGGTCCGCAAAATATACCGCACCGTCATGAAGAAATCCTGAGCAGTTGACCGCCCCGCCCCACCATATTAGTGTTGCCCGCGGAAGCGATGCGCTGCATCGCGAAGATTGGGAGAACATAATGAGTACGGCTCTCAGCGACCGCGCGCTTGCCTTCCTTGGGTTTGGCGCCGCCGAATACCTCGGACTCTCGCCGACACAACAGGCGCGTGCCTTCGACGTGCGTATCACCCGTAACGATGAACTGGCGGCCGTAAAAGGCCGGCTGATGAAGAACCTGACCGACGACCAACGCGCCCGCGCAAACCACTTGCGGGTCATGAGCGCTGGTCTCAAGGTCCTGTACTGCACGAAGGAAAATATGGCGAAGTGGATGAACGCACCCAACAAGCTCCTCGCCGACAAGGTCCCGAAAGACCTCATTCTCTCGGGCCATCTGTCGGACGTGGAACGCGTCGCCTCACTGGTCCAACGACTACTCAATCCCTGATTCGGGAATATGAATCTACTACCGCACAGAGGCCGCATGGCTCTCTGTGCGGTTCTCTTTTTGTATGGCCCCGAGTCCTTGTATTCATCGCATGCGCCCGCGAATCAGAATGCGGAACGGGGGTGGCGTCTGCGCAGATAATCCACCAACGCAGGAACCGCCTCGGCGGGCGCATCCGCGGGACACACATTGAAGACGAACCGGCCGTCACGCTCGGAGAGCGAAAGAAGAATGTACTCCCTATCGGGCATATTGTGCTCGACGTCGTCCAAAATCACCTCGACTGGCCCGAGCCCGAGGGTAGTCGTCAATCCTTCAACTCTTTCTTTCTCACCCATGTATACCGTGCGGCCGTCGGCGTCGGCAAAAAGCGCGAGAGTTTTCTGCGGCGCGTCGGCGAGACCGCGAGAAAGCGCACCGTCCGCATTCAGGATACCGGCGGTTACGGGACTCCCTTTCCCCGCGACGATGATGTTGGAAAAACCGATTTTGTACAGGAAATTTCCGGCACTCCGCTCGTCTTCCATTTTGTCCAAAAAACCCGGCTCCCCGCTTTCGTTCATACGCATAGGATATCATTTGTCCGCAATGGCTGCCCAGGGCCGTCAGGCCGTCGGATTGACCTGCGGCTTCGTAGGCATTAGTGTTGCGCGCGGAAGTGGTACGGTAGCACCGTATCGCGCAGATATGGGGAGACCCACATGAGCGAGGAACGCACCAAGAGCGAGCGGGTGGCTTTGATTGAGAGCGCACTCAAAATCGCGGTCGAGCTCGGGTTCACGTTGCCGCAGCGTGCACTCCTTACGGGGTACCGCGGGGACCCCGGGCAAAATCCCGAGTACCTGCACCGCGAGCTGGCCGAGCTTGGAAAAGGCGAGAACGTTGAGCAGCGTTGCGACTTGCTCGTCGTATTCAACGCCGTGCTCGAGAAAATCGGGCACACCAACGCCGCATCGAAAAAGCGGTTCATGGAAACGGAGCATTATCTGTGCCTGCACGACGAAACGTTCCGTAAGTGGCTCAATGACGGCAACCTCGGGCGACTCGAATATGCCGTTGCTCAGCTTCGCTATATGAGCACGTAACCTGACACCAAGGCCGCGAGTTGGCCGCAGCCAACTCGCGGCCTTCTCATTTTTTAACGCGCCCGCGATTCAAGTGGTCATCAGTATAAAAACAAGAGGGCCGCATCGCGCGGCCCTCCGAATTGTGCTTGCGCTTAGTCAGCGCGAAAGTACAGGTTTGCCTCGCCTAGCGCGAGATCAAAAGGCTGATCTCGTTGGCGGAACCCTTGAGTCGCACGACCTGTGCGATACGAACCTTTATGGGATTCTGGTCGTTGTCGTTTTCAATCTCGACGAAGTCACCAGGCTCAGCCAGATCCTTCACGATCTCGATTAGTATCGACGTCTGCTCGTCAACGAAGAACTTCGTCAGCCCTTCCGCGACGTCGGGCGCGGTGCATTGCACAGAGATAATCTTGTCCTCATGCATGAAGCGGTAATACTTCACTTCGGAGGTAGAGTCCTCAATCGCGGATGCGCGCTCACTTAGACCGCACCGCTTGAGGACTTCTGAGTTCTTCAGCCTCTTGATAGTTTCAGTCATTTCAGTCACTCCTATCCGGTGGATCCGAAAATCGCAGGGCATAGTGCCACCTACCCCTCTCGGCATCACCGTTTCAAGGCACTGCTACGATTATACAATCTTTATCCAAAAAATCAACACGTCCCTGCGTTGCCCCCATGGTTATTTGTTTTCTATCCAAAATCGCGCTTTGTTGACGCCGGTCTCCGGATTCGGAATTTCGCTGTCCAACACTCCGCCGTTCTTTTCGATTATTTTGCGGGAGGCGATATTTTCGACGTCACACGTAATACGAACTCTCCCGATTCCCATATCTTTGGCCTTCTCAAGTGCGAGCTCGAGTATTTTGTTGCCGTAGCCTTTGCCCCGCTTGCTTGGGCGAATGTTGTAGCCGATGTGTCCGCCAATTTGGAGCAGGTGCTCGTTGAGCCGCTCACGAACGCTGACGCGTCCGATATATTCTCCGCTGTCGATTAGCCAAAACTCCGTTTGCGGTACGTACCCTTCCGGTTGGTTCTTGCCTTCCGCATGACTTCGCTCCCGCTCGACGAATGCATCGAAGTCCGATTCGAGTTCTTGGATAGACAGGCTGCGATAGCTACGGGTCGGCTCGGTCTCCGCTTCACCCTTGTACTCCCGAACCGCTTCGATAAATGAATCCTTGAATTGCGCCGAGGGTTGTACCAATTCCATCCCAACACAATACCACCCGCCCGCCGGATTTCCCGAGCAAAATGACTCTTGACCCCTCTTTGTCCTTTCCCCGATTATTGAAAATAAAGGGTGCAGTTATTTATTACCCAAGAGCCCTCAACTGCAGCAAATGCCATGCCGGAGCCAGTAAAGAATCCCGTAAAGACAAACTTACTATCCGGAGTTAGCAACGTAAGTTTTTTTACTAATTCTTCGGAAGGGTTTTCCAACACGCACACAACGGGATAACGACCAACCGCTAGATAAAGATACTGCCTATAGTTTTCTACCTTATCTCTATTTACAAATTTACCCACTCCATAAACTTCCTCGTTTAGATATTTTTCTCGAAAATCCCGCTTCTCTGCTTCAGTGCTAAATGTGAAATTCTTATCCAGAATTGTTGCTATATTTAACGTACTCGTTGCAATTGTTTCCACTGACGAAGATGTCGCCGTCGAAATACCGACTGACTCCTGTTTAATCCAGTGACCCCAACCTGGCCACCATGGTATAGAAATTATTGCTATTGCAATCGGAATCATGATTTCAGGTTTCTTCCACCATATTTTCTGAGGAGACGTTCTGGCGTCCGCTACTTTCTTGTCACGCCCGACCTTGTCTCCTGCTACATAGTCTCCACTCACGACGAGATGTCGCTCGAGAGTCTTCTTAGCTAGACGCGTAACATTAGACTCTTTCGGCTTCAAATAGCTAATATAAGATTTATACTTTTCTTCGAATCCGTCCAGTAACTCTACCCAGTAATACTGGCTGGTGGCGAATCTCTCGCCGTCAATAGACGAAATGACTGTAACTTCTCTCGGTGTGTCGTCTTCGTGCTCTGACAGTCTAAGCTTGATGACGCCCTCTTTCCGCAATTTGAAAAGTATTCTTCTCTCCTCATCATCCGATAATATACCTGCGCCGACAATAAAATGATTGAGTTCAAACTTTACTAAGTTTGGCTCTGGATTAATAGCGGCGTCGTTTTTCAGCTGCTGCAGGACTTTTGCAATTTTCTCCTCTGGGGACATATATGTCGATAATATACATCAAGAACCGGCCAAAACTCTGCTGAGCAGGGGAGTTTCGGGGCTGCTAAGTTATGCGGTTTTTAAGCCCCCGTTTGGCTAAAGAAAACCCCGCCTTGCGGCGGGGTTCTCTGCGATTCCTTCGGAGAAAGGAATTAGGCTACGATTTTCGTAACAACTCCTGCACCCACCGTCTTGCCACCCTCGCGGATGGCGAAACGCATCTGCTCTTCCATGGCAATCGGGGCAACGAGCTTCACCTTGAACGTGACGGTGTCGCCCGGCATGACCATTTCTACGCCTTCCTTGAGCGTCACCTCGCCGGTGACGTCGGTGGTGCGCACGTAGAATTGCGGCTTGTAGCCGGTGAAGAACGGCGTGTGACGGCCACCCTCCTCCTTGGTCAAGATGTAGACCTCGGACTCAAATTCCGTGTGCGGCTTCACCGAACCCGGCTTGCCGAGTACCTGTCCGCGGTGCACATCGTCTTTCTTGGTGCCGCGCAAAAGGACGCCGGCGTTGTCGCCTGCCTGCCCTTCCTGAAGAGATTTGTTGAACATTTCGATACCGGTCACAATCGTCTTCGCGGTGTCCTTGATGCCGACAATCTCAATTTCCTCGCCGACTTTGATGCGACCGCGTTCGATGCGGCCGGTGACGACCGTGCCGCGACCTTCGATGGAGAACACGTCTTCGATGGGCATGAGGAACGGTTTGTCGAGTTCACGAACGGGCTGCGGGATGTACTCGTCGAGCGCTTTCACGAGCTCCATCACTTTGTCGCTCCACTCGTTGCCGGGTGCCGGATTCTCGAGAGCCTTGAGTCCTGAACCGCGGATGACCGGAGTGGCCTTGCCGTCGAAGCCCTGCTTCTCAAGAAGCTCGCGGATTTCCTCTTCGACGAGGTCGATGAGGTCTTTGTCGTCCACCTGGTCCACCTTGTTGAGGAAGACGATGACTTTCGGCACGCCGACCTGGCGCGCGAGCAAGATGTGCTCACGCGTCTGAGGCATGACGCCGTCGGACGCGGCGACCACGAGGATGGCTCCGTCCATCTGGGCGGCGCCCGTGATCATGTTCTTGATGTAGTCGGCGTGACCCGGCGCGTCTACGTGTGCGTAGTGACGGGCAGGTGTCTCGTATTCGGAGTGCGAGAGCGAAATCGTAATTCCGCGCGCTTTCTCCTCCGGTGCCTTGTCGATGTCGTCGACGCCTTTCACGGTCGCCGAGTAACCGTTGCCCGCCTTTGAGAGGACGTTCAAGATGGCCGCGGTAAGTGTCGTCTTGCCGTGGTCAACGTGGCCGATGGTGCCGACGTTTACGTGCGGCTTGCTGCGATTAAATTCTGTTGCCATATACATTAGCTTCTAGCTTCCAGTTGTTAGGGACTAGCTAACAACCCTAAATTAATTGCCAACGCTTTTGAGTGCTCCGGTAGTTTCTCCATCCTCCGTTCAACGTCTGTAACGCAGGTTGCTAGGCTGCACACCGAACAAAGGTATCGGCAGCCCGGCTTGGACCCGAGGTCCATCAGCCGTGGGCTGAGATCGGCCTTGGGCCGAAAAGAAATACGCACAGAGCGTGCGTCGCAACATAGTAGCAGAAGGCTTTTTTGAGTCAAGCGTTACGTGTTCTCCCACAACATATCGAACGATTTGAGCTAGTATTTGCGTATGCGCCTTGATCCAAAAAGAATCATCGAGGCGCTGAAGAGGAACAGTGGCAAGATACGAAAGACAGCACGCGAGCTCGGA
>Ga0209542_10014028_pt1 | contig 13694 bp, 12 predicted proteins | sample RifCSPhighO2_01_FD_184028 | JGI IMG/M metagenome (GOLD analysis project Ga0209542, IMG submission 184028) | Soil microbial communities from Rifle, Colorado - Rifle CSP2_plank highO2_0.1 (SPAdes) (version 2) | ecosystem: Environmental > Terrestrial > Deep subsurface > Rock core/Sediment ...
AAGGACTGACAAAGGAAAGTTTAAAACAAGCGCGCCCAGTGGGAAGAGCAGGGGAAGATACGAAGCGAAGCCGTGGGGGAGCTCAATTCTTCATGATGTTGATATCTTAAATGAATTCAAAATCTTCAGGATAGATAATATTGGTGATATTGAAAGAGTAAGCAGAGTTTATGGCAAACTCATAGGCGCTAATTCAAGGTTTGTTCTTGAGGCAAGCCTTCTTAAAGCATTGGCTAAAGAGCACGGAATGGAATTATGGCAATTGCTTGGGAATTTCGGGAAAGGTAAGGGAAAAGTCAAGAAGAAGATAAAGATGCCGATGCCCGTCGGAAATGCTATTGGGGGAGGATTGCATTCAAGTTACGGCATGGAAATTGAGGAAGGTCCGGAGTTCCAGGAGTTTTTGTTCATTCCCTTACCAAACCATAGAGCAAAAACTTTCAAAGAAGCAGTAAAGCTTAATGATATGGCTTACAGAATGGCTGGAGAGGAGCTTAAGAAATTTGACCCGGATTTTGAAGGCAGGAGAAATGACGAAGGAGCATGGAAAACATTTCTGGCAAACGAGCACGTGCTTAAAATAATGTACATAATCGCAAAGAAGTTAAACATAAGAATAGGCATTGACGCTGCGGCATCAAGCTTCTATGACAGCTTTTACAACTACAAAGAAAGGAAGCTGAACGACCTGTCTCAAGTCAAACTAATGCAGCACTTAATATCAGAATATGAATTATTCTATGTTGAAGACCCTATTGATGAAAAGGAGTTTTACTGGTTCGGGAAATTAATGGAGGATATAAAATATTCAGGTTCAGGAACAAATGTGTTAATAGTCGGAGACGATTTAACAGCTACTAACTTCTCACGATTAAAAAAAGCCATAAGAAAAAAATCAATAAATGCAATTATAATCAAGCCAAACCAGAACGGAAGCATTTTTGAGACTGCTAAGGTCGTTAAGCTTGCAAGAGAGCACAATATAAAAATTATTGTTTCTCACCGCTCCGGCGAAACAATGGACGACACCATTGCTGACTTGGCTGTGACGTGGCAGGCAGACTTCATTAAATGCGGGATTCATGGGAAGGAAAGAAGAGCGAAGCTTAAGAGGATAATGGAGATAGAGAGGAAGATAAGAGGAAAGAAGAACCAATAACCAATCACAATAAACATTATAAGTTACTAAAATACTCTAATCCTATGAGTTTTGATGATATGTTTAAACCCTACTCTCCAGAAATTAGAGGCGACTTATTGAAGTATTTGACAAGTCATGATGGACTAACCACAGATAACCATTTCTTCGGACCAAAATACTTTGAGATAATTAGAAAGAGGGGTTTAATGATTCCAGGAGTAACTTTTGTAAGTGTTGATAATAGCCCGGCACCAGACATAGGATATTTTGTAAATTCAGAAGGCCTTCTTGAAAGCAGAGGCGTAGGAGAAATGAATATGAGTATGATAGGTGCTAAGAAGGGCGTTTACAACCCTAAAAAAGTATTAAAAAACAGACACTGGTCAATAAGTCCTCTTAATCTCGAGCAGATTTGTTAAAGAAAATAAAACTTATACACATCAGCTGAAAGCTCCAAAAATATTAATTTTTGAGGCCTCGAGATTGCGAGAAACTAAAAAATAAGCAATCTCAAGGTTTAAATATCCACTTTTTCTCAACACTTCATGCCAAGGAAAAAAGAAACAGGCGAGAAGCTGAAAGAGGAGGTAACTGCTGAACCGACAGAAATTGACAAGGAAGCAGATAGAAATCCAGAAGAAGCTGAGACTAAGAAAGTTGCCAAGAGATCTAAGAAAACAGAGAAAGAGGACAAATCTGAGGACCCTAAAGAACCTAAAGAAGCAATAGCGCAGCCTGTTGAAGTTACAGGGATTAAAGAGGAAAAATCATCAGAAAAAAAACCAAAGAAATCCGCCAAGACAGACGGAGAAGTGCCTAAAGAAGCAGGTGAAAATACCCTAATTCCCCTGAATGATTACATAAGAGCCGGCGCCTATATTGGAACAAAAGTAATAACTCCGCACATGAGGCCGTTCATTTACAGGAGAAGAAATGACGGAATCGCGATAATCAACACAAACTTCATTGACGAGAAACTCAAGGAAGCCGCGAGGTTTTTGGGAGATTACAATCCAGACAATGTCATTGTTGTATGCAAGAGAGAATCCGGATGGAGAGCTGTAAAATTATTCTCTGAACTAACGGGAATAAGATGCTTCACTAAGAAATATCCTGCAGGCATAATAACTAACATTACTTTGCCTGACTTTTTTGAAACTGAACTGATTGTAATTTGCGACCCATGGATTGACAAGAATGCCCTGAAAGACGCAGTAAGGATGAAGAAGAAAGTCCTTGCTATATGCGACACAAATAATTTCACATTTGGGGTAGATAAAATGATACCTTCCAACAACAAGAGCAATAAATCTCTTGGAGTGATATTCTACATTCTTGCAAGAGAATACATGAAAATACAAAGAATTAACAAGCCCCTGCCTCCCCTTAAAGAATTTATAGGCGAGGAACTGGAAGACTTCCTGAAAGAAAAGAAAATAGACAAGGAAAGAGAGGAAGAACTTGCAAAGGCAAAGAGCAAGGTGGAGAAGATTCTGAAAGGTGATAACAGAGAAGAAGATAATTGAGGAAAATTTAAAATAGAATTGGTGATTGGCCATTTTCCGAACCAAGATAAATTACTAAGTCATCAAATAATCTGCTAATATAACCTATAAAGACAAATTAACTTACAAATAATTGTCAGACATCAATTAATATCTAAAATCCTCTTTTATAATATCTATAAATGTTATTATTGGCGGTCTAATTAAAATCTGGTGCTAATATTACTTAATCACCTAGAATTAAATAAAATATACATTTCACTTAATAATTGCCAGTGGCATATCTATTGGTAATTAGAAAACCTATCTATACATCAATATCCCCACAAGCACCGACAGGTTCAGGAGAAATACTAAGATATAAGCTATGATGAGGGGCTTTTCTTTGTGAATAATTCCGTAAATAAGCCAGGGAATGGCAAATAAAGTATAGCCAGCCCAGGAAAATACTGAAAGCCCTGAAGCATTTTGCGTAGAATAAATCTTAATCGCCTGGGGCAGAGTTACCAGCGGATTGATAACAGCAATGAAGAGCATTAGCTTGTCAAACCATCTGACGAACCTGCTTTCGGCTGGGAATTTATGGATAAAATCCTTCAGACCTCTTTTTCTTTTTGAAATGTGATGAATCACACCACCCTGGCTGATGGGCATGAATTAGAGAGAAGAGAGGAATTTATAAATGTTAATCTTTACTCCTACTTATCTGTTCTTTGAACTCTCTATCTGAATACTCCACCCTTTCCTTAATGCAGGGTTATTACTTATTATTTGTGTTTTGGATATATTCTTTCATCTCAAGAAAAGCTTTGGTAGCCCCTTTCTTTAAGATAAAGTCATTATCTTGAGGAGATTCTAGAATATAAGGGTAAAATTTCCCGTTCTTAAACCACCCCTCTGGATCTATGTACACTATTGTAAGACCAACAACCCTAGCCCTTTCTTCAATCCGACGCCTATCGGCATGGCTGCCAACAACCAAGAGTGCCTTTGCTCTAGGATCAAAATCAAACGATGGAATAATATTTTCCTCTTCATATCTGCGAATATATTTCTCTGGCAAACTTAGTCTAAGATGAAGTCCATCAAAATTGTTTGTGATAATTGGTCCAACCGCAAAACCGCACTCAAAAAGTTCTTTTAAAACAAAGTAAAAAGGTGTAGGCTTAGCATTTATTAAATTTGTAAAGACTCTTAGTAAATCCTTATACAATCCTTCAGTATCCTTTGCTAGGCGCTGGACGAAAATATCTCTCTCCGCTTCAAAGATAAACTTTCTTGCAAACGGCTGCTCTATTGAATATAAATCATGGAGATAATGAAGCGGGGGAATTCCGGCTTCACATGAAGGACCGCAACCAAGCATAACCTGAACAGGAAAGAATTTTACTATCTCTTTCGCTTCGGAAAGGTAAGTGGGGGTCCCGCGCCTAAGAGCTTTTCTCATTCCAGTTTTTAATACAGCCCAGGGCTTTTCTTTAGTCTTTTCATCTGCCACATACCCTTTTGAACAAACACTAATGACTAATGTTTTATAATCCTCTGGAAAAGTGTCTATTTCATATGCATATTCTGATGGATCGTTGAAGATAACAAGCGAAAAAATTAAATCATCAACAGCAAAACTAAAAATCCCTTCCTCATCACAAACCCTATCCAAACCAAATAGCTTATGGTATTCCGTTATCTCATCACGAGGCATAGTCAAACAAAGAAAAATATAAGTACTGGAAAGTACGAGGTGTTTTGCGCCTTTATCATCAATAATGTCATAACAATGTTTGTAATATAAAATTTTACGTCGCTTATCAGAAGGTTTTGCCCAGCCAGACATCTCGGCATTTTGTTCATTTTGGGTTCTGCGCCACAGTCCCTCCTCAATTGTTTTATCATTCATGCTTCCTTTAGATGGAGCATATACCTTGAGCCATATAATAATTTGCTCTTCACTTAGGTTTTTCTGAACAATATAAGGAAATTTCATAGGCACGTTATAATAAGTTTTGTTTCAGAACTTACTCCAAAAATTCCCCAGACAATCTCTCCACCATGGAGCCATAATGGCTTAAAGCTCCTTCAAAATTGCCAGCCAAAACCAAATCTATAGCTCTTGCTACATCTTCTCCATATATCCTGCAGAATAATTCATGAGCATTATGCCTTCTTCCTATCGCGGCGACTATTCTCGGAGCTACTTCGTAATAATTTCCTATCATTCTCTCGCCATCTGGTAACCCTCTAAGATAATTATCTCTAAAATTCCTTAGTGTTGTTAACTCCAGACAATCATCAGGCAATCCTCTCGCCCCTACACATGCAGTTGTTATGAAACAGCCGCCCTTCCTATGCTGCTTCTTTGCATTATCCCATCCAGATTTATACTCCCTATGACGCCCGCTAGGAGGCCTATAATTTGGATGAAAGAAAGCTGTAAATGGATTACTGTCGGCCATACCCTTATTTTTTTGAAAATCTTTCTGACCTTTTGCATGCGCCCAATCTCTCCTGTTCTTTCTTCCCATCTTATCTCTCCTTATCTTCATCAAGCCTTTCTTCTCTAAGACCCTTGTCATAAGCTACTGCTTTGGACAGATCAGACGGACGGCTTCTTATTCCTCCACTAATTAAATAACTCACTGGATGTTCCCTTATGTATTCTGCTTCCTTTCTGCCATTCTCGTAAGCCTTCCTTTCTTCTTTAGATATTCCCATTTTATTTTCCTCCTCCCATTTATTCCTTTTAATAGCACTAAAAATGTAATAAATGCTACGTATAATAAAAATCAACCTAAAAGTTTATAATCACTAAAAATTCTATAACTTAATGCCTATACCTTCATTATCTAACAGCCCGACCAAGGAGAATATTATAGAATTATTGTCACATGAATGGCCTCTGACAGCAAAGAAGATTTACAGAAGGGTAATAAAAAATTACAAAACTTCTATAACTTACCAAGGAGTGCATAAATCATTAAGGGAATTAATAGACAACAGCATTCTGCAAAAAAACAAAGAAGGGTATTTCATAAATAAAGAATGGGTTGTGAAAATGGGAGAATTCTCGCACGCGCTAAAGGATAAACTTGAGCACAAGGCATATAACAGCCAGAGTAAAACTTTCCGCAAAATAACGTTCAATTCACACAGAGAATTTATAAAATTTCATATAGAATTGGTGGAAGAGCTGATAAGAAAAGAGGGAAAGGTAAAGATGATATTTTATTACAGGCACGTGCCGTACCCCCATGTATTATCAAACGAAGAGATAAAAATAATGAAAAATCTAATGCCGAAGATAAAATGGACCATCATCTCAAAAAAGGCCACGCCAATGGATAAATGGAATGCAAAGCAATGGAAAAAAATGGGGGTCAAAATCAGGCTGGGATCAGAGATACCTACAGACAGGCTGATAATTTTAAATGATTATATCCTGAATGTATATGTACCCGAAGAATCAATATCCACCTGGGATAAATCTTATTCCGTAAAAAATGTCAGCGATTTTGATGTGCATTTTACAAACGAAGCTATTCTGAATCAAAAATTTAAAACAACTGCCTTTCTGTTCAAAGACAAAGAAATAGCAAGACTTCTTTCCCCCAAATAAAGTTTCCCAGGAGCAGCGAAGCAGAGAGCGGGTGGCATGTGCTTTATATTATATCTCCTATGAATTATACGCTCCTGAAACCTGTTTTTCCCTCTAAATTTCCGTGCATAGGTTCAGGACATATGTCCTAATCTCACAAATAGAGTGAGAGATTAACTTCTCAGGTTTTCTTCCAAAATTCTGGCTTCTAATTGATTATTAACCAGTTTTGCTATAAAAAGAGTATGATCGCGATGAAAATTTTCATCTCTTACTTCAGCTTCCAGCTTGGAACGGGCAATTATGAAATGATACAAAAAGGGGTTTTCTCCTTTAAGTTCCTGAGTGAAATCAGATAACAACCTGTCATAATCTCTTTGGCTTCTTTCCATTTCTTCCATAGCAACATCCCCCAGAGCTTGAGGAGGGTTATGTAATACTCTACCGCCAGATTTGACCATCTTATTATTAATCAAATTAACAATAGCAAAACAGGAATTAGCGGTTCTCCTGCCGCAATCATAACTGATTAAACCCTCTTCAGAAAAACTAACTCCGATAAATGCAAGAGCGCCAAGCCAATCATAATACTTAACAAAATTTTCCAATACTATCTTTAACTTAATATTATCAAAAGAAAGATTAACGGGAAGATAATCCCTGCGTTCTGATTCGGAAATCTTAGGAATATAAATAGCCATTTACTAAAGAAAACAAATAAGTATATAATAATTTCTGTATTACATATTAACAAGTAATTTCAAGTAAAAACCCCTCATTTTCCCATAAATTTCCCGAAACCTTTATATACTCGCTTCCGCGTCACTTCTTTGTTAAAATGTTAACTGGAATGATTACCTTAAGTTACCAAAATGTCTAAGGTATGATTTAGAGTATCCATTCTAGTTAATAAACTAAAAAATTCTGATTAAAGTTAGCTGAGATAATTAGTAATTAATGAAATCTGCCGTCGATGATAACTAATAATCAGCTTGTAATGGTTAATTATTGGTTGAGATGGCGGAATGAAATGGCTAATTTATATGGCTGGCTAAAGATGATGAAATATTTTATTAACTGAAGAGTTGTGTTGTTGTCGTAGTACTTTAACATAATAGTTAGGTATGGAGAACGAGCTTTGCATTCACAAAAACAATAGTGAATAACAATCATTTCAGCAATAAGCTGTGAATTAAATTCCAGTTTATCCTGCTGGAGGTTGCGGCTATCTGGTTTGCACTTAGACATGCAAGTTTCTTGTAGCAATACAAGGGGCGGACTGCTCAGTAACACGTAGCTAACCTGCCCTAAGGCCCGACATAACCTCGGGAAACTGAGGCTAAAGGAGGATAGAGGATGACTTCTGGAATGAGTTTTCCTTGAACTTAGGATGGGGCTGCGGCAGATTAGGTTGTTGGCGGGGTAATGGCCCACCAAGCCGAAGATCTGTAAGGGCCTTTAGCGAGGGAGCCCTGAGAGGGAATCTGAGACACTATTCCCAGCCCTACGGGGTGCAGCAGTTAGGGATTTTTTGCAATGCGCGCAAGCGTGACAAAGCGAACCAGAGTGTCTTTCTATAATTGAAAGACTTTTGCCAGTTGTAAAAAGACTGGCGAATAAGGACTGGGCAAGACCGGTGCCAGCCGCCGCGGTAATCCCGGCAGTCCAAGTCGCAACCACTATTACTGGGTCTAAGACATCCGTAGCTTGCATTGTAAGTCTCTTGTGAAATCGGGCATCTCAAGTGTCCGGCGGGCAGGAGATACTGCTTTGCTAGAGACTGGGGGACGTGAGGAGTACGATAGAGGTAGTGGTTAAATACGTTAATCTCAATCGGACTAACAATAGCGAAGGCACCTCACGATTACAGTTCTGACAGTAAGGGATGAAGGCTAGGGGCGCAAATTGGATTAGATACCCAAGTAGTCCTAGCAGTAAACACTGCACACTAAACATCGGTACCTCCTCGAGAGGTATCGGTGCTGCAGCGAAGGCGAAAAGTGTGCTACCTGGGAAGTATAGTCGCAAGGCCGAAACTTAAAGGAATTGGCGGGGAGACACCACAACGGGTGACGCGTACGGTTCAATTAGATTCTACACCGTGAACCTCACCAGGAACGACAGCAGAATGAAAGTCAGTCTAAAGGGCTTACTTGACACGCTGAGAGGAGGTGCATGGCCGACGTCAGCCTGTGTCGTGAGATGACCTGTTAAATCAGGTAACAGGCGAGACCCATGTGCATAGTTGCTACATGAAGAATGAGCACCCTATGCAGACTGCCTTGGTAACAAGGAGGAAGGGGTGGGCAACGTTAGGTGAGTACGCCCCAAATTTCCTGGGCTACACGCGCGCGGCAATGCTGCAATCAGTGAGATGCAACTCCGAAAGGAGAAGCTAATCCCATAAACTGCAGCTTAGTTCAGATTGAGGGTTGCAACCCACCCTCATGACGCTGGAATCCGTAGTAATCGTTCATCATCAGTGAACGGTGAATATGTCCCTGTCTCTTGCACACACTGCCCGTCAAACCAACCGAGTTTTGCATTGGTGAGGCCCGAAAGAGACGAACCTTTGTAAGACAAGGTAGGTTAAGTCGTCACAAGGTATCCGTAGGGGAACCTGCGGATGGATCACCTCCTAAAAATTTTATTTAGTTTAGTCTTGGAATAAAAATAAAACTAAATTTTTACGACGATAAACTCAACCAAAAAAGAATGGAGCTCTCCAGTTAACATTTTTTCACTTCAAGATTATTGAAATTAAATCTTGAGGCCTAAAAATCCAAAGTAACAAAAATTTTTAGGTAATTACGACTCACAGCGTCGGTTGAGATATTGAGGATGCAAGACGGGCCCATAGTCTAGTGGCAAAACACCTCATTTGCACTGAGGAGTCCCGCGTTCAACTCGCGGTGGGTCCATGAGCGCATTTGATGTTCCCACCAACAGATGAATTGAACAAACAAGGAGAAAAAACAAAATGACAGAAAGAAAAACAGACATGGAAATAGGAAGGGAAGGATTAGAAGTAAGAGTAGTTGTAACTCCAAGTTTAGCAAGAAGAGAAAGTAATCTATCAGGATTAAAATTGGGAAGTACAAGATTTAGTACTGATGTCGCAATAGAAATAAATACTGGAATGGGAGAAGCATATGAGGAATTTAGAGAATATTTAAGGTCAGCTGGAATAGGCGAAGAAGAATTAGGAAGTTATGAGTTAGTATTTAGAGAGAGACCGCAAAAAGATGACTCTCAAACACAAAGTGGAAAAACTACTGAAGAAGTAAGAAAATTGCTAATACGAAGACCAGGATATTCATCAGTATCAGTAATTAGCAAATTAGGTTAACATCACATATCACAAAAATCACACTCACTTCAGGAAATTGAAAAATTTCCTTGATGAGAAATTTGCTCCCGAGCTATTTCGGGGGTAATGCAGAGAATGCGTTGCGTGCCTGAAAGAAAAAGTAAAGCACAAAACGACATCGCGTTCAGTGAAGCAAGCAGGACGATAGATTCCACTATGTTAGGAATTCTTAATTGAATTCCTAATTGTAGTTTAGAAGAACGATAAAACATAACAGTTTCAAGAATAAATTCTTGAGACCATTTGAAATTAACATGTCAAGAATTTTCAATTCTTGAGCATACTCAAAAACTAATGTTTTTGATATTTCAAAGGTTTTGTCTATGAAATTGAAAAATTTCAAGCGATCAAAGATTAACATCTTTGACGCAAGGGAAAATCGTAGGTAGAACTAGAGATAGTTCTTATATGATCTTAATGTACTGTTAGAAGGATAGCTTGGCTTGAACTTTGAAGAAGGACGTGGCAAGCTGCGATAAGCCCAAGGTAGCTGCATGCAAGCTTTGAACTTGGGATTTCCTAATGTGAAACATGCCAGCAATGGCATCCCGAGAGGGAGAAGAACGCCGGGAATTGAAACATCTTAGTACCGGCAGGAAGAGAAAATAAACAATGATGCCCTTAATAGCAGCGAGCGAAAAGGGCACAGGGCAAACTGAATCTCCGGGTGAAAACTCGGCAGAGATGTGGTGAGCAATAATTCCTTCGCTGATAATGATAAACTCTCCTGGAAAGGAGGACCTTAGAAGGTGATAGTCCTGTAGCCTAATCAGCATGGAGTTGCTCGAAGAGTAGCGCTTCCCGGATTGGAAGCGCGAACACGGCAGAATTAACTGCCAACCCTAAATATCAGTTCAAGTCCGATAGAGCAATAGTACCGCGAGGGAAAGCTGAAAAGTACCCATGGTAGGGGGTTAAAAGACTTGAAATCTAGCAGTTACAGCTCGTTACTGCCCTAAGGGGTTGTAACGTACGTTTTGAAAAACAGGCCAGGGAGTTTATTTGTGTGGCGAGGTTAAGGAAACGAAGCCGAAGCGAAAGCAAGTCTGAAAGGGCGTTTAGTCACATGAGCAAGACCCGAAGCCGGACGATCTATGCCTGAGCAGGACGAAGTTCCTTGAAAGAGGGATGGAGGTCCGAACTAGTATTGTGTACATGCATTTGGATGACTTAGGTATAGGAGTGAAATGCCAATCTAGCCCGGCGATGGCTGGTTCCTGTCGAAATATGCCTACGTATAGTCTCATTCTGCTCGCGCACGAGGTAGAGTACGGATAGAACTTGCAGAGGAATTTTCCTACGGAGTTCTTTCCAACTCCGAACTTGTGTGCTGCAAAGAATGGGAATCAGGCGCGGTGCGTAAGGTACCGTACCGAAACCGAAACAACGGAGCCCGAAGTTAAGGTCCCTAAATTCATGTTAAGTGTATCAAAAGGAGTCTTGACCCTGAGACAGTGGGGATGTAGGCTCAGAAGCAGCCACCATTTAAAGAAAGCGTAACAGCTCACCTATCGAGGTTCGAGGCCCTGAAAATGGACGGGGCTAAACATGATACCGATACTTTGGACATACTCGAAAGAGTATTGTGGTAGACAGGCGTCTTTTCCGCGCAGAAGCGTCCTCGAGAGAGGGAGTGGAGCGGGAAGGAGTGCAGATCCTGGTGTCAGTAAGATCAGATTTTCCTGAGATCCGGAAAACGTCGTAAGGGCAAGGTTTCCTTGGCAATATCAATTAACCAAGGGTTAGTCGGCGCCTAAGGTGCCCCTTAAATGGATGCACCGAATGGACAACTGGTTAATATTCCAGTACTTGCTGAATTCGTTACGCGCATGTATTGGTTTCGGATAAGGAGAGTTCCGGGAGGAATTGGAGTGATGAAGTCCTTGGAGCGTAATGCTGAGAATTGGACGAATTCATTCTGCGAAAGTCTCCTGATTCCAGGACCCAGTGAAAAGTATATGCGATAGAATTCAGAAAGCCGTACCAAGAACTAACACTGGTGCCCTAGCTGAGAAGGCTAAGACGTGAAAGGACAAACTGCTTAAGGGAACTCGGCATATTAGCCCCGTAGCTTCGGTAGAAGGGGTGTCTATCTTTGTTGCTGGACTTGTTTCAGTGGCATTGGTAGATCTCAGTAACAAGGACTGCCCGACTGTTTATCAAAAACGTAGCCGGCTGCAATGCTGAAAAGCTGTGTATAGCCGGTGAGACCTGCCCAGTGGCGGTGTTTCAAACCGCGCTTCAACGCGGCTAAGACCCGCCAAACGGCGGAGGTAACTATGACCTTCTTAAGGTAGGAAGTAACTCAAAACTTCAAGATGATTACATCTTGAGGCCTCAAAATGCAAGACAGCATTTTGAAGTATTATTTTGAGTAGTAACTAAGCTGCTTTACGGCTAACAAAAAATGTTAGACGCTCAGAGGTCAGATAGACAATCGAGAATGAATTACTGAAAGATAAAAATGTTAAATTAACTGGGTAAGAAGCCATTAATTAATTAGTAAAATACTAGTAGGCTATGAGCTTATTAGTTTTTTAGTAAGAGTTTTTACTTATAGCCAAGGACTTTAATATTTCCCCGATTTGTCATTGGCTATGTTGGAAACGTAAGTTTCCGAGCACCCAGAAAACCAAAGGTTTTCTTGGTTTAGGGAAAGACTTATGTCTTTCACTATAATTAATTTTTAATTGGCTAAACTTATTATAGCTATGTTAACGATTATCAATAATAAATATGCAAACGAGTCAAGTTTTAAGTTAAATCGTATAAATGAGAAAATCTAACTAAATGCTGGAACGTCTCGCGAGACGTTCGGTAGGATATCACTGAAGCAATTTGGTGACGAAAACTAAAAATCCGAACGGTAGAGATAATCAGCAGGGAAGACGAGAAAGAGAAAAGTTTAAATTATCTGAAAAGATGATTGGTTTATGGATATGGAAACAATTTATCAAGGAATGATGTATGCTGTAGGAGCTGTTGCAGGAGCATTAATTGGACTTAAATTAGCACAACTTCAACAAAGAACATCAGATGAAAATGATAAAACAATTGAATATCCAGCCAAGAAAGAATATCTTGGAGAACCAACTTTATCTTTTATTAATAGACCGGAGAAATTCGGCAGATTAGAAGGTATAATTAAGAACTAATTTTTTCTCGAACCCTCAGACACTAATACGTTAGACATGATTTGTGGATAATACCGAATAGATATATAAAATCTAAATAAGTATTTATTCCATGGAGATAGAGTATTCTAAGCATTTTAAGAGAAAACTTGCTGTTGAAAAAGCTAGCATCTCTCTGGATACTATAGAATTTGCTCTTAAGAATTCAAGAGAACTTAAAGATAGGCATTGGAAGGATGCTTTTAATGCAATCTCTAGAATTCCCCCTTCAGGAAGAATACTAAAAGTCGTTTATAAAAAATCCAAAGGAAAGGTTTTTATAATCACTGCATATTATTTGGATTAAGATGAAAATAAAAGAAATTTGGTATGATGAAGAAGCAGACGTACTGGATATTGAAGTAAGCAATAACAAGTACTGGAAGAGCATCGAGCTTCCAAATGGAGTTGTTGTAAATATATCTAAAGACGGCTCAATAACTTCTGTAGAGATTCTCAACGCTAGCAACTACTTTTATGGAGATGCTAGAAAAGTTATTGATATAGCCAAGCCTGTTTCCAAACATTAGCAAATCATGAAGATAGAGTGCGATCCGTGAGGCGACTTACGGAAGTCGGTCAGTGATGATTGACTCACTGTTAGAAAAGGAAAGGCGTATATATCTTAAAGGATTAAGTAGAATATTAGATGGACCTTCCGGGAATCAAACCCGGTTTTCAAACGTGACAGGTTCGCGTCTTATCAAATAGACGAACGGCCCATCTATGTCTTTTATTCTTTTGAATAATATAAATATGGCTTTTAATTTAACAGTTGTAACAAATAATAAGCGTAATACCTTGTCGTCTGAATGGCGACTTGCATGAATGGTTTAACGAGGTAGTCACTGTCCCTAAGCAGGACCTTCTGAACTCACTATTCAGGTGAACAAGCCTGAGTCGCCTAGTGGGA
>Ga0209542_10014030_pt1 | contig 13693 bp, 12 predicted proteins | sample RifCSPhighO2_01_FD_184028 | JGI IMG/M metagenome (GOLD analysis project Ga0209542, IMG submission 184028) | Soil microbial communities from Rifle, Colorado - Rifle CSP2_plank highO2_0.1 (SPAdes) (version 2) | ecosystem: Environmental > Terrestrial > Deep subsurface > Rock core/Sediment ...
TTAGCATGCCAGAAATGTGAAAACCATTTCTGTGCATAATTGATATTTATTGTCTTCTAGTATAGATAAAAATAGATCACAATCTCACTCATACCTCAACGCATCCACCGCATTCAATTTAGCCGCCTGCCGCGCAGGCAAGAGCCCGGCAACAACCCCAAGAATAAAAGAAAACAGAATACATCCAATCACAAGCACCGCAGGAAACGCTGGCTGTAACGACGAAAACCCTGACGCAGCTGCAATCGCTCCGCCAATCGACGCAAAAATAAATCCAAATACAACACCCAGCACGCCGCCAATCGAGCTTAGCAGCCCGGCTTCAATCACAAATATGCTGAGAATGCTGTGATTTTGTGCGCCAATTGCCTTCATCACGCCAATCTCTTTCGTCCGTTCCAACACCGCAGTATACATGGTGTTCATGATGTTCACCGATGCCACTGCAACCGATATGAGCGCAATTAACACAAGCACACCGTTGATCACAACGATAACAGTTCCAAATGTGGCTAAGATGTCTGCAAACGTCTGCACAAAAAAATCTTCTTTGCCTTCTTCTTGGTTTTTGAATCGGCGTAACTTATCTTGGATGCGTAGAGCAAGCTCATCAGCTGCCACGCCTTTGTCTGCTTGAACAACTGCATACCCAAACGTCGAACCTGGAAAAAGCGCATCTATCGTTTTGTAATTCACATAGATATTTGCATCATCTGATGGATTTCCAACTTCTTTAAAAAACCCAACAATAGCCATCGGCTTACCATTGATGGTAATTTTGTCGCCGATGTCAAGCCCGCGTGAAAATATTTTATCTTCGATTTGATAATTATATCCCAACACAATTTTGTCGAGGTCAGTTTTCTTGAGCGACCGCCCTTTTTCAATCTCAACCAGCAGCGCGCCTTCAACAAACTGCTGCTTTGACATGTCTAAGCCTAGCACAAAGTTCTGCTTTTTTTGTTTCTTGAATTCAATCTCTCCTGCTTTGATATAAATGCCGCTTGCTTCCTTGACACCGTTAACTTTCCTGATAAAATCAACATCGCTTTCGCTGACAAAAAAATTACCGTCCGTTCCCGGTGCACCAATCCCTTTCGCCATAACAAAAAGCTTGTCTGCGCCTGCATCTTCAGCAATTTGTTCCACATATGCCTGAATGCCGATGCCAAAGCTCAGCAGTGTAAATATCGCAGCTATTCCAACGAGCACAGAAACAATAGTCAGCCAGCTTCTCATTTTCCGATGCACGACATGTCGCAACGAATATAACACTGTGCTCATGCTCGTTCCCTCAATGCGTCAACCGGCTGCATGCGCGCCGCCTGAAATGCAGGCAATATACCAGATAATGTCCCTAGCATAAATGAAAATAACAGTGATCCAACAATCAGAAAAACACTTACCTGTGCCTGAATCAGTTCTGTTCCCAGCACAGCCCGCCCAAGCGCCGCAAATCCGTACGCAAGTATCAACCCAATCACAATGCCAATCGCTCCGCCAACCGCACCAAGCAATCCAGACTCAAAAAAGAAAAGAATAAACACACTTGAATTTCGTGCACCGACTGACTTCATCACGCCAATCTCACGCGTCCGCTCAACCACCGATGTGTACATGGTATTCATGATGCCGATGCCTCCAACCAACAGAGAAATCGCAGCAATAACGCTGACAAATAATTGTACGGCAAACAGTGTTGAATTAAGGCTGTCGAGCGTGGATTGCGGGCTTTCAACAATAAAATTTTCTTCTCCTTTTTTCACATCGCGTTCTTTGCGAAGCAGCTGTTCGACTTCTTCTTTCACGCGTAACACATCATTTGTTTCCTTTGCCTTCACGGCAATCGCATCAACTGTTTTTCTGTTTCCAAAAAGATCAAGCAGCGCATCTTCATTCAAAAAAGCTGAATGGTCGAAGATAAAGCTCCCTTTTTTCTCAAGAATGCCTGCAACTTCAAATGCTTCTCCTTTGATAAGAACGGTATTGCCAACTGCAACTTCTTTCCCAAAAATGTCATCTGCGCTGTAATCATGCCCCAACACCACTTTCCGATCATCACTATCATCTAACAGTCGTCCTTCTGCTGCTTTTAGATTGACCATCCGCTCGAACACTTTCCTTTTGTTCTGTTCAGGCAGCGATGTAACAATCCCCACATGCTGCCGGTCATTGAACTCAATTGCGCCGCTTTCGATATGACGATTAATAGCAGCATCCACGCCACGAATACGTTCAATTTTATCTGTCAGATCGTCGGATAATGGCGTGCTGACAGCCTGACCAGGCGGCCCTGCAAACTGAATGCCTGATGCCTGGACGGTGAGCACATCACTTCCAAGGAATCCAAACTGTGATAATACTGCAGTCCGCAATCCTTCTCCTAATCCAATCAGCGCAACAACTGCTGCTATGCCAATAAAAATGCCCAACATTGTCAGCCATGAGCGCAGCTTTCGTGACCTGAGATTATTGAACGCAAATAGAATATAATCTTTGTTCATAGTTCAACCAACCTAAACAATTCTCCATAAAATTTCTTTGCTCTGTCAAGTGATGTTTTTGCTTTGGCTTCTTTTGCATGTTCAGTCGTGCTATACTGGAACACGCTCCTCTTTTCACGTTCTTTTTCAAAATCTTCAAGCATTTCATCCGTTTGAATCAATGCAAGTGCTTCGCTCTTCGATTCTTGGTATTCATCAATAAATGACTGTTTTAATCTGTGACGGACAAATACAATGAGCGCATCTGCTGTAACTTTATGTGCAACTTTGTACCCTACTTTATAACCCTTCACACAAAGCACAGCATTAGCTATATAGAACATCGAATAGTATGAACAGACAATTGTCCATAAATATGACTTTTCTTTAAGCGCGTGCTCAGCCATACGTAGACTATCTTGCGCATTAATGATCAGAACAGTAACAACATTTCTATCTTTTTGCAACTTCTTGATAAGGCCATCTTCCAGATAGTGCTGAACACTTTTTTCAGCTGCTTTTATATATTGTTCGGTGAGCATATTCAAGTAACCTGTAATAATCCTCTATGCCAATCAGGGGGACATTATATGTATTTGCTTCGGAAACTACCGTAAATTCCTTGCTTCTTGTCATATGAATAAACTCTTCAGGCGTAACATGAGTAATATGGATATCCAATGGTAATATAGAAAGCACCTTAATCTCTTTTTCACTTATTGTGAGAATATCATAATCTGAGTGCTTCGTCTGTTTTCCTTTTGCAAACGAGCCAAAAAGCAGCGCAACAAACAGAAAGGGCACCTCGGCAAGATGCTTCAAAATCAATCTAATATTTTTATTCTTTATAATACTCTCCCGCCTTTCATATTCCGCCTGAAATAGCAGCGGATGAATCTTCGGCGTAAGCACCACTCTTCTCACATTTCCAAACGGCTGAATTTCTATCAGCGACGCTTTCTGTAATTTAGCAACCAGCGTATGCGCATTTTTATAATCCATTCCAATGGCTTCAGCAATCGTTTTTATGTTGTGGTCTTTATTTCTGTTGCTGAGGAGATACTTCAATATCACAGTTTCCATCATGGTATTGATACCATACTACTATGGCTTTATAAACATTATGGTTATATCTCGTTATTATTATCCTTTCCTATGCTTCCCTCTTTTGTACAAATAATACCCCCCATATCCAATGCCACCGATCACCGCAACCGTGAAAATAAACCGAATCAACCCAAATATAATCGTCAACAGCAATCCGCTGCTTCCTGTCCGCAGTGGCACGGTAATGGTCTCCTTGAACATTTTATTTGTAATATCTCTATAAGCAAGCACAACCGGCAGCTCAACTTCTTTATCATACGTGCGTAATCCAATCGAAAAATCTGCGGTTTCAAAATCATCGCTGTCGATGTTGCCAACATAGATTTCAGGTGCTGACACGATATCATAATTCTCGCTCTCTTTGAGTGTCGCACTGACTAACTTAATGTCAGTCAACCCTCTGTTTACAATTTTAAATGTGACAACACCATTTTTATTCTTGGCATCAATTGTCGTCTGGTCAACCGTCACCAATATATCCGGCCGTGACGTTATCTTCAGCCCGATAAAGTCTTCTTTTTGCTGAGATGTGCCAGTCTCATCGGTATACGACACCTTCAATGGTATCTTATACAATCCACCGGTTGCATCAGGCAATGCAGTCATCTCAAACGTGACACTTCGCTGCGTGTTTGAGTTGATTTGATACAAATACTCCTCTGCGGTTGATTGTGTGGGTACAAATGGCACGCTTGCCGACAAATTCAGTTTGACATTGATATTCCTCAGCAATGAATCAGCGTTATTTGAAAGCGTCAATTTCAGCTTGAAATCGTCTCCTGGCGCAACAACCTCAGGTTCGGTATGGATGCCGCGGACCACCAGCTCAACATCTCTCGTTTCAATATCAATGGGAAAATCTTCATAAGTCCGCACGCTTCCGCCATACGTCACGCGCAAATCAATCTTTTCTTCCGTTTCAACAGCATTTTCATCAACTTTTACTTTAAACTCAACAATGCGTGCATCCGCACCGCTTAATCCGGCGCGCACTTTTCCAATGTCAATAATACTCTCGCCGTATACACTCAGCGGATATGTAGCAACTAATTCCACTTTAACATTTTCAGTCGTTGCCGTGCCATTATTTTGTATCTGAAACCGCAGTGTTGCAACTTCGCCGGGCTCGACTGGATCAGGCTCCTGGTTCAGCAGCTGCACAATAAAATATGGTGTTGGTATTTGCACTCCTGCAGTGCTTCCCTGTTTTGATGATGCAGCATAGCCCAGCGAAGCAAGCACAATAAATGCCAGTAAAAATACAATCACCGTTCTCATCAATATCAGCTCTTTATCTTCCTGTCTTTCACAATCTGTCCATCTTTCAACTCAACAACACGTTCTGCATGTTGTACAAGGTCAACGTCATGGGTGACCATGATGATTGTCTTGCCTTTCTTGTGCAGTTCAGCAAGCATCTTCATAATACTTGCGCCAGTGACGCTGTCCAGATTCCCTGTCGGCTCATCTGCTAGTATTACATCTGGATCATTTGAAAGTGCCCGTGCAATCGCAACGCGCTGCTGTTCTCCCCCGCTTAATTTTGTGGGCAAATGATGCAGCCGATGCCCTAAACCGACCAGTTCAAGCAACATCTTCGCCCTTTTTAATCTTTCCGCACTTGATACACCATAAAACATCATCGGCAGTTCAACATTCTGCACCGCTGTCAAACTGGGAATAAGGTTGAACTGCTGGAATACAAAACCTATTTTTTTCCCTCGCAGCTGTGCCAGCTCGCTTTCGCTCATCTTGCCGATGTCTTTGCCGTCCAGCAGTATTTCTCCTTTCGATGGCACATCCAGCGCACCCACAAGGTTCATCATGGTGCTTTTGCCGCTTCCGCTCGGTCCAAGAATGACAACGTAATCACCTTTCTTAATGGTTAGATTAACATTTTTTGTTGCAACAACGTGAACATCGCCCGCGAGATATGTTTTCCAGACATTTTTGAGTTCGATGATGGGGTGCATGGTGGTGTGATAACATAATCATTTAAAGCTTTATCACCAGAAAACCTTATATATCTACAATCTTCCGAGCACATATGCCCATCAAAGACCTTCAAGCACGCCAAGGCAACGCTGAAGTTATCGCCACCCTTGTTGAAAAAGGAAATATACGAGAATTCTCAAAATTCGGCAAGACTGGCAGAGTATGCAGCGCAACACTCGAAGACGAAAGCGGAAAGATAAGTTTGACGCTTTGGAATGATGATATCGATAAAGTGAATGCAGGCGACACCGTAAAAATCACCAATGGCTGGGTTGGCGAATACCAGGGCGAATTGCAATTAAGCACCGGCAAGTTTGGAAGCATTGAAGTAGTAAAGAAAGAGACCCCACAACCAGCTGAAAAAAAACCAAAAAAATCAAAGAAAAAAGACGACGACGAAGCGCCGATGAAAGATGAAGAGCTTGTTGATTGGAATTAAGCTTACCAAAACCCTTATAAACGTACTATTTGTTTTCGCATTTCTCTGGGACGGTAGCTACAGACTGGGAGAGCACTCGGCTGAAGGGTCGTTACTTTGAAACCGAGTTGTCATGGGTTCAAATCCCATCCGTCCCACATTTTTTAAATAAATATAATCAATTGAATTATTGCTATCTTAAAATATGACAAAAGAACTGTATTATTTTGACACTTCTATATGGATAGACATCTACGATAAGCGCGGCTATAATGGAGACGTAGCAATGAAACTTATGGAAAGAATAATTATAAATGATGATATCATCGTTTATTCTGACGTTGTTGTAATTGAATTGAAGAAACTTGGATTTTCAGAATTTGAAATCAATCAAATGCTCAGCATTGCGAAGCCAGATCATATCAAACGAGTTCATTCCACAGCAAACCAAATCCAAGAAGCTGGTAATCTATCAAAGCAGCGAAACATTCCATTGCGTGACGCAGCTCATGCAGTTCTGTCACGAGATCATATAGCTCAGTTAGTCTCACGAGACTGGGATTTTGACAAGTTAAGGGACATAACAAAAACAAAGAAACCAGAAGATTTAATCTAGGCGAACACCCAGACTCTTTGCAATTTCTTTCACTGCCTCTTCTCCGGCTTTATTAAGGTCATCCTTAGTAACATTTCTTGACTTCTTGCCTGCACCATACACATGCTGAAGCCGTAATAGTGCATCTTCTTTTTCCAAATCTTTTATTTTATCCCTGACTGCTTCTCGAATGAATTCTGTTTTAGTTGAATATCTGTGCTCTTTCATCACATTCTCTATGTCGTGCACAAAATCTTCTTCAAATCTCACCGATATAGTTTCCATTGTAAGACTAGGTATTACATTGTAATATATAAAGTTTTCGGGTAATATGGCATGAATTTGAGTTCCTCAGTGAAGAGAGCGCAACATGGTTGAACCGCGCTAAATAAAAATTCGAGCTTACAAAAACTATTTCTTAGCCTTGGGCACTTGATTATACCCAATAGAATGGTCATTTGATTTACATTTAAGAATAAACTCTATTTCTTTTTTATTTACTTCTGCATCAGATGCGTCTTCTGATTGCCAAAGAATTTCTCGCCTAATGGTAAAATCTTTCTTTTCTGCATCAGCAAAATCTTTTTCAAGAATTTTACTATCGGGACTTCCAAAATATCGAAATGTTCCTGTCAGATCTTTTCCAATATAGATTTTACCGTTTGGGTAAGTTATCCTATATATCCACTTCATACCCCTAACCCCCAATCCCTTGGAGTATCTGCGACGCAATGATATTGAACATCAGCATCACGCTGAAGCATATCACTACATACAGCAGTGTCGCATTGAACGTATACGTCCCAACTAAATATCGCTCCTGTGCTGCATCCGCTCCATTCTCAATGCCATTCGAAAGTATCGTCAATATATATGTTATCTGCACAACATACAGTCCCACAATAATCTGAAAATAATATGTAGGCACGCCATTGCCAAACAGCGACACTAAATTACCCAAGCCGCCGCCCGCTGCAAGATCTGTTCCCTGCTGTGAAAATGACGCAATTTGCGCGCTCAGTCGGTTCAATATCGTTGTAATCATCGACGTAATCCCAATCACAATGCCTGCAATTGCAGGCGTCAAAAATTTAATCTGCCCTTTCATTGATGATATGATCTCTGCAAGCAAATCCTTCAGCCGCTCATCGACGCGATGAATCTCTTTGATATAGCGAGACATAGAAATAAGTGCCTCAGCAGCGACTCGTGGCCCTTTTTTGCTTCCCTCAACCAACACTTTCATGCTGCTCTCAATAATCTTTGACGGGTAATACGCAAGCGCACCATTCTTCGGGTCAAAAATAGCACTATCAATACTCATGCCCAGCTTTGTTATGTTGTGATGCACAAATGCAAAAAAATCACCGCTCGTCGTCCCTTTCATCATGTTCGATACCTGTCCGAATGCAATTTCAGCAGGAATGTTATCCCCTAATCGATTGCCGAGCTGAAACAGCGCAGATGCAAACTCCTGCTCTAACCTTTTGGTTTTATCACGGATGCCTATTACATTCTTGCTTCGCATTTTATAGTACAGCCCGACACCAACACCAAAGCTGAGCGTCACAAATAACGACAGCAGCGCAGCGCCAATGCCATATGGTCCAGCTTTTGCTTCTTGCGCGCAGATGTTCCCTGTTAAGCAGATATAGCCCAGCAATGCAAAATTCCCATCTCCAAATGGAATCTCGAAGCTTGGATCAAACGCATGAATCAGCAGCGGACTTATACCGATTAAAAAGAACACCGCAAAAACAATGCCTGCCACAAACAATGGTGTGATCGCAATTTCTTTTCCGCCGATGCGCAGCAGCACATTCTTGTACTTTGCAAACCGCTCATCTTCGCCAATATCAGTCTGTCCATACCCTGTTGGCCGTTTGGACAATACGACTTTTGTAATGAAATAAACGCTCACCGGCAGCAGTACATTATATAACGCCCCTATTGTCAATGCAATCTGTCCGGGCGACGTGTCATTTGTCATGAAGCTCACAACTAACGGCAATATGACCAGGCCAAGAATCGGCAGGATGACACCCAACATATGCAGCATCGTCACTGGGCTTTGCAAATTGTGTGCGTAATGCAGCATTTTCTCATATGTCTCGGATAGCATGACAGATAACGCCTTATCAAGTGAATCAAGTCTCCTGCTCTCGCTCGGCTCGTATAATGAGCTTTCAATCAAATGAAACGCTTCAATAAATTCCCTGTTCCATTTTTCCCAGGTTTTCAAATAATTTTCAATAGAATCCTTGATGCTTTCATACGTGCCTGTCTCAACATCCCATAATATTTTTCGAAGATCGAGCGACATCGGCGGCCCAATATGATCTGACGTGAACTCGATTGCCCGTTCTAGGTTTGATGTGTGCCGCATGAAAGTCACAACGTAAAAAATACACTGCACCATTTGATTGCTCGACTTCAGCCGCCAATTATTTGCCCAAAAGTCAGGCAGTTTTTGAAACGGTAATATCAGCACTAAGCTGCCAACGCCCAGCAGCAGCACAAAAAACAAACTTTCAAAAACAAGATATGCAAGTAATGTCCCAAACACCATCATGATGATGGGCACAAGCACTGCAAACGACAATGTGCCTGTGGGTGTTACATCAAGATGCGTAATCCTTATCGCATCTTCAAGCTCAGCAGCACGCACTGCATCAGGCCGGACTTTTACAATGCGCTCAGCAATGCCGCATGCTTTTTCATATAATGTCAAATGCTTTGGAAAAAAATTCTTTTTAAATTCAATATATTCATGAGATATCACACGCTCGGGCATCGGCAGTGGCCCTAAGCCAAGCTCTTCCCGTATCCTTTCCTTATATTTCACAAGCAACTCATCCATTATGCCACCGTGCGCACCGTCTCATGCCCATTCTGTTGTTTTACGCTTCTTTTCAGCCACTCATTGAATTGGAACAGCACGCGCTTTGAATCAATTTCCCCTACTTCCTGCTTGACACTGTCAAGGATGCTGTGGAACATATCATTTGAGTGTGCAACAAACGGCGCTTCAAGAATCTCAAAGTTTTTTGTTTTCTGTGCAATGTCTACAATTGCTTGTTTCACATCTGCGCGGAGCTGAATATTTTCCCAGACTGCATCCCATTTGCCTGCGTATTCTTTGATGCGTCCTGCAATATCTTTCAGCACTTCAGAATTGCCGTTGCGCAATTCATCCGTTACCTCAAGCGCATCTTTCTTTGGATTATAGGTCATCAAATCAACAAACCCATTCTCGCGCAATGGATCTTTCTGCCATGTCTTGCGCACTTCAGTTATTTGCAGCACGCGGCGCTGCTTTCTCAGCCCTGCAGCAGTTCGGACAGGATTAGCGATAACAATAAGATCGGTTGCTTTGAAGCTTGTCCGTGGCACCCCGATGTCATTCACGACGCGGTCGAACACACCATAGGGTGAAGCAGCATGAATCGTGCCTGCAACAACATTTGCAGCCGCGCCGACACGCATTGCTTCGTATAATGCAATTGCTTCGGTGCTGCGCACTTCGCCGATGATCAGCGCACTATCACCTAAACGCAGGGTTGAACGAATGCCGCGCGTCGCGCTCACTTCAGACGTTTCTTTTCCTGCAAGTGAGCTCGCAACTTTTAACGGCTGAATATTGTAGCCGAGCTTGCGCAGTGCATCCGTTGGAAGTTCGAGCGTGTTATGCGCGATGACATTATTTACAACAAAACTTTCGCACTCTGGAACTGAAATATCATAAACATATCCTTCATGTTCTACAACGTCAATGCTTCGAACTTCGTCCCACATGATATCTGAATGTGCAAGCTGCTGTAACTGTTGAACAAGAGCCGTTTCTTGCATGTCGCCGACAAGTCTTTGTAATTTTGAGCGCCCGATATCATAATTATAATGAACATAATCATTTGCTTTTCTTCCAAAGCAAGACTGAAGCGAGGCTCGCATGCTCTCTGTGAGCGGAATAGTGTCTGTGCTATCATGTGTTGATTTCTTTGAGCAGCGAGCTGCAACCCTTTCATTTTTATATTTCTGGAGGAATCCTATATGATTTCGAAAAAGCGTCCAGTCTCGTACAGTTGAAATGCCTGCGTTCGTCGTTCCATCTTTTCTTTTCTTCCCAATGCGCAGCGAAATGCCAAAAATTGAAAGCAGTGTTTGTATATCGTGTAATAACCCTTGTGATGCAAGTGGTATCACAATTTCTTTTGACGCTGCACACCCATCTCCTGTAAAAATACCGCAAAGAACATACCCTATCTGCTGCTGCGATAAATTAAACACCCATGGGGGGATTCTCTTGGTGTACGCATTTCCTTTGAGCCCTAAAATCTCACGCATGACGTGGCGCAGAGAATTTGAATTGAGCATTAGCGAAAACTCATCCGAATGTTTCTTTACATTGCATCCAAATTGAGCAGCTATTGCATGAACAAGCGCTTGTTCTTCAGGCTCGCCAACAGAAATTATAACTGTGTTTTTATCATAACATCCATCAGCAATCCATAATCCCACAAAAGTCAAAAATTCCCGCGTAAATTCTATATGGAGTGGGATTGGCGTTGAGTTTTTTCCATACTTAAACTGTCCTTCAACGGATGAAATGCCTAAATCTTGTGCGATGTGAACAGGAAGCATGCCTAAGCGTATCCAGCGCTGTATTGTGCATTTAGCATAGCCAGATTCTTTCCCTAATTCCATAATATCCATACGCCTATCATTCAAAAATGAACACAGTGAAGAGCTAACAATAAACCCTTTATGGAGCATCGGTAGAATGTTTATGCCTTTCTTATCTCCATTCTGAAGCGGCAACATTCGAGGTACAGCTATTCTGCTGCCTTGTCTAAGATCTTTTGTTTTAATCTCTTTAATGTCCGTTCCGTCTAACGTGAAGAGTGAATGGTCGCCCGTTACTTTAATCTCTCGTCCAGTCCTAGTTATAACCTTGTAGATGGGTTTGCCTGCTTTATGGCGAATAAATTTTGTTGGCGAAGATAAAACAATTCTACCTTTTTTATCCATCGCAAACACTTCTATATGCTCTGTGTTCCCTGCTATTTCATGACCGCTCAGGTTATACCAAAAACCATGGTTGGCGAGAAGATTATCAACAATAGCGCCAATCGTCGTGCGCTCAAAGCGCCCATTTTTTTTAATAAGCATCTCAGCATCGCCTGTAACACTATCCTCTATCGTGATTATCCTATACCGTCGCATAATCTCCACAAGCATACTGCCCAACAAGCTGGTCTTTCCGCTGGAGCGCGTTCCCGCGATCAGCATTGTGCGCGATCCATCGATGCAAAACCACAACAGCCCTGCGGCAAACGAATTCAACATCCCTGTATGAATAAAAAGTGGCAGCGTCCACGGCTTGTCCCTATGCCTGCGAAACGAAAACGCCAGCCCGCTCGGATTAAGTGGCTGCGTCACAGCTGCTACTCTGCTCGTCATGCCGGGTATTTTCAGTTCAGTATCAAGAATGGGATTCGCTTCATCCAGCGGCCGTCCAGACATTAATCTCAACTTTGTCGCCCAGCTTTCCGCTTCTGCTGCTGTTGGAATGATGTTTGTCTGGCAGTCATCAAAATCCTGATGGACGATAAATATAGGCGCTTCTCCCATCGGTGAATTGATTGACACATCTTGAATTTTTGGATCCTGTAATAATATCTCAATTAAGCCAAAGCCAACCGTGTAGCGCAATAGTACGCGTGCAAGCTCTTCAACTTCAGCCTGTGACAACACAACCTGATGCGTGGTTGCCAAATCTTGGATTAAATCCAGCCCGACGTTATAGAATACTTCACGCATCCGTTCGGCATCGACAAACTCTTCTTTCGTCGGCTTATGCTCTGCAAGCACGCGCCGTGCCGTATCTAATATCTCGTATTTTTCTTCTGAAAATTTAAATTCAGGGGGGACAACGTGATACAGCGTTCGCACATCATCAGGAAATCCGAAAATCGTTACCTCTGAATCAGCGGTTTCATAGCTGTCAAGCACTTCTCCTTCCGTCGGGTATGCGGCCATTAATTTTGCGAACATGAAATCCGGTCGAATTAATGGATGGAACAGTTTGCGGTAAATGTCCCGATCACCTGCTTTATAGCCTACGAGCAATGGCTTCGCAAGCTGAATCAGCCTTGTTTTTTCCAGCGTGTCACCAATCCAGTCCATCACTGAGGTAAAATATTTCGTGCAGCGGTGCTCTTCTTTATCGATAGCAGCTTCTTCGGTTATTTTTTCGCTGCGCTGCAACCGCCGCAGCTGAACATATGCAGCAATCGGATCACCTTTCAGTGTATCGGTAATCAGCCGCTTCAGCGTGGTATAGCTTGTCTGTAAATAGCGTTCGCAGCCCGAAGTCACACAGAGCGTGGTATAGTTTAATCGCTGCTCTTTACTCAGCCGCCGATAGAGATGTGCAATCTCATTGATGATTTGCGTCTGCGGGTAATCGTATTCGTAATCTTTTTTCTGCACCAGCACAACACGGGTGACATTGCTGACTTGCGCCAACAGATCCATGACTTTTGACATGCAGATATCGCTGTCTTCGATGGATGGCGCAAACGCGCAGTCGTTGCAATCAATTTTCAGAACTTTGTCATCTCCTTCCTCGATGATATCATATGCAAAACACGCGCGCTTTTCAAATAAAGCCATTGTCCCTCTTTTTCTGCACAGCGGCAGATAGTTCGTTCTAATTGCGTTATGTTTAAATACATTTAGATTTATCTATGGGACTAGCAGATCTGATGTGCTCAAGAACACGCTAGGCATTTATTCCGTAGCATGTTTTTGACAGGTTATGATACTGCGGCATACAGATAGTCAGCATTCACCATGGCAGACGAACAAAAAAAGGGGTTATTTAGCAGGCCGCCTGTTCCTGTACCAGTTGCTGAGAATTTGGACGTTAATGCATTGCGTTCTCGTTTGCGTCTGCTGGAAGAAAAAACAACAAATCTCAACCGTAAGATTGAACTGCTGGAGAACAATTTCGTTAGCAGCAACAAAAAAAGGAATGAAACGCTTCGTTCCGTTGATCAGGATGTTCTTGGTGTCAAGCATGAGATTGCAGAT
>Ga0209542_10014035_pt1 | contig 13689 bp, 10 predicted proteins | sample RifCSPhighO2_01_FD_184028 | JGI IMG/M metagenome (GOLD analysis project Ga0209542, IMG submission 184028) | Soil microbial communities from Rifle, Colorado - Rifle CSP2_plank highO2_0.1 (SPAdes) (version 2) | ecosystem: Environmental > Terrestrial > Deep subsurface > Rock core/Sediment ...
CTAGTGGTCTGTCTCTTACTGGCTGGGGGACAGGGATTCGAACCCCAATACCCAGGTCCAAAACCTGGTGTCCTACCATTAGACGATCCCCCATTATTACCCGTGGCAGTAACGCGTAAATTATACCAAAAACCGGCTGTTTCTAAATCCGAAGTCTTAATACTCATTCGTCTCAATCGGAAATTAAAACATTTTGTTGTAAAGGGCGTCGGCCATATCTCCTACTTCTCTTGCTTTAAAAGCCGATCTTTTCACCGTTACATCCCCCATTATTTCGATAAATCTTTCCCTGTTGGTTTCGTTTTGATGCTCGTATTTCATCATGGATTCAAAATCCTGTAGTCTGTCAGCTGGTATGGCTAAAACTTTGGTGTGTCCGTAAGTTCCGTCTCCTAATATCAGGGTTTTTGGTCTTTTCTCTTGGTCAACACCCGCAAATTCTTCGTCTATTTTCGCTCTTCTGGCTGCTAATTGAATTAATCCGTGTTCCAGAAGTGCTTGCGCAGTCATTTTATTTATAGCATCAACCATTGCCTGCAGGTTTTCGTCAAAACTTTCCATCTGGCTTAAAAATCTTTCATCTACATGCCCAAGTTTTGCTTCACCTATTACTTTAATAAATATCTGGCCTTTTTCATCTATTTCAACGTATGTTTCATCAGGATTTCTTTTATATCCGATTATATTTTCCAGTCCGAAAACTTCAGGATTTTGCATAATTCCCAATATTTCCTGAGCTGTTTCGTTTAGAGGGGGTGTGATTTCTGTGTCGTATTGAATCAGCATTTCGAAAAGCGCTCCCCTCAAATGTCGTTTTTCAAATTCTGTCCGGGCTTCGTCTGATTCGAATTTAAATTTCTTTCCGAAAATTTCTTCTTCTTTTTTATAATTATTTAATATGTGTCCGCGGAGATCCTGTAATAAACCTTCCGGTAAGGAATCTATGATTTCGCGTTTTCTCATTTCGTTTTTTGATGTTGCTTCAGGGCGGCATCCTGCGGCTTTTAGAATCTCAACAGCTTTCGCGTGTTCCTCTCTGCGCTGTTCAGCTACCGCTTCAGGAGCTATTAGTGATAATTCTTCTTGTGATAATTGTTGATTCATACAGTATATACATTATAATTTAAATCGAGGTAAAATGCTTAAAAAGATCTTATTATCATATTTTTCATTGTTGTTAATCATAATTTCCGTCTGGATTTTTACAAACATTAAAAGTAAAGATTTATCACTACAAAGTGCCCGTTTAGCTCAAAACGAAAGCCAAAAAGCTGTTACAGCTAAATCGGAATCAGAAGAAACAGCAGTCTTAGCCCGAGCAAATGAGGTACCTCCGGAAATAAATATTCATAAGCTGGATACCGGCAGGAATCAGTATTTCTACGGCGGAATGCAGGGATTGATTAATTTCAGCGATTTGGAGAATCCTCAAGTTGAAATAAACGTTAAAAATGTTACCGGAAATCTGACAATAAATTTATATAAAGCAAATGTTAATAAACTTTTAACCTTTCTACAGCACGATAAAGAGTTTAATCAAATAGACAAAAGCATTAGTACAAGCGGTTTGGAGAAAGTAAGTTCTTTCTCCTTTAATGTTAATGATGTTAAGGGAGCCGGAACTACCGTTAATCTGCCTTCGGGGGAGCTGGGAATTTGGCTGGTAGACGTAGATATTGGAGGGCTTAAAAAACAATCTTTTGCGGTGGTAAGCAATTTTGGAGTCATGACTACCGAAGGGGAAACTGATTTTATTTTATGGGGGCAGAATTATAAGAGTAAAAAATCCATTACAGAAGGTGTAGCGCGAACTTATAATTTATTAAATAGAATTGAAGTGCTGGGCGAAGACCGGTTTGATGCTCAAGGCGTTTCTACCCCAGGATATAACGAACGGGCAGATGTAGCTATTGCAGAATCCGGCGGTAGTATTTCGGTTATTCCAATAAATCTAACCTCTTTGAATTACGGATGGAGCTGGTCGGAATTTGAGGAGAAAACCAAAAATTCAAATTATTTTTTGTTTACGGACCGCCCCATTTACAGGCCGGGCGATACTATATTTTTTAAGTCGGTAATAAGATCGGACAATGATGCCAGATATTCAATCCCTTCGGGCACTGCAAAAGTAAAAATATATTACGAATGGAATGAAAATGAAAACGTAATATACGATAAAAACCTTTCTATTTCAAAGGACGGTACGGTTTTCGGGGAAGCCGAGATTCCGGCAAATGCAAAAACAGGCTCCTATACAATTATGATTAATGCCTCCGGAACACCCGATGTAGATTTTGCCTATATAAATGTTGAGTATTTCAGAAAGCCTGAATATACACTGGAAGTAGATTCATTAGTTACAGAAGCGGTAGCAGGCGATATTGCGGATTTTAAAATAAAAGGGAATTATTTCTCGGGACAGCCTTTAAGCGGAGTTTCAGCTTCTTATACTGTTTATGCCTATGATTTTTATGATTATGTTTACTACTCCGATTCCAGAAGATTTACAGAAAGCGACTATCGTTACGGTTATTGGTACAGATCGGGAAATAAAATTGACGAAGGGAAAGTATTATTAAATGAAACCGGTGAAGGTATTGTTAATGTAATAACTCAAAAATCCACAAGTCCCAAAGTTTATGTGTTTGAGACTACTATTGACGACGGCTCCGGAAATCCCAGCACTGATCAAAGAAATATTCTGGTTTATCCGGGATATTTCGGAATATATAGAAGCGGCGGTTATTCTTATTCCAACAAAATAAATCAGCCTTTAGATCTGCCGCTGGTATTAATTCCATTTAGAGGTTCAAATATTTCAAATGTGCAGGTTAATGCAGTAGTGAGCAGAGAATACTGGATAAATGTTGTGAAACCGGAATCGAAATATCCGTCTTATGAAATGCGGACTGATCAGATTACTACTCTGTCGGCAAAAACCAATTCCAAAGGTGAAGTTAATTTCAGTATTACTCCAAGCCTTCCCGGAACATACAGATTTAAAGTTTCCGCGCAGGATCAAGCTGAAAACACATTGGAAAAAACATTTAATTCCTGGGTTTATGATGAGAAGTTCGCATTTTATTACTCTGAAAATCCCTTGGGACTGGAAATTCAGCTGGATAAAGAAGAATATAAACCGGGAGAAACGGCTAAATTATTAATATCCCCCAGATTTATTAATACAGATGCTTTTGTTTCATTTAATAGAAAATATGTTAACCGATATAAAGTAGTGCATATTACGAAACTTTCGGAAGTAGTTGAACTTGAAATAGTGGAGACCGATATGCCTAACATTTTTGTAAATGTGGGAATGTTTTCCGGACCGGAATTTACGACTAAACATTTAAATATTCCGGTTTCGGCAGATACCAAAAAGTTAAACGTAACAATTAATACAAACGAAATGAAATTTGGACCTGGAGAAGATGTTCAGATTCAAGTGGAAACCAAAGACATTTATGGAAAGCCTGTTTCTGCAGATACGGCATTATGGGTTGTAGATAAGGCATTATTTGAACTTATTACTCCGGATAAAAGAAAAATCTTTGACGCTTTTTGGTCGGAAAGATATTACGAGACGGGTGTTTCAAATTCTTTGGAGTCAATTAATATGGATGCTGCGGGCGGTTTCGGCGGGTGTTTTACCGGCGACACTTTGGTGCTAACGGAAGGAAATAAATTTAAACCCATTTCTGAAATTAAACCAGGTGAATATATTTTAACAAGAAAAAGCTACGATTCGGGAGAGCTGGTTAAAGCTAAGATTTTGAATATTCATACAACAGATGCGGCTGGATATTTAATTATTAACGGTGATTTAAAAGTAACTCCGGAACATATTTTAAGAGTAAATGATTCTTGGAAAACAGCCGGCAGCATTGCCGCCGGAGATTTATTGATTGGATTGGACGGCCAAAGTGTTGAAGTCAGGTCGGTGGAATGGGTTTTAGACCACAAAACTGTATATAACCTGGAGGTTGAAGATTTCCACACTTATTTTGCCGGCGGGGTTTGGGTTCATAATGATAAAGGTGGTATGTCGGCTCCCAGAACAGTATTTAAAGATACAGCTTATTGGAATCCTTCTCTGAAAACCGATGAGAATGGAAAAGCTACAGTTACGGTTAAAATGCCTGATAATTTAACTACATGGGTTATTTCGGACATTGCGAATACTCGGGAAACTCAAGTCGGGCAAAATACAAAGGAAATTGTAGTGACCAAAGATGTTATTGTAAGGCCGATTCTTCCGAATGTGGCGAGAGTGGGAGATAAAATGATGATGTCGGCTCTTGTCCAAAACTTTACTGAAAAGGATTCGGCTTTTGAGGTTTCTTTAAAGGTAGAAAAAAATGGCGCTTTCGGTGAAAGTATAGATAATAGCGAAAATGCTGTAATAGAGCTTCCCTTGCGGGGCCAGTTCAACCCTGTTCAAATAAATTCAAATACTACTAAGCAGGTTTACTGGGAGTATGTTCCGGAAAAAGCCAACGAAAAAACCAAACTGACTTTTTCGGCCGTTTCAACAAAAGATAAGGAGGATTCGGATACTATTACAACGGAGCTGCCGGTAAAAAATTTTGGGTATAAAGATAAAATCGCTTCAACTAAATATGACTCGGCTACTTATGAGATTAATATTCCGGACGATGTTAAAGACGAAGAATCAAGCTATCAGTTGTTCTTATCCTCAAGTTTAACCGGGTCGGTTATTTCATCGATGGAATATTTAATTAATTATCCGTATGGATGTATAGAACAAACTACCAGTAGGCTGGTGCCAGTTATTATTGCAAAAAGTAACCCTGATATTTTATCTGAAGCTTTGAAAGATAAAAATGCCGACGATATGATTGATAAAGGTTTGGAAAGACTTAGAGCATTGCAGAATTGGGATGGCGGTTGGAGCTGGTGGAGCTCTTCTATTTCTGATGTAAGTATTACTTCTTATGTAGCGGAATATTTGGTCTTGCTGGATTCAATGAAACCCGGTATTGCTGATGATTTATTAACTTCGTCCAGGATTTATCTGGAAAATGTCCAATCTAATTCAAATCTCGATCCAGTAAGATTTTATGCCTTGTCATTACTTGGCTCCTCAAAAGGGAGAAATTTTGTGAGCTTGAAGAATGAAATGACTCCGGATGTGATTTCTTATGGAGTGATGGCCAATATAAGAAATGGTTATAGAAACAATTCTACAAATGGTGTTGCGTTATTGCTGGGTAAAGCAGTAAAACAGGGAGAAAACTTATTCTGGGAGGGCGGAAATAGGGACAGATTCGGCTCTAAGGACGCATCTACCGGACTTGCGGTTCAAGCTTTGATTATGGCAAATGCCGATAAAGATACCATTTTTAAAGGAGTGAGGTACTTGTCTAATAGCAGAAAATACGACTACTGGTCTAATACATTTGGTACTGTGCAGGTAATGCGGGCACTGGTTGAATATTCAAAACATGTCGGGGAGCAAAATCCGAAATTTGTGTATGAAGTTAAATTGGGAGACAAAGTAATTTCCTCTGGCTACATAACTTCGACAAAACAGAAAATTAGTACCTTGAACCTTGTCGGAATAGGTAAAGGCAGCAATGTGAATTTGAATATTAATAAAGAAGGATCCGGCCAGTTATACTCGACTCTGGTTTTAGACCAGTTTAGAACGAAAGTGGAAATGGCAAAAAGATCTGACGGAATTTCGATAACCAGAGAATATGTGAATAGTAAAGATCCATCATTTTCATTATCTGTAGGAGAAACAGTTAATGTTAATTTAATAATTGAAGGTCTGGCATCCTCGGAAAATTATGGAGTATTAGAAGACCAATTACCTGCGGGTATGGTGCCGATAAATTACAGATTTGACAACGAGAAGAAATCCGAATCATATTTAACAACTCATTACAGCTATTATTATGACTACAGTTATTATATCCGTGAGTACACTCAAAACGGAGTTATCATGTCACTGTACAATGTTCCTTCAGGAAGATACACATATTCTTATAAAGCCCGTGTTGTAAGTGAGGGGGAATTTCTGACTCCCCCGGCGACAATGTCGTTAATGTATTCACCTGAAATAAGTGCTAGGTCAGAAGCGCAGATAATTGCAACCTCAAAAAGCCTGACTATCAGTAAAGGTACTACAACTAAATTTGGTGGTAGACTTGCCGAAATATTCAATGCCAATTACTCACCGGGAAGCCGAGTATTAATAATTTTGTTATTTGTTGTTTTCGGAATTGTGGTAATGACCATTGTATTAGCATGTACTCTGATTATTGTTAAGGGTATCGACGCAAGAAGATTATTTAGAAAGAATTCAAACAAAAAAGAAAGCGTTGAAAGTGCAGAAAACGTCGATGAATCCTCTGGAGATCACTCCACAGGCATTAAAGATATTTAGAATTTAGATAAGTAATGCCCAATATATGTTTTAACGTTGTTTAATATGGATAAATATAAGAAATTAGAGTGGATTTTAAGAATTGCAGTCGCCGGCGAGTTTATAGGTCATGGAGTATTTGGTTTACAGGTTAAGCAAAGCTGGATTCCTTATTTAACATCTGTTGACATTTCTGCGGAAACAGCAATTACCCTTATGCCTGTGATCGGAGCTTTGGATATAACCCTGGCAGTCTTAATACTCTTAAAACCGGTGAGAATAGCCCTGCTTTGGATGACATTTTGGGCATTTGCCACGGCACTTATTCGGCCGATTGCGGGAGAACCTATATGGGATTTTGTGGAACGCTTTGCTAATATCGGTGCTCCTTTGGCTCTTCTATATTTAAGGGGTATACCTAAAAGTTTAAAGGAGTGGTTTAATTAAAATTCCTTTAATATGTTCGCTTCGTCAAATTGGTGGGGGGTATAAGATTTGGACTTATGACCTCTCGGATGTAAGCCGAGCGCTCTAACCGCTGAGCTAACCCCCCTAATTTCAGAAAACTCGGAAGCTTTAAAAAATCGAGCTGTGTGCTCTAAATGCCTATTTTGTATATTACCATATTTTAAAATCCGGATTCGAAGTATGATTGGGGGTCTAAAGATGCTCTATTTGGAAGTTTAAGTTCTCTACTTACTATTTTTTGCCATTTTTCGTCTCCGATTAATTCTGCAATTACCCTTTCCAAATGATAAGCATCTACCGTATGGTCTTTATGTTTTACGTGGGCTCTTGCAAAATACAATTCTTCTGCTACATCTTTAGAGTTTGATGTTCCTGAAGCTGCTGATTTGAATTCTTCAATTGATTTACTGTTACGTAATTTATCCGCAAAATATTCTAACCAGGTATTTTCGTGCATTGCCTTTCCTTTGGGTGTTGTATTTGTGAATTCGCTTCCATCTTCTTTTTCGTATTCCGGCATCTCTCTGGCACTATATAGTTCTATTAATGCGCTGTTTGTTCTCACACGCTGTTCAAAGTATTCTGCCAGTTCTTGTGGGGTAAGTTCATGATCGGATGTCGCGAGATTTAGCTCTGCAACTTCCAGACTTTGTAATTCTGTTGCTGCATAAGCTTCCAAAAACACAGTTGTTTTTTCTTCTGTTACTGCGCCGTTCGACATGCTTGTATAATATCATAAATGTCTAAATTTAAAGAAAAAATAGTCCGGATCGTTAAATTAATACCATCAGGGTATGTTGTAAGCTACGGTCAGGTTGCATTAATGGCGGGGGTTCCCAGAGCCGCCCGGCAAGTCGGCTGGATTCTGCATGATTATTCTGATAAGTACAATTTGCCGTGGTGGAGAGTAATTAATAATGCCGGTAGGATAAGCACGAATTGTTTGGATCACACTGCGCTCATGCAAAAAGAATTTCTAGAGAAAGAAAATATCATTGTAAATAAAGATTTGACTTTAGACATTGAAAAATATAGGTATAGACCGTCGAAAAAAACCTTGAGTGTTTTAGAACTTGATCCGGAATATATTTATATTATTAATCAAAAATATTTATAAGGAAAATCTGTAAATTTTGTCGTCGCCTGCTCTCACATTTCCTCTTCCGTCTGTATTGCTGGTAGTGAACCATATTTCTCCGGCCGGGCTTTCTACAATTTCTCTAATTCGGCCAAAATTAATATTTTTCAGTTTCAAAAACGTTTCAACTTTTTCCGGGTCTTTCTCTGAAAATGAAACCACAAATATTCCTTCTCCTTTAAGACCTCCAAAAAATAATTTATCTTTAAACTGCGGAAATAATTTACCTGAATATATTAATGCGGAAGCAGGAGCAACTGCAGGTGTAAAAACAAGTTTCGGGCTTTCAGTTCCACTTAAGGTTTTTTCGTGTGAAACCAATGGCCATCCGTAGTTTTTTCCTGATTTAATTATATTTATTTCATCTCCTCCTCCTGGTCCGTCAATTCCGCTGGGTCCATGCTCCGTGGATACCATCATGCCGGTTGTTTTATTCCAGTCTATACCTTGGGGATTTCTGTGCCCGTACGAGTAAACAGGTGAGGTTTTGAAAGGATTGTCTTCAGGAATTGATCCGTCGCTCTCTATTCTAAGAATTTTACCGCCTAAATATTCTAAGTTCTGCGCTTGGTCCTTGTTTAAGGCGTCCCCTGTTGTTATATAAAGTTTTCCGTCCGGCCCGAACTTAAGCCTGCACCCGGCGTGGTATTTTGCTGCGGGAATTTTATCAATTAAAACCTTATCGATAGATGCATTTGAGCTATTGTCAATTAAACGTAATACTTTGTCGAACATTTTATTTTCTTCTAAGTAAGCGTAGCAGGTATATAGATATTTATTGTTTTTATAATCAGGATCAACCGTGAGACCCATTAATCCTTCTTCGTCCCCGGTTACAACGTCGTTAATCGTAATTAACGGTTGGGATTTAAGAATTGTATTTTCTAGTACTCTTATGCTTCCGGTTCTTTCTGTGACTAATGTTCTAGTTTCTGAAGTAAATGCTATGCTCCATGGCACATCCAGATTTTTCGCAATTTCCTGAATCTTATAGTCGACCTTAGTCTCTTTCTCCTGGTCTATATCTTGTTCATCATTGGATTCGTTTATTTTTAGAAATGTTTTATCTCCATTTTCACTGAGGAAAAGTTTTGTAATTGATCCGGAGTTTCCCACGTATCTTTCGGCAAATAATACTAAACCCGCCAGCAAAAAAGTAGCTACAGTAACTAAAATAAGTTTAAGGTTTGGTGTGAAATTTATCTTTGGATTAATTTGCATAATAATTGTATTTAAATTATAACCGATTCAGAAACATATTAGTAATATTGACTGACCAATCTGTAATGTATTATTATTTTGGTAAGTGAACGCAGAGTTTGCTTTCTTTTTTTAGGTACTTTGGAGGCTGGTGGATGAAATACGTTTTTGTATCCGGAGGAGTTGTATCGGGTTTAGGTAAAGGAGTTATAACAGCGTCCCTCTCATTTCTTCTCAAATCAAGAGGATTTAAAGTCACCCCGGTAAAAGTTGATATGTATTTTAATGTTGACGCCGGTACTTTGCGTCCGCAGGAGCACGGTGAAGTATTTGTTACACATGACGGTATGGAAACAGATGAAGATTTGGGGCACTACGAGCGATTTGTTCATGAGAATCTTAGGAAGGAAAACTATATTACAGCAGGGCAGGTTTACAGTGAGGTTATACGAAGAGAAAGAGCTTTTGAGTATAGCGGTGAAACTGTGGATGTTATTCCCCACGTGACTGATGAAATAATTAGAAGAATCACACTTGCGGGAGAAGTAAATAAAGCCGAAATTATAGTTATAGAGTATGGTGGTACGGTCGGTGAATATAAAAACGGAATATTTTTTGAAGCCTCCAGGATACTAAAGTTGCGCAGGCCTAAAGATGTTATTCATGTGCACGTTACTTATCTTCCCTATCTTGCTCATATCGGAGAGTTAAAAAGCAAACCGGCTCAAACAAGCGTCCATATTTTAAATGGCTTGGGAATCCAACCCGATATAATTGTTGCAAGAAGCGAAAAACCTATAGATAAAAAAAGAGCTGATAAACTGGCTCTTTTTTGTAATATTCCCTCTAGCAGGTTATTTTCCGCACCGGATTTAGACGCTATATATCAGGTACCACTCCTTTTTCACAAGCCCCAGCATCATTTTGCAACAACTTGCTTAAAATTACTTGGAATGGAAAGCGGAAAACATAAGGAAATGACTTCCTGGCAGGAAATGACCAAAAATGCGGTAAGAAAATGGAAAAACAACGTAAAAATTGCCATAGTAGGCAAGTATTTTGTAACCGGAGATTATTCTCTTATTGATTCATACGTATCGGTAGTAGAAGCTCTTAGGCATGCTTCATGGCAGCAGGGGGTGAATTTGGAATTTGATTGGATTGACAGTGAAAAATTATTAAGAAGCGGAGAAGATATTCTAAAAAAATATAACGGGTTGGTTGTTCCTCAAGGATGGGGATCTAGAGGTACGGAAGGTAAAATAAATGCAATAGAATACGCCCGAAAAAATAAAATGCCATATTTGGGACTTTGTTTCGGAATGCAAATGTCAGTAATAGAGTTCGCCCGAAATGTTTTAAATTTGAAAGGTGCAAATTCTACTGAAGTAGATCCTAATACTAAAAATCCGGTAATCCATATAATGCCAAATCAAAAGGAGTATTTAGCTAAAAAGCAATATGGAGGCACAATAAGGTTGGGTGCATGGCCTTGTGTTATAAATAAAAACTCAAAGTTATTTGATTTATACAAGAGATTTAATGATGATAAAAACTTGCCGTGGTATCAGTTGGACGGACATAAGACAGAATTTAAATTGAAGAACAATGGCGATAAATTAGTATATGAACGACACAGACACAGATATGAATTCAATAATAAGTACAAGGCGGAGTTTGAAAAAAATGGATTCAGTTTTGCCGGGTTGTCACCTGATGGAGAGTTAGTGGAGGCAATAGAATTAAAGGGCCACCCGTTTTTTATCGGGACACAATTCCATCCGGAATATTTAAGCCGGCCGTTAAATCCCCACCCCATATTTTTAGGGTTTGTTGAAGCTTGTAAAGAAAAATGAAAGTTTGATTTAAGGAAAAGTTGGGGATTTAAATTCCTAACTGTGTAGAGCCCAATACTGATTAGAGTTAAATAAACTTTCAAAAGTACCCGCATCGTTCCAGAATCCGTTTAACTCTGACCATTTTAAAGAGTGATCTCTAATATAACTGTTATTTAAATCGGTTACCTCTAGCTCTCCTCTGGTGCTTTTTTTTAGTGTTCTGATTCTGTCGAAAACCGAGTTGTCATAAATATATAAACCTGTGACTGCAAATTTAGATTTGGGTCTCTTAGGCTTTTCTTCTATTTTGATAATATCACCCTTTTTATTAAATATGGGAACTCCGAATCTTTGAGGGTTCTCTACTTTTTTTAAAAACACTTTAGCTCCCGATTTAAACTTCTTAACATCATCCCGAATATTTGCGTCGGTTGTGTTATCGCCAAGTATCACAATAATATTGTTGTCGTCGGCAAAACTTTCCCCGCATGAAATGGCACCGGCTATGCCTAATATTTTTTCGTCCTGAAAAGCAAACTCAACTTTTTTTAAATTGAATTCTTCTCCATTTCTTAACATGTTTATAAAATCACCGGCATGAGGTTCGCTTACAATAATCAAAATTTCGGTAATTCCCGCATTCACTAGGGTTTGAATCGGGTAATAAATCATTGGTTTATTATAAATTGGAAGCAGATGTTTATTTGTTGCTCTGGTTAAAGGATAAAGCCTAGTACCTTTACCACCGGCACATATTATGCCTTTCATATGTTTTTAGTATATCAAGAACATAGATGTGAACTAATTTGTGAGCCCCTAGAGATACTACCTCATAAAAACCTAATTAATGGAGTAGTCAAAACATAATTTAGCACAACCAGAAAGCACCTCGTTTGTTAATATTTTGTCTTCCTGATCATCAGATAGAAATACGAAAATAAAAGGGTTTTTGGAATAAATTATTCCGGCATCGTGTACAGCTTTTTCAAGTGAACCGGTTTTGTTGGCAATCTCTATATCGTTCGGTAATAACAGCGGTATTCTTCTTCTGTCCTGCTGTTGTTTAAGAATTGCAAGTATTTGAGCTGCTCCCGGTATCTCATTGTTGTAAAGTTTCTCAAGTAAAATGGTAATGTCTTGTGCGGTAGTAAAGTTTGGTCCTCTGCCCGCTTTAATCATCATTTTATGTCTAAACGTTGTATTTAATAAGCCGAGTTGATGCATATATTTTTCTACGTTTTCCCATCCAATAATATCCACGATTTCGTTTGTACCGGCGTTATCTGAGATATCCAGCATTAACGTAACTAGATCTAAATAGGTAAACTCATCGTCTTTGTTTAATAATTTAAAAACTCCCGATCCTTCAACTCTATTTTCAGCTTTAATTTTAGTTTTTGTTTCAGGGTTAATTTTCCCCTCATTTACTTGTCTGAAAAACTCGCAGGCAATTGGTATTTTAATAACACTTGCCGCCCAAAATTGAAAATCCTGGTTTACTTTAATTTCTTCTTTTGTGTTTAGAAATTTAACCCTTAAGGTTACATCTCCACCGAGTTTTTTTAGCTGAATATCTATTTGTTTATTTAAATTATTTAAAGTCATTGGATAATAGGACGGATAATTTCATTTTTTACTTTTCGGGTACATTAAATCATACATAGCTTTAGCGGCATTTAATCTATCCAAATCCTTTTGTTCATCAGAATCCCGACCAATTCCTTTGTAACGCAGTTTAATTTCGGCATACTTTATTACCAGGTCTATTTTTGCTTCCCGCGCATTAATAACAGCATTATCTGTGATAGTATGCAAGGTGCGTAATAGTTCATCGGCAAGCGCTCGTTGTTCCCCTCCAAGATGGGCATTTGCTTCTAATATTTCTGGTCTAATATCCTTGAGCGATTCGCCTATTGATGGTTCATTCATTAACCATGCAGCCAGTATCTCCTGTTGTGTTAATGCAGTGCGGGAACCGGTCATTAATTCCATAGAATACTTTTTTATCTCGGATAAAGCCTCAGTCATTATATCAAATGTTCCTGGCGTAACTATTTCATCGGGACCTTTAAGATTCTCATCACGATCTAAACCTTCTAAAGCAGCTGGTGGTGTTTTTAGCATAAAATGATTATATACTACTTTTGATTAGTGGACTTTCTTTGATGTTTATAAGAAGTTTGTTTGGAGTACCATTTACCAAAATCCTCCCAGAGTCCATTTCCTTCACTAGCCTTGATGTTTTCAAAATCACATTCCGCGATTGATTTACCTGTTGAAGATAGGGAAATTATGGTATTTGAAGGGATTCCATTTCCTTTAGAAGAATACAATATAGTACCGGGTTTTCTGTGTCTAAAAGTCTTATAACCATTTTTATCTATATATGTAACCACTTCTTCAAGTATAACTTCCCTATTACTTTTTCCTTTCATTAAATTTAAAAAATCTTCTGGATTAAACCATTTGTTCATATAGGACATATATGCCCCTGGATAACCATTTAAAGAAGTTATATACCATGCAGAATCGCAAACTAATAAGGGGCATTTAAGTAACTGAAAAGCTTGCTGTGCTTTACTTAAACTTATTTTTTCAATATCATCCGATTGGATTTCTACAATCTCTGCTAGCTGTTTCTGTTTGAGTTTTAT
>Ga0209542_10014037_pt1 | contig 13689 bp, 17 predicted proteins | sample RifCSPhighO2_01_FD_184028 | JGI IMG/M metagenome (GOLD analysis project Ga0209542, IMG submission 184028) | Soil microbial communities from Rifle, Colorado - Rifle CSP2_plank highO2_0.1 (SPAdes) (version 2) | ecosystem: Environmental > Terrestrial > Deep subsurface > Rock core/Sediment ...
CTCAATATATTTCTGATATTCCTTAAGCGTAGTCGCACCGATAACGCGTATTTCACCGCGCGAGAGCGCGGGTTTTAACATGTTTGATGCGTCCAGAGAGCCTTCGGCGCCTCCGGCGCCGACCAGCGTGTGGAGCTCGTCAACAAATAGGATCACCTTCCCTTCCGCTCTCTGTACTTCTTTCATCACGTTTTTCATTCGCTCTTCAAATTCTCCGCGATACTTTGTTCCTGCAATCATAAGTCCGAGGTCCAATGAGAGAAGTTCTTTCCCTTTTAAAGATTGAGGGACTTCACCGGTCGCCATTCTCGCGGCGAGCCCTTCTGCAATCGCCGTCTTACCTACTCCGGCCTCACCTATGAGAACGGGATTATTTTTGGTACGGCGCGCGAGAATCTGGATAACACGATTAATTTCTAAATCACGACCGATAACAGGATCGAGTTTATTTTCTGAAGCGAGCTTTGTTAGGTTTCGCGAATATTTAGCGAGAGCACGAAATCGTTTAGGCTCCGTAATCTGACCATCTTTAGATGTTTTAAGTTCTTTGAGGATAGAGAGTGCGGCATCGCGCCCGATATTAAAACGCGAAAAGATGTCCGAAGCTGAACCAGGATATTCAATAACGGCAAGAAATAGATGTTCCGTCCCGACGAATGCATCATTCATTCTCGCGGCAATCTTCCCTGACGCTTCAAGAGCTTTTGCTAGGTCTGGAGTGAGATAGATCTGATATGAAGGAGAGAGAACAGTTGAATTCTCCGGCATTTCCAAATGTTCCAGTACTGCGTCGGCTAGCATTATCGTATCAACCTCCATACGATCTAACATTGAGAAGACAAGAGATTCCTCCTGCAGAACGAGGGCAGCTAGAAGATGCATCGGTGATACGTGGTTCTGTCCGCGCTCTATGGCGAGCTCGTGCGCGCGACGCACTGCTTCTTTGGCTTTAGTCGTAAAGTTGTTAAATGGTGGCATTTTTAATAATTTTTAACGCGACTGCGTTGACGTCGCCGTGGTTGTTGTGGCGATGAGAAGCGCAGTTATTTTATTAGTGGGAATAAGAAGACCAGGGGTCATACCGGCGCCGATACCGATAAGATTGCCTGAGAGGTTGACTGCTGCGCTTCCGGCTCCTATATCGGGAAGAGTCGTATATATATTCTTCGCGCCAACACGCGCGATAATTCCAGTGGACGCGGAACCGTCAGACCCTACTGCAAGAACCGTCTCACCGAGCTTCAAGTCGCCGGAGGCTATAAGAGTCGGAGAAGTAGCCTTTGGCAATGTTGCGTTGTCTGCGAAACCATATATCGTGATTCCACCTCCTTCGTGAGCGAGTGACGCTTGAATATAGATTCCTCCTGGGAATTCTATAAGAGCTTCTTTAGGCAGAGAGTCCTGCGCGGCAGTCGCTACGGCACGCGCCTTAGGAATATATGTGCCAACTGAAATAGCCGGAGTTGATGTCCCTGTTTCTGCAGAATAGATGACGACGGCACGCGTCGCCGCAGCACCGATTGCGGCAGTAACAAGATCTTGATTTGACGGCGCAGGTGCCTGAATAATCGCCGCAGGTGCCGCCTGCGCTACGGTTTCTATTGTTCTCTCAACAACACGATTGATGGTTTGGGTAACGAACGGAGGAGCTTTATCAAGAAGAGAGACTGTTAAAATTCCGGTCGCCACGGAGGTGACGAAGTTCACAAGAATCGTGAGCAATATGAGCTGGGATTTGGAGAGTTCCTCTATGTTCATATGACTATAATGCTACCGCTCTCATTCATTGTCAACAAATGATACTGCCCGCACAAGAGCTTTAACGAAATGTGTAATTTCGCGTTCCTGAACGTTTGGTCCACACGATATACGTAGCGTAGATTTAGCACGTTCAACGTCGCCGGTAAGAACAAGAACTGCTCGCGAGCCTTCTTCAGAATCCGTTTCGCACGCACTCCGCGTGGACACAGCGAATCCAGACTCATCAAGTAGTGCAATTAAGTAATCTGTATCGCGACCTGTGAGCGATAAATTTAGAATATGCGGAGCTTGGGAATGGCCTTCGTTCACACACATATTTTTAATTGCATTTGTTATTTCATTGATCAGCCTCGTTCGCATATGCTTCGCAGAAACGCGAAACGATTCGCGATTATATGCAGCGGTACCTAGCGCCGCCGCGAATTTCTCCGCGAGCTCAGGCACCTCGCTCCCGCTCCGCAATCCCCTTTCTTGTCCTCCGCCACGATACAACGGCTTGAGCGGAATTGTTCTGTGCGCGATAAGCGCGCCGATACCGCGAACATCACCAACCTTGGAAGCGTCCAAAGTCATCATATCCGCACCGAAATGCGCCCTTGTAATCTTTTCTGTCATCGGCGCCTGACTCGCGTCAACGTGCAAAAATATTTTATCAATAACTTGCTTAACCTCGCGCGTGTTCCAGATAATCCCAGTCTCGCCACAGACTGCGTCCATAGAAACTAATTTCGTCTCCGGTCGTAACATCTTTTTTAATTTCTCACAGTCAACGCGCCAATCAGTAATCGGCAGAGGCTCAACTTCTACACCACGTTCTGCGAGAAGCTTCATATTCTCAACAATAGATGCGTGCGAGCTCGGTAGATACAAGACGTGGTCACCTGCTTTAGCGACACCGAGAATCGCGAGCGCGTTAGCCTCCGTCGCGCCACTTGTAAAAATGACGTCGTCGCTCTGCACTTCAAGAAGTCTCGCGATATCTCTCCGTGCATCCTCCAACATCTTTTTCGCCATTCTACCCTCTTCGTGTGGCGATGACGGATTTCCGCTCGCTCCAGCGGCATAATCAAGATAGATTCTTTTTTTCTTCCAAAACATCACTTTATTCTAGCAAAGATTGCTGTTTAGTGATTTTTGTGATGAAATAGAGCCATCATGGCGCGGACACCACGACCGCCCGTCATCGCGGTGATGGGCCACATAGACCACGGTAAGTCTTCGCTTCTGGATTATATTCGGAAGGCGAATATTGTCGCTGGCGAAGCGGGAGGAATAACACAACATGTCGCTGCATATATTGCCGAACATAACGGACGTTTCGTTACATTCTTGGACACCCCCGGACATGAAGCATTCAAATCTTTGCGTACACGCGGAGCCGCCGCCGCCGACATCGCAATTCTAGTTGTCGCGGCCGACGAGGGTGTTATGCCACAAACTCTTGATGCTCTTAATGCAATTAAAGAAGCGGGTATCCACTTTATTATTGCAATTACAAAAATAGATAAGAATAATGCGGATGTGGAGCACACGAAGAATTCTCTTCTTGAACATCAAATATTTATTGAAGGTCTCGGTGGAGATATTGCCTACGCACTCGTTTCTTCTAAAACCGGCGAGGGGATACCAGAACTCCTTGATCTAGTTCTTCTCTCTGCAGACCTCGCCGAGATTACAGCAGATACTGAAGCAGATGCAACAGGCTTCGTTCTAGAGTCAACGCAGGACCCGAAACGCGGTGCATCGGCGACGCTTATTGTAAAAGAAGGGACGCTCTCGTTGGAAGGGTTTGTCGTCGCAGGTGATGCATACGCTCCGATACGATTTATTGAAGACTTTCGCGGTAAACGTATAGATTCAGCCGGTCCTTCTGAGCCGGTACGCATCTCAGGGTTCAGTAAACTACCTACGGCAGGAGCGCTCTTCAGTATTGCGAAGAATAAAAAAGATGCCGAGGCTTTGGCGAATGAAAATTCAAAAACATTTTCACCATCACCGGAACGCGAAGCATCTATTGAAGGAATCTCTGAACTTCCTATCATCGTTAAGGCGGATGTCGCCGGCTCGGTTGATGCCATAGTTCACGAACTCGCGAAAATTACGCACGAACGCGCATCCATTCGCATCGTTTCTTCCGGCGTAGGGAGCGTATCTGAGACAGACGTAAAATCAGCTAACGCTTCCGGCGGGGTTATAATCGCATTCAATGCAGGAACAGATGCAATCGCACGCGATCTCGCTGAACGAGAAAATATATCAATATTTTCTTTCTCCATTATTTACGAATTATCCGCAAAGATTAAAGAACTTTTGGAAGTACGAGTGCCTATTGTTGCTATAGAAAAAGAACTTGGACGCGTTCTTGTTCTTAAAACCTTTTCTTCCGGTGCGAAGAGGCAGGTACTGGGCGCGCGGTATATCTCCGGCGCACTCACAGTCGGAGACCGAGTTAAGATAATAAGAAAGGACGTTGAGATTTCGCGAGGAAGTATCAAGAATCTTCAACAGGCGCGTGCGGACGTAAAAGATATCCACACCGAAGGTGACTTCGGCATAGAGATAGAGACGCGTGCGGATGCAACGTACGGCGACGAGCTTATCGCGTTCGCCGTTACCGAATCATGAAATCAAGCGCTCGTGCTACAGAAATAGTCGCGCGTGAGGCAGCTCTCTTTATCGCGCGCGAGGCTGGAAGCGAGTCGCTTATAACAGTCATACGTGCACAGAGCATGTCGCATGGTGAACGCATAACAGTCTTCGTAAGCGTATTTCCAATAGAGAAGGCTCGTTCTGCGCTCGCATATTTGGAACGTCAGCGTGAGGCATTCTCGAATTATTTAAAAACACATGCGCGTATGCGCTTACCGCGCATAGACTTCATGCTAGACAACGGTGAAGATACTGGAGGCCCGGGAGGGATTCGCACCCTCGCATAACGGTTTTGCAGACCGTCGCGTTGCTTCTTCGCCACCGGGCCATACTTCGAGAATAACAGAAACAATAGTATCATTAAACTAGGCCGGGGTGGCGAAATTGGTTAGACGCACAGGACTTAAAATCCTGCGAGGACTTAAAACCTCATGTGGGTTCGATTCCCACCCCCGGCACTGAAATGGTAAAGAAAAAGATGCTTATAGGAGTTTTTGATTCCGGACTCGGCGGACTGCATATACTGCGCTCCATAGTGCGTGCTCTCCCGCAATACGACTATGTGTATCTCGGCGACACGGCTCGCGCACCTTACGGTCACAGGTCGCAGGAAACGATATATGAATATACGAAACAGGCAGTTGATTTTTTATTCAATAACAATTGTGGAATTATTATTATCGCCTGTAACACGTCTTCAAGCGAAGCCCTCCGTAAGATACAGGAAGAACATTTGAAAAATTACGGTCCTGAAAAAAAGATTCTTGGAGTGCTTATACCGGCAGCCGAAGAGGCTGTGGAGAAAACGAAAAATAATAAAATAGGCATTATCGCGACGGAAGCTACTGTCTCGTCAAACGCATTCGTCAGAGAACTCACGAAACTTCATACTCACATAAAGGTGTTCCAAAACGCATGCCCATTACTTGTACCACTTGTAGAAGCGGGAAAGCAGAACTCACCAGAGATACAAACGATACTTGAAAAATATTTACGGCCTTTAATTAATAAAAAAATAGATACTTTAATTCTAGGTTGTACGCATTATGGAATATTGGAAAATAAAATACACAAAATAATCGGGTCGGATATTAAACTCATCTCCGAGGCGAGAGTCGTGCCGAAGAAACTGAAAATATATCTTGAGAAGCATTCCGGGCTTGAAAAGACTTTAAGTAAGAAATCCGTTATAAGTTTTTATTCAACGGATAATACAGACGGTTTCAAAATTCTAGGTAGCAAACTATTCGGTCGGAACATACAAGTCAAAAAAGCGGTTCTTATCTAATCAGTGCTGGGGAGAGGACTCGAACCTCCAATGGGTTGCCCCGCTAGCTCCTAAGGCTAGTGCGTCTACCAATTTCGCCACCCCAGCGTGTCCTTCATAGCTTTATGCGACGAAGGGCGACTTTCAAAGCATACTATGATTTGCTATATTTTACTCACGCGCCTATAGCTCAGTTGGTAGAGCAGATCCCTCTTAAGGATAAGGTCCCTGGTTCGAGCCCAGGTAGGCGCACTTGACAATCACCTAGTTTCGTGTATTATAGATAGCGAAACATTGATCTTTTCGTAACTCATACATACAAGGAGAATTATCATGTTCGAGATATTCGGAGAAAGCTATAGCATCTTCACAGTCGCTGTGTATTCTATCCTCCTCTACTTGGCAGCAAGCCTGCGTATCATCGGTCCAACGAACTTGGGATGTATTCTCATCTTCGGTAGACCATGGATCAACGTTTTCTCGGGCATAGTTCTTGTCCCGTTGGGGATATGTTCACTCGTGGAAGAGACCAGGAACACTTTCCAGGACGAACTCCCTGCAGAACCGGAGAAAATATATCGCGGGAGCGATAAGGACCCTGAAGGCATTAGTATGCCGCCAGAACTACAAGCACTCGGGATGAGGCCGCCGATTAGGGTAACTTTCAGCGGCAGAAATGAAGAAAGTGAGTCAGCTCATATCGCTGAGGATGATCCTTATGATCGCCGCCTTACCGAAGAAGTGGTGCCGATTATTCGCTGGAGAATCGATGATTTCAAGAAATTTTTGAAAATGGTCGGTACAGTAAGCGAGGCGCGAAAGCAGATGGAGGATATTTGTACAGCCACGTTCACTGAACATCTCACCAAAGTTAGCCCTGCGGTTGCACTTCTTCGCCTGAATCACTACAGCGCAGTACTTAAGGGTGCAATCGAACTGTTGGTGAGTGGCTGGGGAATCCATATACAAAACGCCCAAATCAAGGCGCTCAGATTCTCCAAGTCCCTCAACACTGCGGTTCAAAACGTCGTGGTCGCTGAACGCAACAAAAAAACTGCGATTCTTGACGGTGAAGGCATCGGGGGTAAACAAAAAGCGATTCTCGACGGTCGAACCGACGGAATGAAAAAAATGGCAACCGATCTTGAAGTGAAAGGTGATGCTGTCCTAGGCGCCGAAACTGCTCGTGCAATAGCGGGCGAAGGCGACAAGTCCAGTCAGAGAACAATCATCGCCGGTTCTGGTGGTTTCGTCGACCTAGTCGGTACAGCGGCCGCAATTGCAAAAAGCTTTGCTGAAAAAGGAGGTGCGTAATGCTTACGTACATCTTCATTGTCCTGTTGGTCGGCATCATTGTTTGGCGGGTTATATTGCCAAACATGAAGCTGGAGTCTCATAAAACGCCCGCGACTGGCGCAGGAACTTCGACTACTACACCTACGACAGGTAAGAGCATAGGGGAATTGGCTACGGAATATATGTGGTCCATCCTGATTGTTATCGTTGGTGCTGTACTCGTATACTGGGGACTCCAAAACACACAGATACGACCAACGGATGCTGGAAGTTGGGGCTGGACTAACTGGCTTCCTTTAATCATTTTTTGGGGCGTTGCCGCTACTCTCATTGCAATCAACGCAGATGGGAAAACAGCGACAATTCTTCAAAAGGTGTTGGCGGGAGTAATGCTAGCATTACTCATTGTTTTTCCGGTGATACACGGAATCTGGGGCGAGAGTTCATCCTCGCAACAAACGAAGCAACAGACTCTTCCGATACCTTCAAATGGTGAGTCGCCTCATCTACCAACGAAGCCTGGGTACGCGATTGAATGGACCGGAAGCGGATTCACGATTCATTGTGTTTACCGTGATGGTTCAAGCGACACTGGTCCATGCAGAAATGGTCCAATGTTGTACCAGTACTTGAAAGATACGTCTGGCAAACCGAACATTGCATCATACGAGTTCGTGCGCCCATAGAGTTCTTTGTTGGATGTCCAACGCGAAGGCCACGCGATGCGTGGCCTTTTTTCTTTTACATTTATCTTATTTATTTGCCGAGAGCTCCGGGAACCAGTTTTTCTATACCGAATGTGCCAAGAGCGATGTTTAAGATACCGTATGCGCCAAAGATTATGACTAGGCCGACGATACCCCACATTATCGCTCTCTTCCCTTCTGTTCTCTTTGTCTCATCCCCTGCGTGTGCGACAAACTCAAACACGCCCCAGAGGAATAAGACGAACGCTACCGCCGAGAGAAGTAGGATAATCGGATTGACTATCTCCGTGACAACTTTCTTTAAAAATTCGTTAAGAACTGGCATTTACTGACCAACTCTTACACCAGAATTCGGTGTTGTACTAGGTCCTGTATTGTTACCGAAGCTGATAGTGCCGGTAAGAATATTTACGAGGCCCCAGATAGAGACCATCACGAAGAAGCCGATAAGACCCCATAGCATGAGACTTTTGCCGGCCTCTTTTGATTCATCAGAGCCTTGACCGAGGATAAATGTCTTGAACGCGCCCCAGAGAAAGACGATAAAGGCGACTGCGAAGAGCACAGGCACGAGCACGTTATTGATTGTGTTGATAACGAACGAACCGGCGTCCGATAAATTGTTAACCGCAGCGAGCGATACGAGCGGTATGGCGAATGCTGTAAGTGTCCCTGCTGTAATGGCGAGTGCTTTTTTCATAATATAGATAAGTGAATAACGGGTTAATTGTAACTTTTATAAGGCGTCGGTCAATGCTCTTCTATCTGATATGTGGATAGCACACGTTATATCTTCGGGATTGGCGGTGGCTTCCCTCCCGACAGATTTAACGCGCCCATCAGGATGTTCACCAGCGCCCAGACGGAGAATATGACGACGAGGCCGATTATACCCCACATCGCATACTTACGTCCTTCCATCTTGTCTGATTCGCTGTCACCGTGATAGATGAAATACTTGTAGACTCCCCAAAGAAATACGATAAAGGCTATTGCGATAAGCACCGGCACAAGGATGGAATTAATAATTCCGATGATGCTGTCGGAATACGGCTTGATGTAATTTATGTTGATACCTCCGCTTGTAGGTTGTTGAGTTAACGTTTGTGAGATGGAAACACATGTCCTGTCGCTGTTACAGTACATACCTTGTGAACAAGGAGGGTTACAGGTGTAGTCGAATTGAGCATATGCGTTCGGTGCGCCTACGGCTATAACAAGAGCGATGATGATGAGATATTTTTTCATATTTTGATTAGTACGAACGCGGAGTCGGCGGAGCGGATATGCCGTAGAGACCAAATGTGTTCGCGACGACGTTCACGAGCCCCCAGAGCGATATCATCACCACGAATCCGACGATGCCCCAGAGAATGAGCCTGTGTCCCTCCGCCACCTTCGTTTCATCGCCGTGAGAGAAGATGTACTTGGACACAATCCCGTAGAGGAAGACGATAAATGCGAGCGCGAAGAGGACAGGCACTAAGACGTAGTTGATGATGTAGAGAATAGTTGAAGCGACTCTACAGATATTGCTCGCTCCGCAGGCGAACTGGCCACCCATCATCCCTCCTGCACCACTTCCGAAGCCGATTGAGAAATTAGGACTGCTGTACTGAAAGTTACCTGATGAGTCGGAATATATTTGAGTCTGTGCGAATGCTATAGACGGCGCTATGAGAATTGCAGAAGTTGCGAGAACGGTAGCGAAACGCGTGAAAGTTTTCATATATTGTAAGTATTACACATCATTAAGAAGGCATTATGCCGAGCGTGGATAACAGCAGGTTCACAAATCCCCAGACCGAGAAGAGTACCACTATGCCGAGCAGACCCCAGAGAATAAACTTACGCCCTTCTGTACGCTTCGTCTCATCTCCGGCATTCACGACAAACTGAAATACGCCCCAAATAAAAACGAGAAATGCTAAAGCGAAGATAACCGGTACTATTACAGTATTAATTATGCCTATAATTCCCGTATCGCCGTTGCCTATAAATTGTTTGAACGTCATATCAACCGCCGACTGATATTGCCTGCACGGTCTTCTCTATACCGAAGGCTATCGCCTTGGAGCCTAGAAGTATAAGGGCTCCTATTAGTGTCCAGAGAAGCGCATCACGCGCTTCTTTAATCTTGTCCGGAGCCCCCTGCGCGACCACGAACTTGTAACCGACAAATACCATCATCAGGATAACGACGACGGTACCGATTTTTATTACGAAATCCAGAATTGATTGAAGAAAGCTCATTAGATTGCCACTGCCCTTCAGCGGATTGATTAATTTAACGTCCTGACCTGTAGGAGTGGTGTCAACTCCAGTTCTTTTGGTTGTGGACGTATCAACTCCGGATCGTGGCGTACAACTATCCCCTGTTTTGCTATCATAATATGTACCAGCAAATTGATCTTCAACACATTCAGCATGTGCGACTGGTGCGAATAAGAAAATGAGAGAAACGAGAATGAGTGTGCGCATATTATTGTTGGAGGAGAGCGCTTAATGCGCGCTCGGCGGAGCCGAGCGCAGCTTCTAACGTCAATCTTCCGCTTATCACGTTATTAATCATACTAGAGAAGACGACATCAGTATCCTCAGGCGCTGGGGACAGCCATCCGTGTGTATACAGAGCCTCTGAATATGCAACAGTGGCGATTGGGTCTATCGGAGTTGTCGCAAGTACGTTTAAATTAATTGGAGCGAGACCTGTGAACGATGAGGCGACAGATTGCTCGGCAGAATTAGAGAGAATGACGGCAACTTGGTACGCTCCGGCTCCGTTCTTTGCTCCGCGAGATATCATGAACGAATAAATATTTCCGTATACATTCTTAACTTGTGCTGTCGCTCTCTGTGGCAGTAACGCAACGTTAAAATTAAGATTCGGATTAGCGGAGCGCAGATATCGCGCTTCAGAAACATGCCCCAGATAGAGAGCTAAGTCTCCGACGAGGAACATGTCTCTAGAATTAGGCAATGATGCATTCCACGTATACGAGACTTTTGACGAATCGGTAAATTGCGTATAGAAGCCGAGTACAGCCTGCCCTGCAGGCATACCTCCGTCTGCCGTAGACCCAAGGTTAGCAGACAGTAATCCATTTGAAGCATACGACGAGAGAGGTACGCCCGTCTGTAGGAAGAGAGACGACAGTATTCCCCTGGCATTATTAACATTGTCATACGTACCGAGAGCAATTAATCCGCGTTTAATCTGTCGTGTCGGCGTAAGAATCGCGACACTCGGTACGAGGCCGGTTAATGATTCCCATGTTGCTGGAGGCTTCGCTATTCCGTTACTTGAAAGAATAGAACGGTTATAGAATAGAACAAGCGGGTCAACCAGAAACGGTATTCCATAATATCCGCCAGGTGCTGAGAAGACTCCCGCTCCTTCTATAAATGTGCTCGTGAACGTGTTGATGGATAGAGTTCCAAGTGATATTGGAGTTATGAACTTCGCCAGAGTTCTTATGTCTTCCTGTGAAGCTAGTACTAGATCAGGCGACGCCCCAGTCGCTATCGCGGACGCTAGGTCAGACGCGAGAGTTGCAGGATTTTTTTGCACATACGAAACGTTCTTTAAATCAGTATTTGTTTGTCCGATAGTTGTAAGTGTCGCTTGCATATTATCCTCTGACAGGACGCCCCAGATAACTACTGAACCTATTTGTTCACCTCCTCCGTTACTTGTGTACGTCGCGAAGACGAATAGTCCGATAAGCGCGCCGAGGCCGAATACTCCTATTAGAATTACCTGAAAGAGTGACATTTTCATGGTGCAGTAAATATAACGCCGTAATGATGCGGTCCGGCACGGAACGATTTAACCTTATGAAAACCGCTGTTGATAAAGATGGCTTCTGCTTCGTGTTCAGTCACGACTTTCTCTGGTGTAGGACCCATTCCTCCGTAACTGCCTGCCCAGTCAATAAGCATAAATTTTCCTCCCGACTTAAGAACTCGTTTTATCTCTCCTATAAGTCCATCGCGATTGTTAATCTGGAAGAGCGTATTGGCCAGAATTACCGCGTCTAAAGACGCCTCGCGCAGATGCGTCCCTCCGAGTTTTTCTATATCGCCCCAAAGTGCTTCAATAATTCTCTGATGGTGCTCGTGCGAATTAAGTTTAAGATGTTTTAAAATATCTTCCTGTACATCTATCGCATAAACTTTTCCGCCGTGTCCGACGATAGCAGCGGCGACGCGCGAATAGTGTCCGCTACCGGCACCAAAATCGCCTACCTTCATTCCCTCTCGCAGTCCTAGTTGCAAGACGTTTTCCCTAGGGGAACTGAAATGCGCAGTCATGTATATAAAATAACACGCGGTCGCCTCTGGCGACCGCGCAATCAACATCCAGGTGCCGTACGTTGAGGGAACATCCGTGCGCGCTCCGGTGATGTATCAATCGTGCTGTAATAATGCGTCGCCGTCTCCATATCCATCGAACCACGACAATATAGAGAATCCACACGACTTAGCAGGTATTCTTTTGCAAGATCAGTCCGATTGTCTCTCAAAAATTCATAAAGTTCGAACTGTTGTTCTTCATTCATTATTTCACCGGCAACCCGCTTAAGGTTCTCAACTATGTTCACGATTTTCTCCCGCCAAAGTTGTCCGTCCGTGATTAAAGCACTTCTGCTTCCCAACAGCAAGCAATCATCTCTCATCATCACTTACGTAAACATTCTTATCTTTGACGACCGTCACTTATAAGAACATTGCGAAAACTATGCTTTTGGTAGTTTGAAATGCAAACGAATACTTTTGTCATGTTCTATCGTATCGGCAATCGCATAAAGCACATCCTTCCCTATCTTCAGCTCCGCTTTCAGAAGAGCGATGTAATCCTCACAATCGTACGGATACACCCACACGCTGTCTTGGAGTCGAACAAAACCGACTTCACCCATAAAATCCCGCAATCGGACCCTGATGCGACGGCGCCGTTCTGGGACATCAAAAACAACCATCCGCCATCGTCCGTCCCATTTCTTCTTCTGATTCTTGAGAGAAGTCTTCGCCTTTTCGAGAGCAAGCGCTTTATGCCCAGCTTCAGTGAGACGCAGGAATTTCTTGCCGTCTTTTTCAACCCATGTAGCGTAGCCTTTGACCACCATGCGTCCAGCGGCTGTACGTGCCCGGTATGCTAGATTCCATTTCTCCTGAGGCAGATAGCGGAGAAGTTGCAGAGTGTTCGGCGCAATCGCCGTCCATGCCAATAAACCCGTTATGGCAATGGCGGTGAGTACGGCATGTTGAATATCCTGTTTTCTTTTTCTCTTACCAGACGCTATTTCAAGTTTCCCCATTCCTTATATCGTAAACCAAACATTCTTATCTTTGCCGACCGGATGTGGATAAGAATGTTTGTCAGGGAGTGACCTACCTTACCTACGGCCCCGAATAATACGAGGTTCAACCTTGGAATTTAATTTGGTATAAGTCTCACTTCTTTTTATATCTTATAGTTTTATAAGACAGATAAAGTAAAATGACGGTCAAACCTGTTCTGAATAAGGTGCCTAATAAATTCTTATTGAAAGCAGTACCGTTATCTATATCCCATCCAGTAAAGAATGTTGAAAGAACGATCCAACAAGCAAAGAAGATCAAAATTAATGCTTTTATTATAAAATTAGCCATACGGATTTAATTATATCAGAAACTTTTTACTTTATAGCGTTTGTACTTCAGTTGCACATTCCTCATGTCATACATTAAAATCAGATATTCTTCGTCACAATCTTTGCTCGTCTAAATCATATCACAGCGCAACCATCGAGGCGATGGAGTCGCCCGGGTAGAGTTTCATAACGCGGACGCCTTGGGTCGCGCGAGATAGGAGCGATATTGATACGACTGATGTGCGGATTACCTGCCCTTTTTTAGAAACAACGACCAGTTCTTCACCTTCAACATTTCCGAACACAACTCGTGCGCCGATAACTTCGCCTGTCTTCGGCGTTACTGCGGCTGTCTTAATACCGGAACCTCCGC
>Ga0209542_10014039_pt1 | contig 13689 bp, 15 predicted proteins | sample RifCSPhighO2_01_FD_184028 | JGI IMG/M metagenome (GOLD analysis project Ga0209542, IMG submission 184028) | Soil microbial communities from Rifle, Colorado - Rifle CSP2_plank highO2_0.1 (SPAdes) (version 2) | ecosystem: Environmental > Terrestrial > Deep subsurface > Rock core/Sediment ...
GGGGGAGCTTATGTTTTAATTTCTCAAGATGATGACTTTTCTACCATCCATGATTATATTAGAAAGGTATTGTCTGGAGAGATTACAGAGTATGAAGCTACATCTTCTGCACGGGGCCGCTAAAGCTGCCTCAAGAAAAAAATTAACTGAAATTAAACAAAAATTTGATCCTAATAATATTTTAGTATTTGAGGAGGGAGCTGACTTTAAACAGATTAAAGATAATTTAGCTGCTAGCTCAATCTTTCCTACTAATAGATTAGTAGTTTTGGAGAATCCAGATGAAAAGATAGCCTTTGATAATCTTGATTCTTCTGACTATCTGACCCTTGTTTTGTGGTTTGATCATGAGGTCAATACCAGAAAGTGGGTGGATGCTGAAATTTTATTCTTTCCTGAGGGAAGAGAAACTTCAGTTTTTCCACTGCTGGATTTATTGGCAGCAGACAATACAAAAGCTTTTTTAGAAATTAAAAAACTAAAAATGGCAGGTTTTGATATTTACTATATTATGACAATGGTTTTTTATCTGTTAAGAAATTTAGTAGCTTCACCAAAGAATGCTCCTGACTTTGTGAAACAAAAACTGATGAGACAAAGAAAAAATTTTAATCTGGAAAGATTAATTTTTCTTTATAAAGAAGTTTTGCAAATAGATTTTAAATTAAAATCAGGATTAATAGAAGTTGAACAAGCAGAATTTTCACTGGTTAATCTGTTTTGCCATAAGATCTAAATCATCTTTATTTACCTCTCCATTATTATCCAGATCTGCTCTTTTATCCTGGGGATTTTTACCAAAGTTTCTTAAAATGATGGCGTTATCAGTTGCATTAATTTGCCCATCCGCATTTAAATCAAAATTAATCAAGTTTTGATCAGGGATAACAGGTTCCTCCTCATCTATCTCTGCTGTTAGATCTAGATTCTGTCCTAATCTAATTGGAGGTAGAGTAGTTCCTGCAGTTTTTAGTTTGAATATAACAACTGCTCCCTGTCCATCTTTTGCAACAATTGTTAATTTGGCAACAGTATCTTCTTTGAGAGGGAAAATATCAGAAAGATCAGTATTTCTGATTTGAGACAGCGGGATTAAAAAACTACCTAAATTTTTAACCAGAGAAGATTGGATAATAGTATTAGAAATTGATAAGTAAACAATGCCTTCCTCCAGGGGTTTATACGAAGTAGAGCTCTGCTCATCACCATCTAAGACAGATCCGATAACTGGACCAAAATTATTTTGAAAAGTTGAAGGTGCGGCGGTTTTGAATTCAAAAACTTCAGAGCTACTTTGGCCAGCAGTAACTTTTAGAAAATAGTTAGTTTGAGGAAGAAGATTTTTTAAGGTTACATAATGAACAGTATGGGTAGAAGGAGCCTGAAGATCTCTATCGTCTTTGGCTGTTTGATCTAAAGATTGAGTTCCAAAATTAACAAAGGAAGAAGTGGAGTCAGCAGTCTGCCAGGAAACTACCACCGTGGAATCCTCAATGTTACTAAAGATAGGTTTATCTTTGGGCAAAAGATTTGGTGAAGCTTTTGAAATTAGGGGTTGATCCTTTAAAACTAAGAATACTCCAACTCCTATCCCTATAAAAATTAAAGTTAAACCTAAAATTGTTGGTATTTTAAACTTTTCAAAAAAATGGGTCATCTTTATAAACCTTCAGTATTAAACTCCGGGCTAATTGGTTCAATTACCTCCTGTAGTTTAGGTGAAATTTCAACCTCAGATCTGGTGTGCAAAATATCAAATATTACCCAGGCAGAGAGGGTGATAAAAGTTAAAACTGCAGCAATTAACCACTCTTTTTTTGTCATTTGATATAAAAAGCATTTCCCATTACAGACATAATTAATCCTGAACCCTCTGAGAGCTTACTTAAGGATAGACTATCTATGGAAATTAACCTACTACTTACCTGCAAATCCTGCAAGAAGGAAATTATATTTCTATATTCAGCTTCAATATTAAAAGTAAACTCAACCTCAGCGATAGTTCCTAACTGCTTATCTGATTTAGCCTCCAGTGTGAGGGGTTGGATTTGTAAAGCTGAGATAGAGGCCTGATGAGTATTAGCTAGTTGTTCTAAGGTTTCAATTAAGCTTTTTAATTCCACATTATCCGGGAGAGCACTATTGATTTTATCTTTTACAGCAGGGTCCAAATTATCAAAATTTTGTTTTCCTAAGGAAAGATCGTTGGCTTTTTGAGTTACCTTTTGATATATCCCCTCTGCATCTTCTAATTTTTTTTGTAAGACAAGGATTGTTTCCACAGTGGGTTTGATGGCAAAAAAGATAAAGATTAATACAATTAAGAGAGTAAAAATAGTTGACCCATATGTTTTGATAACAGGTAAACCTGTAACAGGTTTAATATAAGTAAAATATCTTGAATAGATTGATGATTCTCTCATAATTGTTTAGATGATAATTGTGATGAACCAGAAAGTGTAAACTGAATGATATTTTTCTCAAGTCCAATACTACTTAAATTTATCTCACTAAAAAAATTATCCTGTTTTAGACCCTGGACTAAACTGGTGATATCATTATTATTCTGAGCCTCAGCATTCATAGAAAAAGTAACTTTTCCTACTTCTTTTTTGAAATTAAGACTGATTAGTCTAACACCTGAAGGGGTTTGATCAGCAATTCTGGTTAAGATATCAGGATAGTCTACAGCATTTGTTCTAGATGTTTGAATAGTAGATATTTTAAGTTGAGTTTGTCGGATTAAAACTTCATATGGCTTAAGACTTTCTATATAAGGGATTTGTTGTTCAATTGCTTCTTTTTTGGAAGCTAGATCTGCATCAAATTTAAACCTGGTAATAAAAGCAATCAGCACTATAATTTCTACAAAAATAAAAATAAACCTACCAGTTGAGAGTAACCAACGAATAATCTTGACTGGTATTTTTTCGGGATTACTTTGAGGTTTTAGAAGATCTAAATGGATTCCGATCTTAACTTTGGGCATGGATACATTTTAACAGTTATTTACTTTTTTTTGATAACCTAGATTTTAACCTGGCTGCTTTGTTGGGATGAATTAACTTAACTTTGGCAGCTTTGTCTAAAGCAGAAAAAACAGCCTGCAAGGTTTTATCTGATTTGCTGGATCTGGCTTTTTTAACTAAAGATTTGAAATTAGCCTCCCGTTTTTGATTACGGGCTGTTCTTAATTTATCTTTTCTAACTTTTTTGATTGCGGACTTGATGATCGGCATGGCTGGTATGGTATCATAGCCACTACCTTTTTAGCAAGCAAGAATGCTAAACTAATCTTTAAGGTATGGTTAAAAATTTATTCTCACTGCTTTATTCCAGACAAACCTCAATTTTATCCGGTGCATTTGTGATTATGGCCACCATGATGGTGGCTAAAATTTTAGGACTAGTAAGGGATAGGTTACTTGCCCATGTTTTTCCTCCAGACACCATAGACATTTTTTGGGCAGCTTTTAGATTACCTGATATGCTTTTTTCAATCATTATCTTTGGTACTCTCTCAGTGGCTTTTATCCCTGTTTTTACAGAGTATTTTGAAAATAAAGGTAAAGAGGATGCTTTTGATTTAGCCAGAGCAATTTTGCATATTTTCCTGGCGGTTTTTCTTTTAGCAGCTGTTTTAATTTATTTTTTATCACCACTTTTGATTTCTAAGTTTATCGCCCCTGGATTTGATGAAGAAAAGTCCAAACAAGTAGTATCTTTGACCAGGATAATTATCTTTGGCCAAGCAATATTTGTTTTTGGAGCTTTTTTTATAGGTATCTTACAGTCTTTCCAAAGATTTATTATTCCTGCTTTGGCTCCAATTTTTTACAATTTTGGAATTATTTTGGGGATATTGCTCTTTACCAATAATTTTGGTATCAAGGGAGCAGCTTTTGGAGTTATTTTAGGAGCAATTATGCATGCTCTGATTCAACTTCCATTGGTTTGGTCTTTAGGGTTTAGATTTGAGTTCCCCCCCAAGTTTTTTCATCCTGGAGTAAAAGAGATTACCAGACTAGTGGGGATGAGAACTTTTGGCTTGGCTGCAGAGCAAATTAATGAGACAGTGGGACTTGCTTTGGCTTCTTTGACACCAATTGTTGGATCTGTCACTTTTTTAACCTTTGCCCAACACTTACAAGTAGTCCCAATTGGTCTTTTTGGAGTTACTTTGGCTACAGCTGCTTTGCCAGTACTTTCTTCTGAGAGGGCCAGAGGTAAGATAGAAGAGTTTAAAATTACTCTTTTAACAACGCTACACCAAATCTTATTTTTAGCCTTACCTGCAGCCGCAATTTTGATTGTTATTAGGATTCCTGTGGTCAGGCTTATTTTTGGAGCCTCTCAGTTTAATTGGGAAGCTACTGTTTTAACAGGGTTAACTTTGGCAAACCTTTCCATAGGCTTAGCTGCCCAGGCAGTGTCACTTTTACTAATAAGAGGATTTTATGCCCTAAAGGATACCAAAACTCCTGTGGTAGTGTCTTTAGTTGTAGTTTCTTTAAATATTATTTTGAGTGTTTATTTTATAGTCATTCTTAAATTAGATGTTTGGAGTATTGGTTTTGCCAGTTCTGTTTCTGCTTTGGTTTCTACAACCCTACTCTTTTGGGCTCTTCACATTAAAGTGGGTAAATTTAATTTAAGAGCAGTTTTTATTCCTTTGGTTAAGATGTTGATGGCAACTGTGATTATGGGGGTAGCTTTATATGTACCTATCAAGCTGTTGGATCAGGTTATTTTTGATACTACCAGAACTGTTAATCTGTTAATTTTAACAGGCTTATCATCTTTATTTGCTCTATCTATTTATGTGTTGCTGGTTTGGTTTTTGAGAGTGCGGGAGTTAAAAACTTATGCAGATTTATTAAAAAGAGTGGTCACATTCCAATCTAAGTTGCGCTCCAAAGAGATCATTACCCCTGAAACTGGAACAGTTTAGTTATATAATCTCTGAATGAACATTCGGAATTTTTCCATCATTGCCCATGTTGACCACGGCAAGTCAACTCTATCAGATAGATTAATTGAGCTTACAGGTACTGTGCCAAAAGACAAAATGCAGCCCCAGCTGTTAGATTCGCTGGCGCTAGAGCGAGAGCGGGGTATTACAATCAAACTTGCTCCAGTGAGACTGAAATATAGTTTAAATGGTTTGGAGTATACTTTAAATTTAATTGATACCCCGGGTCATGTAGATTTTTCTTATGAAGTATCCAGATCCTTAGCAGCAGTTGAAGGAGCAATTCTTTTGGTAGATGCTACCCAAGGTATCCAAGCTCAAACTTTAGCTCATGGTTTATCTGCGCTAGAGCAAAACCTAACTTTAATCCCTGTAATAAATAAAATAGATTTAGCTAATGCTGATATTGAAAAAGTCACTAAAGAATTAACTGATACTTTTGGATTTTTGGATGATGAAGTAATTTTAGTTTCTGGAAAAACCGGAGTCGGAGTTGATAATTTATTAAGAGCAATTATAGAAAAAATCCCAGCACCTAAACAGGAAGTAGATAGGCCACTTAAAGCTTTGATTTTTGATTCTTTTTATGATGTTTTTAAAGGAGTAATAGCTCAAGTGAGAATTATGGAAGGTCAAACCCCCACTCAGCAATCCCCAATTCATTTTTTGGGTACTAGATCTTCTGGACATATTTTAGAAACAGGTTTTTTTGCTCCACAACTAACTTTAAATAATGGACTAAAAGCAGGGGAGATAGGATATATTGCTACAGGAGTTAAGGAATCTGATAAAGTCCGGGTGGGAGATACTATCAGTTCCACCTTTGAAGCAGAACAACTACCAGGTTATAAAGAGGTTAAGCCAATGGTGTATGTGGGCCTTTTTCCAATTGATCAGGATGATTATATAGACGCTAAAGAGGCTTTAAATAAATTTAGACTAAATGATCCAGCTTTTACCTATGAGTTGGAATCTTCCCAGGCTTTGGGAAATGGTTTTAGGTGCGGGTTTTTAGGATTACTTCATGCAGAAGTTGTGCAAGAGAGATTATCAGGAGAATTTGGGGTAGATCTGGTGGCTACCATTCCTTCTGTGGAATATGAAATTGATGGGAAAAAATCACATAATCCTTCTGAAATTGATCCTGCTCAAATGAAAAATATCAGAGAACCCTGGGTTAACTTAAAGATTTTTATTCCTCAGACCTACATTGGTCCAGTCATGGATTTAGTACAAGATAAGAGGGGTAAATTTTTAAATATGACTCACTTTGGGATTCAGGTAGAATTGTCTTATCAGATGCCACTTTCTGAGATGGTAACTGATTTTTATGATAAGTTAAAATCAGTTTCAAGCGGGTTTGCCTCCCTAGATTGGGACTTTTTGGAATTTAGAGAAGTGGATGCGGTCAGGGTAGATATTTTAGTGGCAGGAGAAAAAGTAGATGCTCTATCTTCTATAGTCTTTAGAACTAAAGCTGAAAATTATGGAAGAAGAATGGTAGAAAGACTAAAAGAAGTACTCCCCAGGCAAAATTTTGTGATAGCAATACAAGCTACCATAGGTGGAACAATTATAGCCAGAGAAACTATCTCTCCATTTAGAAAAGATGTGATTGCTAAATTATATGGGGGAGATAGAACTAGAAAAGATAAGTTATTGGAAAAACAGAAAAAAGGAAAAAAGAAGATGAAAATGGTCGGTCGTGTGGAAATCCCCCAAGAGGCATTTTTGAGTATATTGAAAAGTTAATTAGATAGAAATTATCTCTACTCATTATGCAAAATAGGAAATCTTTTTACATGTTGGGTCATACTTCTGATTGCCTCATGAGCCTTACTAACAAAATCATTATTTTCTTCAGGGGTGTCTAATCTTTGATGGGTAAATGGATCTTCTGCCACTAGTATAGATCTAAGCATCCAGTCAATATCTGTTCTTAGACTAGCACTTTTAATTCTGAATCGATAATTTAGCTCATCAACATTAGATACACCAGTCTCATCATAACTATCAATATGAGCAATGCATAAAGGACTTTTAAGATCTCCTAAAACACATCCATGATTTTCTCTATGATATGGACATGAGCTAACTGAAGAAGAGCCAGGAAAATCTTGAGCCCTTTGTTCACGAAGTTTTATAATGCTAGCTTTAGCGGGTCCAACCAAGCCAGATTCAGAAGGGCTTTTACTAATATATCTGCAACTACCTACCCCAGCGCTTATTTGCCATCTCCATGCTGCATCATCGGACCTAAGATCCATTTCTTTAAACATCGTATCTAGAGCCCCCACTATCTGTTGATATTGATTTACTATGATAGCCTCAATCATAAGTGCTATTATACCTATATGAAAGTTATTAAACCACCTAAACTAAACCTTGGAGATACTGTTGGAATTGTGGCTTCCTCTATGCCAGTGCTTCCTTCTTTGCAGGAAAGATACCAAAAAGGTAAAAAAGTTTTAGAAGAGATGGATTTTAAAATTAAAGAAGGAAAGACTATCAATAAAATCCGCGGTTTTATGGCAGGCTCTCCTAAGGAAGTGGCAGAAGACATTAATTCTATGTTTGCTGATAAAAATATTAAAGCCATATTTGCTGCTGATGGAGGATATTCAGCTATTTCAGTGATTGAACATCTAGACTATGATCTAATTTCCAAAAATCCCAAACCTTTTATGGGTTTCTCGGATATGACTATTTATCACTTAGCTATTTTTGCTAAAACTGGCATGGTTGGTTTTCATATGGATTATCTTTCTTCTTTTACAGGGGAATTTTTTCTGCAGTTTTTAACAGACACAAAAGCTCCTGGGAAAATATCTCCTTTATCTGAGTGGGAGGAGTGGAAAAAGGGAAAAGCAGAAGGGCATTTAATGGGTGGGCTTTTGGAGAGAATCTCAATTCTTTCTGGAACAAAATATTTTCCAAAATTGGAGGATTTTGAAGGATCTATTTTGTTTTGGGAGCAAATAGGAGGGGATATTACAGATATTTATCAATATCTATACCAGCTAAAAAATATGGGGGTTTTGGAAAAAATTAATGGGATGGTGATTGGAAAAATAAAATATTTAAAAAAGATAAGGGGACAAGCAGAAGTAGTTGAACCTTCAGTAAAAGAGATGGTTTTAGAAATTGTGAAAGATTACAACTTTCCCATCATGGCAAATTTGGATTTTGGACATTTTACTACAAATATTCCTATGCTAATTGGAGTTAAAGTTTCTTTTGATACGTCCAAAAATGAGCTAAAGTTTCTTGAATCGGCTGTTGAGTAGTCAATGTTCTTTTAGCAGATATTAAAGCTTGAATACCTGTTAGTGCCAAATCCCCATAAGGTATTAGTGATAAGATCCTTGCTCTTTGGGTATCAATTCCAGAGTCTTGCTCCATAATTTTAGTAACTGTTCGTCTAGTTAACCCACTATATGCTCTGGTAGCAACAAAAACAGCTCCTAGGGCCCAGGTTGTATCAAGATTCTCTAAATCTAATACTCTGCTGTAGGCAAGACCCTCTATAGGTTTTGCTAAAAGCCAGTTAAAACTATGGTAAAAAATAAGCATTTTTGGAGTGACTATATTAGAGCTTGCAGGGAATTCAGGTGTCATTTAAGCTCTTTTTACCTGACAGTCAGGACATCTTAAGGTTTCTGGAGAATAAATTTTAGCAACCTGATCTGAAACTTTAAAGATTAGTTCTGATCCTTCATCAATATTAAAAATCTCTGGGCTGTTATCAAAAGAAATACTAGCTTTACCTCTAATTAGTTTAAAAGTAACAATATCTTGATCTGGGAAAAAAACAGGAGCAGTTTTTTGGGTGGTGTTATTAAAAGCTACTCCAAAGCCCTTGGTAAAAGTTTTAGAAGTGATGCTTTTAAAATAACCTGTGGAACCAAAGGGAGTAGAGACAACTATTCCATCTCCAATGAAATATTTATTATTTACTTCAAACCTGATAGCATGAATTGGGTGCTGGTTTCTGACTACAAAATCATTTAAAGCATAAAACTTTTTATACAAAAGAGTAGTTTCTAATTTTTTAGATTCTTTAAGTTTTAGTTTATTTTTTTTAAAATCTAATAAAATTTGGGCATCTGTGTGTTTGTTGCACTTTAAATAATTTTTAGGATCCCTGATAGGTAACTTCGGGACACTAAGATATTCTCTTTCTGCTTTAAGCAAGGTGCCGTCACCACCATAACTGATGATTAAATCAGGGTTAGAAGAGACCTCAAATCCTAACTCTTTAATTTGAGGCTCCAGATTTTTGATATTTTTGCCAAAAAGCAGTACTTTCATTTCAGGCCAATGGTACTACTTGAACGATTGGATTGGCAAGTAGATTATATTTTCGTATACTAATAGATTATGGTTTCTAAACTTTCACCCTTTTTGGCTTTAAGAGTCACCCAATATAGAAATTATTTAGTAGGAGCCTTTGTTTCTGAGATTGGCAATCAGATGCAAACTGTGGCTGTGGCATGGCAGGTATATGAACTGACCCGCAACCCTGCCTCTTTAGGTTTGATTGGGCTGGCAAATTTTATCCCTATTCTTTTCTTCTCTCTTATTGGAGGGTTAGTAGCAGACAAAGTGGATAGGAAAAAACTGTTAATTGTTAGTCAAGCTCTAATGGCAGTAATTACCCTTCTTCTTTTTATTTTTACTTATTCTAATCTGATTACCCCCTGGATTATTTATCTTTTACTATTTTTACACTCTACAGCCAGCTCTTTTTCTCTCCCTGCCAGGCAAGCAGTTTTGCCTAATTTAGTGCCCAAGAATTTATTTATGAATGCTGTATCTTTAAGTACACTGCAGTTTCAGGGAGCAACTATGATTGGTCCGGCTATCGCCGGATTACTGATTGCCTCATTTGGGGTATCAAGCGTTTATCTTTTTAATACCTTCTCGTTTTTTGCTTTTATAGTCTCTGTTTTAACTATCAAAGTTTCTTTAAGTGTGAAAGAGAAAGTGGATTTTCATCTGGATTCTATTATGGAGGGTATTAGGTTTGTCTTTAAAACCCCTATTTTATATTTGACTATGTTGTTAGATTTCTTTGCTACTTTTTTTGGGACAGCCACCCTACTGATGCCTATTTTTGCCAAGGATATTTTAGAGGTTGGACCAACTGGTTTAGGACTTTTATATGCAGCCCCTGCAGTAGGCGGAGTAATAGCTGGTCTTTGTATGTCCTTTATCCATCAGATTAAAGGACAGGGTAAAGTAATCATAATTTCAGTGATTATCTATGGATTGGCCATAATTGGGTTTGGTTTATCCAAAGCCCTGCCGCTCTCTTTAGCGTTTTTGGTGTTAATGGGTTTTGGAGATATGGTTTCAGCAATTATTAGGAATACCATTAGGCAAATGGTTACTCCAGATCATCTAAGAGGCAGGATGGTATCAGTAATGAGGATCTTTTTCCAGGGTGGACCACAGCTTGGGGAAATTGAGGCTGGATTTTTGGCCAAAGCAATTGGGGGACCAGCATCTGTTGTTTTAGGTGGAGTAGGAGTAGTACTGATAACCTCTTTAATTGCATGGAGGAGTAAGCATTTAAGAGAGTATCAGGGTAAGGATTTAACAATTTAACCCTCTTGACAACTATTAGCACTCGTGGTATCTTACTGCTAAGAATATGGCTGACTTATCTGAGAGACAACAAGCACTGCTTAAGGCTATAGTTGAAGAATATATTGAGTCTGCTGAACCTGTGGGGTCTGAGGTAATTGAAAGAAAGCATAACTTAGGGGTTTCCCCTGCTACCATCAGAATTGAGATGAGTAAGTTAACTGAAATGGGTTATCTAAGACAACCTCACACCTCTGCAGGGAGAACACCTACCAGTATGGGGATGAAATTTTATATCTCAGAGCTGATGAAGGAAAAACAAATTCCTATCACTGCTGAGGTTTCTATCAAAGAGCAGCTCTGGCATGAAAGACATAAGCAGGAGAGGTTACTTAAAGAAGCAGTTAAAGCTTTAGCAAAGGGGTGTGATATGTTGGGGTTAGCTACAGATAATGAAGGAGCAGTTTATTATGCAGGAGCAGCTAATATTTTGGATTGGCCTGAGTTTTATGATATTGATGTGACCAGGTTTGTACTATCTTTGTTTGATGAAAACCCAAGGTTACAAGAAATTATAGGAAAGGGTGTGGGTTCTGATCCTATACATATTCTTTTTGGGGAAGATTTAGGGTTTGAGGATCTGCGTCCAACAGGTTTTATTTTTACAAGGTATGAGATGGATGAGAGTAAAGAAGGAGTGATTGGAGTAATAGGGCCAGCCAGGATGAATTTTGCTTTAGTATTGCCTTATGTAAAATATGTTAGAAATTTATTAGTTGAGGCAGGAAGAGTTTAATATGGTAAAAAAACAAGACAACAAAATTACAGAATTAGAACAAAAAGTTACTGAGTTAGATAATCTGCTAAAAAGAGCAGTAGCTGATTATCAGAATTTAGAAAAAAGGGTTAATGAAGGAAGGTCTGAGTTAAGTTCTTTTGTAGGAGCAGAGTTGGTTAAGAGACTTTTACCTGTTTTGGATCATTTGGAACAGTCTTTAGCAGGAATGAGTGAAGAAGAGAGACAAAGTGGTTGGGCCAAAGGGGTAGAGCTGGCAGTTCGAGAGTTTAATCAAGTTTTAGAAGCTCAAGGTTTGAGTCAAATTGTGGCAGACGGACAATTTGATCCATCCCTTCATGAGGCAGTTGACACTAGAGAAGGAGAAAATAATATGATTTTAGAAGTTGTCAGAAAAGGGTATAATTTGAATAATAAAGTTTTAAGACCAGCCCAAGTGGTGGTTGGCAGAAAGGTAAACTAATATGGCTAAAATAGTTGGAATTGATTTAGGTACAACAAATTCATGTGTAGCTGTAATGGAGGGTGGTAAGCCCAAAGTTATTCACTCAGCAGAGGGGGAAAATACTATTCCTTCTGTAGTTAATCCTGTGAAAAATATTGTAGGAAGAGTAGCTAAAAGACAGGCTATTGTTAATCCTAAAGAAACTATTTTTTCTGTAAAAAGATTAATGGGTAGAAAGTTTGATGATCCAGAGGTGAAAAGAGATAAAGAGTGGCTGCCTTATGAAATAAAATCTGGTAAAAATGGTATGGCTGTGGTGGAGGTAGAAGGCCATGAATACACCCCTCAAGAAATCTCTGCTCAAATTTTAGGAAAGATTAAAGCTGATGCAGAGGCTTATTTAGGGGAAAAAGTAACTGATGCTGTTATTACAGTTCCTGCTTATTTTGATGATGCTCAAAGACAAGCTACTAAACAAGCAGGAGAGATAGCTGGACTTAATGTACAAAGAATTATTAATGAACCAACTGCTGCAGCTTTGGCTTATGGGTTAGATAAATCTCATGCTCATACCATTGCTGTTTATGATTTGGGTGGAGGAACTTTTGATATCTCTATTTTGGAATTAGGAGAAGGAGTAATTGAAGTTAAATCTACCAATGGAGATACACACTTAGGGGGAGATGATTTTGATCAGGTAATTATTGATTGGTTAGCTGAAGAATTTAAAAAAGAACAGGGGATTGATCTTAAATCTGACAGACAAGCTTTGCAGAGACTCCGTGATGCTGCTGAGAAAGCCAAAATTGAATTATCTTCCTCTATGGAAGCAGATATCTCTATTCCTTTTATTACAGCAGATGCATCAGGTCCAAAACACTTAGAGATAAAACTATCTAGAGCCAAGCTTGAAGCTATGGTTAAGCCTTTAATTGATAAATCTTTTGAAGCAGTTAAAGCTGCTATGAAAGATGCCAAAGTTGAGGCAAAAGATGTAGATGAGGTGGTTTTAGTTGGGGGAATGACCAGAATGCCTTCTGTGCAAAAAGCAGTTTCTGATTTCTTTGGTAAAGAATCCCACAAAGGAATTAACCCAGATGAGGTGGTAGCAGTTGGGGCTGCTATACAAGGTGGAGTTTTAGGTGGGGAAGTTAAAGATGTTTTGCTTTTAGATGTTACTCCTTTAACCTTAGGAATTGAGACTTTGGGTGGAGTTAGAACACCTTTAATTAATAGAAATACCACTATCCCTACTTCTAAGTCTGAGGTTTTCTCAACAGCTGCAGATAATCAACCTGCAGTGGAGATCAATGTGCTGCAGGGAGAAAGGGAGATGGCAGCAGATAATAAATCTTTAGGTAGGTTTGTGCTTGATGGAATTCCACCAGCTCCAAGGGGTGTGCCACAAGTTGAAGTTACTTTTGATATTGATGCTAATGGAATTTTAAATGTCTCTGCTAAAGATAAAGCTACAGGTAAAGAGCAAAAAATAACTATTACAGGTTCCACGGGACTTGATAAAGAAGAAGTAGAAAAGATGACCAAAGAAGCAGAGGCTAATGCTGAGGAAGATAAAAAGAAAAAAGAGGGGATTGAGACTAGAAATATTGCTGATGGGTTAGTTTACCAAACAGAAAAAACTTTGAAAGATTTAGGTGATGAGCAAAGCTCCTCTGCTGCGCAGAGTAAAGTTCCTGCTGAGGTTAGAACTGAGGTAGAACAAAAGTTAAATGAACTTAAAGATGCTTTAAAAGGTGAAAATACTGATGATATTAAAACTAAAGGTGATGCGCTGGGTGAAGTATTACAAAAAATAGGCTCAGCCATGTATGGTCAACAAGGTCAGCAAACTCCTGGAGCAGAGGGTCAAGCAACCGAAGAACCAAA
>Ga0209542_10014041_pt1 | contig 13687 bp, 12 predicted proteins | sample RifCSPhighO2_01_FD_184028 | JGI IMG/M metagenome (GOLD analysis project Ga0209542, IMG submission 184028) | Soil microbial communities from Rifle, Colorado - Rifle CSP2_plank highO2_0.1 (SPAdes) (version 2) | ecosystem: Environmental > Terrestrial > Deep subsurface > Rock core/Sediment ...
GACTCTCGGTAGTGTTTGGCGGGGGTACTTCTCCCGCCGGTCTTAGCAAATAGAGCACAAGTTTCTGCTTATGCGCTTTTCGCTAATACCGACGAGGTTGTAATCCCGCCCTCGGCTTGGCCGAGTTTTAACACCTATATTGTAAAGAACAATGTTTGTTATCCTGAAGGCAGTTTAGTATCTGTCTAGGTGATTCCTTACTGTATTCAAGATGCCAAAGCAGTCTAGGGTTGTCAATTAACGAACCGAACATCTTAGCACAGTTTTAATTTTTTGTCAATACCCCCGGTTCGTTTTTTAGGTTATTTTAGCCAAAACTCGGTTTAAATATGAAACCAGCCTTTGAGGCTGGCAAACTTGAAACAAGAGTGTTATGCCAGCCGGCTTTTTGCTCTCATTTCTATCTAACTGTACTGTGGCACAAATTTTAGTAAAATTCAAGAGAGGTGTGGATAAGTACAATTGTAAATTACCAGACTTCATTTTTATGATATACTTAGTTTGTACAAGTTACCGGTATTTAAAGAAACAATGACGGTACTAGCAAAGAGTCGGTCGGTAAAAAAATAAGAAGCTATTTAAACGTTGTTAGTCTATTAGAACCTTATGTATTTTGTTTACGACAAGAAAGTGAACGCTTGGTCGGGGAAAGTTAACTTGAATGTATTAAAAAATTGGGGCGTTAGCGAGTATAAAACCAAAAAGGTTGGTATATCAGTTGAAATGGTGGATCTTTTTAGCGGTTATTTAAATACCTGGATGGACAATAACATCGCAAAGGTGTTAAAGACTTTTTTTAAGATTACAAAAATAATCCACCGCCCAGCAGATTTTAAGTATTACATTAATTTATCTAGTATTTCTCTTCACCACGCCAAAGAAAATTTTATCTCGATCGGCATCGCTCATCCATTTAGTAATTATCCAACAATAATAATTCACGAATTATTTCATTTGTATTTTTATCAATATATTTATTGGGATGAATTCCTAAAAAGATTTGGCTTAAAATCCGTAAACGATTTTATAGATCCAGAAGAACAAAATGAGTTAAAAGAAATTTTAACAGTGATAATTAACGAAGAATTTAAGAAATTTATTGTTTTTCCTGACGAAGGTTATCCAAAACACCGAGCGTTGAGAAGAATAGCTCGCGCCAGCTGGACGAAAGAAAAAGATTTTGGGAAATTGGTAATGGATATTGGAAAATTATTAAAAAATAATGATGAAGGACGGCAGTGGGGATAGCCGTCCTTTTTGCACCGGGATTTACCGACCCGGCTGGGGCGGCTAGGTCAACGCGTGTGTCGCGTCAGCCACCACACGGGGTACTGCAGGGCGTGGAACAGGGGGTCGAACACGGCGTGGAGCACGGTGTGCTGCAGGGGGTAGCAGCGCAGGATCCACCTGCGTTCACCTCCGTGTACTGGGCGAGAATTTTCGCCCGCCTTTCCTCGCGTTCTTTCTGACTCATCGCCTCTTTCCTGGTTTTGGAACCGTTTCGGGAAGTTAGTTCTTGACCATGGCCCTCCTTGTTTTGATGTGGGTTGACAAACCAGCTTCAAAGTACACCCGGTTGCGTTTGCACGCCAGCGGGTGGCTGAGGTGGGTGTTGCCAGAGCCGAAACGATTCAGGGAATAGCAACCTCCACGGCAGTATTCCCAGATAGCGCACTTTGCACAGTTTACTTCTACCTGGCGTAGGTTGGGCCCGTAGCAAGAACCCTCTCGCAGGAAGAACGGGCAGACTCTTTTTTCTCCGCTCACCGTCAGGGCGCTGTAACAAATGCCGGCACCGCAGTATCCTGCAATAGGCCATTCGCCAGCGACCTTCATTGCCCATTTTTTCAGGTCGTTGATTTTGAAAAGATGTGGCGCCGGGAAGTCATGGACAATCGCCAGGATTTGATCCTTAAGAGCGTCCATATCGCGGTTGGTCATCCCTTGGCTGTAGGCCAATAGATATGCCCAGCCTCCGATTTGGAAATCCGCGAAGACTTCCAAATGGATGTCGTACAGATCCGGGATAGATTCCCGGGTTACAACGGTGCTGATCCCAGGTTTCAATCCAGACTCCTTAAACAGCTCCATAGCGTGGTAAAAGTCATCAATCGCGCTCCCCGACGGGTTGTGGCGGTATTTTTTTTGCCATTTTTGTCCGTCATAGGAAACCCCGACCGAGAATTGGTGCTCCGCAAAAAAAGTTGCCATTTCGCTGGTCAACAAACTTCCGTTAGTAACCAGGGAGTAACGATGCTGGGGGTATCTTTCCACTAATCTTACGATTAGCGGGAATTGTAGCAGTGGTTCGCCGCCAAAAAATCTCAGCTCACTGCCACTCGGTAACTCATCAATAGCCGCACAGGCGATTTTGAATTCCAGTACCTGCCTGTTATGGCAGCTACCGCCTTCAAAACAGTACGGACAATTGTAGTTACACTGGTCCGTAATTTCAAGGGCGAGTATTTGGTGAGTTATGGGTTTTGTGGGATTAGGTACAGGGGCTTTTTCAACAAGCTCGAGGAATTCTTTAGAGGTAATGTACTTTTTATCCACCTCCTTTTCCTCCTGGTTGTCAAGGAACACCAGTTGCTTTGTTCTGTTGTTGAACAAGCAACCGTCCTGGTAGAACCACTCACCGAGCCGCTTCATTTCTAGCCTCCCAGGTTAGGTTCAGTAGTAGCTATATCTAATCCTCTTTTGACTCTTTTGTCAACAAATTTTTTCACAGTGTTATCTAAAATTTAAAAGTGAACACTTTTAGAGCTTTGAATTATGAAACTCCCCAAACTCCTCAAAATTTGCTTCGGCATTTCTGGTCGGCGGGTGTTTTGGTTAGCGATGTAATTACGAATTTGGAACTCGTTAATCTCGACGGTCGAAGCAAAATACCCCCTTGACCAGAGTGAGCCCTGGGGGATCTTATTGGGGTATTTCTTTTTTAACCAGTTCGAGGACTTACCATACAGTATTTGGTTGACATACTAAAATTTAGTAAGTCGCCATAAAAATCCTATATTTTAGCCTAAAAGATAACCCTTGACATTACTATATCAGTAGAGTATCACAGTAAGTGATGATACTACATCACTTAAACTACATACAAAATATAGGGAGGAAATACCTAAATACGTCCAAAACCAGCTAATCCAATTCCCATTTCGCTTGCGTGCCTATGTCTAAGTTGAACAGGGTAAAAACATTCTCAAAGCATATAAGGTGTTGGTCATCTTTTTAAAGATTCAGTTCAATGGTTTTTTCTACATAACGGGGATATATTGGTTATTAGTAATAATTTTAGTTTTAAAATTGAGACTTAATCAATAGCTTGCATTCTAGATTTTTAATAACCGTATTGTGTTTTTTAATGAAACCGCCAAAGATATGGACAAACTTAAACGTTCATTGACAGTGAGCGCAATTATTATATAATATTCATTAGTAATGAATATTATATAATAATTGTATTATGCCAACGAATACTCACGAGGGAGGTAAAAGGATAGAGAGTGAAAATGCTGCTTTTGTTGCTCGGAGTCTAGTCCGAGATATTGAAGACTTGTTGCATTTAGTACGGCGTTTCAACGATGCCATGGGGAGTCCGGTTAGTAAGACCAAAGCCAAAGAAGTGATAAAGAAAATGGATGTTTTGGCCAGTAATATTGAGCGCTGGGTTTCTGGTTATGATAGTAAAAACCTTAGTCAATATCTAACTAGCCCAGGGTTGCAATCTAGATTAAGAATTAAGCTAGAGGGTTTGAGGGCAGAATACCAAGCCGAAGTCGGCGGCGGTTTAGAGGCAATTAAACAGGAAATTTTAGCTAAAGCGATTGAATAACTTACCTTGATTTTCACCAGGCTTTACAGCCTGGTTTTTAGTATCCAACTTTATCCCCATTTTATTGTTCCTTAAAGCAAAGTGTGGTATAATAACGCCATCAATTACTCACCTATTTGCTATGGTTGTGGCTCTGAAAGCTAGGCTTGTCGCTTTGGGGCATTTCATCGTACCAAAAAAACGATTAGGTATCGTTAGTTTTATTATTTTAACTGTAATTTTAATTACCGTATACTTCGTTGGGATAAATAGCGCCCAGGCAGTTAGTTTTTTAGATGATCCGGGTGGGTGGATTCTTGAAGCTTTTGCGACTATTTTATTTGGCATTGCTTCGCTCTTTATCCGTTTAGCAATTTTTATCCTCTCTTTCATCATCGAGATCGCTGGTTATAACGGGTTTATTGACGCCCGAGCGGTAAATTATGGCTGGGTGATGGTGCGCGACCTCGCCAACATGTTTTTCGTGGTCGTGCTTTTGCTGATTGCTTTTGGCACGATCTTGGGCATTGAACAGTACGAGTGGAAAAAAATGTTGGTGAAGTTAGTTTTTGCCGCTATTCTGGTTAACTTCAGTCGCATTATTTGTGCTTTGATCATCGATGTTGCTCAAGTTATCATGATCACTTTTGTTAATGCAATTGCGGCGACCGCTGGAGGTAATTTTATTAATGCTTTTGGTTTAGAAAAGGTTTTGCAGATTAGTCGTGACCAGGGGGCCCAACTAACTCCAGGTGAAGTATTTATTGCTTCCGTGGCTGCCGTCGGTTTTAGTGTTGCCGCCATGGCGGTCATGGCGGTATTTTTGGTAATTCTTTTGGGGCGCATGGTTACTCTTTGGGTCGCTATAATTTTTTCACCGCTCGCCTTTGTATTAAATGTCATCCCCCAAACCCAAAAGTATGCCAGTCAGTGGTGGAGCGAGTTTAATAACAATGTTATTGTGGGGCCGGTGGTAGTTTTCTTTTTGTGGTTATCTTTTGTTACTGTCGGCAGTGGGGATATTCATGCTGAAATTTATGACCATAGTTCGTCTCCCGCGTCTACAAAAATACCAAAAACTGAAGATGGTACTACCGGCGCGGACGCCACTGGTGGACAATCTGCTGGTTTGAGTCGGGCGATGAACTGGAACCAGATGGCCAACTTCGCAATTGCTCTTGGCATCCTGCTCGTTGGTGCTAAAGTTGCTGGGCAACTGGGGGCGACTGGAGCCAGTGGTTTGCAAAAGGCCGCTAATCTTGGTGTGAAGGCGGCAGCTTTAGCTGGTGGTGTAGTAGCGGCCAGATGGGCGTATAAAGAAGGTGTTAAGCCAGCACTTAAATTTACCCGAAAGAAAGTTTTAATGAACATGCCTTTTGGTGGAAAATTTTGGAAAAGACAGGGCGGAAAGGTTGCTTCGACGTATAAAGAAACCACTGCTAGGTGGCGTGGTAAAAGGAATCGTACTGCCTCAGACAGATTAAAAATTGCAAATGATACAACTGGTAATTACTCTACTTGGCAAAAAATTAAAGCTAGAGCTGCTATGGCTGCGTTTGCACCTAAACAATTTAAGGAAAAGCAGCTTGAAGATCGTAAAGAAAACGCAAAGCTTCAGGAAGAAATTGCTCAGTATGATATTAGCACCACTAATTCTCCTGTTGGAAAAAAGAAATTGAGGCTAAGAGAAGAGGCTAGATTAAGCAAACTAAGAGCAGACAAGAAAGTCGCTGACTATGCTACCACTGAAGAAGAAGCAAGTTCGTACAGAGCGAAAGAGGCGGGTAGGTTAATTGAGGCAGATGCTGATTTACAGCAGTATAAAAATGACCTTAGGAATGCCGGCACACAAGAGCAAAGGCAAGAAGCACAGCAAAATATAAACAAAAGGACAGAACAATTACACAAAGAGATTAAAGGTGCTGTCACACCTGATGGAAAGTGGAAGATAGGTCAGTCTGATATACAAAATTATCTTAAGGCCAAGACAGCCCGTGAAGCCAGTGCTCATAGCCAGAATGTTCAAGAAGATTTGGATATTGCCAAACAAGAAAAAGAATGGGAATCGCGCGGGAATTTATACAAATCTCAAGGAGATTTAAGTCGAGCCGAAAATGCTTTTAGAAAGGCTAAATCGATTAGAATTGAAAAGATGAAGGAGTCCGTTAAAGGTCGTACCGGTAACGAGTTAGTAGCTATGGCCGGAGCAATGGCAGATAAAGTTCTTACAGCTCGCGCCGCTGGTGATACTGAAACAGAAAAGAAAAAGCTACAAGAATTATATTTAGCGGTTACTATGGCGCGAGGGCATGAAGAAAAATGGGTGTCGCGTGCTACTGACGCCTTGTTACTTGACAAACTTAGGCTGGCAGGCGTTGATGTGGAAAATATGAGCGATCAAGAAGCCTATTTGTCTATTGATTTATTAAAAGATAGTAGAACAGCTGGGGTGGCTGCTTCTGCAGATGAGATTGAGAATAATTTAGGAAACCTTAAAGATGCTGCGTTGAGAGAAAGATTTAATGTTGATGAAGGCGGCGTTGTGTCAGGTATTAGCGAGAGGGCCGAAGTGGTAAATCACGAAATAGATCCTGATTCTGGTTCGACACGTTATATGTTAAGACGTACACCTGTCCAGAGAGTTATTGATCCTGTAACCGGAGCTACAGCTCCTACTACGACTGGTGCCGCCACTAAGATGGCCGCTGGCTATTTAAAAACATTGAGCCTAAGTGCTATGGTAGAAGCACCAGTTTCTGTAAGAAATAGAAATGGATCTGGTAAAATCCAACGATTTATTCCGGAAGAATTGGCGACATTTGCTAATAAGGCTAAACAAATTACTACCCGAGTCGGGATTGACAAAATTAACGATCGCGTCATAGACGACTTTAATACCGCAGTAGTTAATTTTGCAGCAGATCCTGCGTCAAGAGCAGGTTTCCAAAATTACATTGACGGCTTAGGAAGTGATATGGAACATGAGGCGTATGAGGCTTTAAAAATTAGATTAAAGCCGCTCCTAACTAAATTTATTGCAGCAGGTGGTAACGTGCGGTAGTAAAATAGAAAAATAATATGGATTTTTTATCTTTTTTAGATTCTTCTGGAAAAGAATTGGATGTAAAAAGAATTGATGAATTAGAAAATGTTTTTCGTAATAAAATTTTTGGTTCTTCAGAATCAAGGCAAACCTATCTTATTCTTAAGGATTTTTTCTTAAATTTTCCAGGCGGGGAGAAAACATTTTATTTTTCATATTGGCGATGGTTTGTGGTGTTGTCCTGGAGCCGACTACCTGAACTTACCACAGAAGAAGTCGTGTCGGTATTGAATAGACAAGTCGTAACAGCAATAAAGTTAGACATAGATCCTTTGTTACAATTATATTTTTATTTTAAAAATGCACTTCCTTTTTTTGATGATAGATTATCGGCATATTCAAAAATAAAAACCGGATTTATAAATGCAGATTGCAACTTAGGACAGAATGATGATGAAAAAATAAGACTTAAAGATAAAATTTTAGAAATGAAAAAAATAAAAAATTTAGGATTCGATTCTCTTCAGGTTGCAGATTATAAAACGAGCCTAAAAAAAATTATTTTTCCCAAAGAAAATAATGAATATTTTAAATTTTATTATGTTGATAATAAAGATGGCGCAGTTGAAAGGCTGTTCAATTTAGTAGATTTTTTTCTTGAGGTCGATGAAGAGGATATTTGGATGGTTGTAGAACGCTACATGCAAGAGCAGATTTTTTCTCTAAATGAGTCCGAAATTATTACACAAAAAGAAACTCAAAACAAATTGGCACTTGTTAATTCTCATCTGTCTAATAAACACGAAAGTACTAAGGATAAGACAAAGGTGGCAGTGGATCTTGCAGTGTCAAAAAATAGCGCAGGAGATTATTCAGATGTCCAAAAGGTTTTTGAAAAATTAGAAAATTTAGCCCGTGAATACAACGACCCATCCATCACCGAAATGTACTACTACGATGAAGCCGAAGGCAAGTTTAAATGGAAAGAAGAATAAATATGCCAGATGAAGCCGCTAAACAAATCATGGTAATAGTCAAAAAACCAGATGGTACTTTTGTCAAAGTGCCGCTTTCGGAATTAAAAAAATCCTCTACCCCAATTGCTCCATCGTCTGTGCCACCAATTGTGGCCACACCCCCTAAAGATGTGGCGCCGCTAATTAAAAAAGAAGAACCTAAGCCAGTTGTAAAAGCAACGCCCGTCAAATTATCTAAAGGAGATTTTCGTTCTCCGTTGGAAGAAAAAGCGTCTTTTACTACCGGATCGGGAATTGCTCCATCACGTTTAGACCAGGCTGAAGAGGTCATGAAAAAGTTGTCTTTTAAGGTTCTGCCAGATTTTACCAATCGTTTGCGAAGTATTATTCAACTTCGTTTGAAGGACGTTCGTGGAACAAAAGAAACCAAAGAAATGGTTCTGCATTCGATTAAAGATGGCGGTCTCGGTTTGACTGCGCCCCAAGCAGAAGAATTAGAAAAAGTTTGTCAAGAATTTTTGGGTAAAGACTTGACCAAAGAAGTTTTAGTAAAAAATATTAACCAATTGAAAAAAGAAATACCGAAGTCAGTTACTGCTAACTTGCCCATGGTCGAACTGAATGAAATCCCGGAACCATATATTCCTCCGCCCGTTCCCACTACCGCCGCTCCATTTAATTCTTTTGTTCACAATGACCATCTGGGAGAGGAAAAACCAAAATTTAGTAAAGATTCTGTTTTAAATAAAGAGCCCGGAGTAGAAAAAAAACCACCAGTCGCACCAAAGATTCAGTCGCTTCAGCCATCGTTTACAATTTCGCGCCCCACTACACCACTCGCCATGCAAGACATCGTCGGCGAGGGGAAGACAATGGGTCCGCTTGAGGAACTAAAGTACGTAACCCTGACCGATTTCCGCCGCTTGTCAAAGAATCCGGCCGAGGCGGCGACTCGCCTGGGCCAAAAGTTCAAAAATTTAAAAGAAGAATCATATATATTATTCTTGCAGGCTTGGAGCGCTTGGCGAATGAGTCCTTTGTTCCAAGAATGTTTGCATTCAGTCTTAAATTCCTTGCAAAAAGGTGCTACTCTAGTAACTGTAGTTAGTAGCTCCAAAGATTCAATTCAGATGCCAGAAGTTGAAGCCTTGGTCCAAATGGAGAAAGAATTAAATTAAATTTATGGCCGAACAAAATCAATTTGTGGTTCCGCAGTTTATTGATGTGGAAGACAAAATCTTTGGTCCGATCACTACTCGGCAGTTTATTATTCTTCTTTGTGCCGGGCTGATTTTGTTTGTTTCGTATAAACTGGCGGACATGGTGCTTTTTATTTTTCTTTTGGCCCTTATTGGGGGCTTTGCACTTGTCCTCGCATTTGTTAAAATAAACGGGCAATCGTTTCATCTGTTTATCTTGAACATTTTTCAAACTATGCGCCGGCCGAGCCGCCGGCTCTGGAATAAATTTTATTCTAAGGACGAACTGGATGTCTTGCGTAAAATGGACAAGGTCGAACTCGTGGAAAAAGCTAAAGCCATTAAGTCTTTGTCTTACAATCGGATTCGCGATCTATCTCTCATTGTTAACACTGGTGGGTATTACAAACCAGAGGATAACTTGTAAAAAGTTTTATGAAAAATAAGTCAGCAGAAAAAAAGAAAAATTCTTTGCCCGCTACCCAGCACCACTTGCCGGTGGCCGAAGTGAAGCAAGACACGCTTATTATGAAAGACGGAACTTTACGGGCGGTGTTGTTGGTCTCGAGCATCAACTTTGCTTTAAAAAATGATGATGAGCAAAGCGCTATCATCTCGGCCTATGTTTCTTTCTTAAATTCACTGGACCATCCTCTCCAGGTAGTTATCCAGTCACGGCAGTTGCATATTAAGCCGTATTTAAGCAAATTAATCGAACAAGAAAGAAAACAGACGAATGAGTTATTGCGCGCGCAGATTGCCGATTATCGTTCTTTTGTCGCCGAACTGGTGGACCTGGGGAAAATAATGAGCAAACAGTTTTTTGTTATCGTACCCTACGATCCATTGTCCAACAAGAAAAAAGGATTTTTCAGTCGTTTGGGTGAAGTTGTTAATCCGGTAAAAGTTGTTAAATTAAAAGAAGAAAGATTTTTAGAGCGTAAGAAAGATTTGGATATGCGTATTCGACAAGTCGAATCAGGGTTAACTAATATGGGGCTCGAAGTCGTGCGTTTAGATACCCAGTCTTTAATTGAACTGATGTATTCGACATATAATCCGGTATCGCCTTATCCGAACCGTTGGCGCCACTTGAAAAAATGCAAATAGAAAATATTTAAACTATTATGGCTTTTAAACCAGGAACTTCGATCAAAGAAAGTAAAGCACGGGCTAATTTGTTACAAAAAGAAAAAGGTAAGCTGGCGGAAGAATCGGCCGAAGAGTTGTTGACCCTTGAGGAGGAGCGAATTTTTCGTGAGGGCACGGTTTCCATTCGTGATTTAATGGCTCCGGCTTCCTTCAATGTTGAAAGTAATTTCCTCCAGCTAGGAAATGTTTATGCTCGAACTATTTTTGTCATTAGCTATCCGCGGTATATTTCGATTGGTTGGAGTTCGCCAGTTATTAACCTTTCCGTAACCATGGATGTTTCCATGTTTTTCTATCCGGTTAAATCTGGTATTATTTTAAAACAATTAAAGAATAAAGTCGGTGCCCTTGAAGCTCAAATTTCAGCTGATACCGAGAAGGGCGCCCCGCGCGATCCGATTCGGGAAACCGCTCTTCGAGATATTGAAGGTTTACGTGACGATTTAACCCAAGGGATAGAACACTTTTTCCAATTTTCTTTTTACGTTACTTTGTATGCTAAAGATAAGGCGGAACTCGATCAAATTAGTGAAGATGTTGAAAATATTTTTGGCGGGAAATTAATCTACAGCCGGAAAGTTCTATTCCAGGCTGAACAAGGTTTTAATTCTACTCTGCCGTTAGCCAACGATGAACTCATGATTGCTTTCAACATGAATTCTTCCCCGATTGCGGCTTCCTTCCCTTTCATTTCGGCCGAATTGACCTCGGATGACGGTATACTTTACGGTATTAACCGCCACAACAATAGCCTAATCCTTTTTGATCGTTTTTCCTTGCAGAATGCTAACATGGTTGTGTTTGCAACTTCTGGTGCTGGTAAAAGTTATGCGATCAAGCTTGAAATTTTACGTAGTATGATGATGGGTACCGACGTCATCGTTATTGACCCAGAAATGGAATACAAACATTTATGCGATGCTGTCGGTGGCACTTACATTAACATCTCCTTGTCTTCGGAAAGTAAGGTCAATCCTTTTGACTTGCCTCGTCCCATGGGGCAAGAAGTTTCGGTCGAAGATATCATTCGGGGCGCGGTTATTACGGTCAAAGGCCTGTTGCGCATCATGTTAGGCGGAATTACAACCGAAGAGGACTCAATAGTCGATCGTGCTCTTATCGAAACCTACGCCAAAAAAGACATTACGTCTGATTCCGATCTTTCGGTTGTCGCCCCGCCAATTATGCAAGATTTACAAGAAGTATTGGAAGGCATGGAAGGATCGAATGATTTAGTTTTAAAACTAAAAAAATATACCGATGGTACTTTCAGCGGTCTCTTTAATTCGCCGACCAACGTTGATGCCAAGAATCAATTGGTAATATTCAGTGTCCGCGATTTAGAAGACGAACTGCGGCCGTTAGCAATTTATGCTATTGTCAACTACATCTGGAATGTCGTGCGCTCGGAGCGTAAGAAGCGCATACTGGTAATTGATGAGGCCTGGTGGCTCATGCAGCACGAAGACTCCGCTCGTTTCATTTATGCTCTAGTTAAACGCTGTCGCAAGTATTATCTCGGTGTTACTACTATCACCCAAGATGTTAACGATTTCTTACGTTCGCAGTATGGCCAAGCGATTGTCACTAACTCGGCCTTACAAATGTTGCTTCGCCAGTCCCCAGCTTCAGTAGATATGATCCAAAAAGTATTTTTGTTGACTGACAGTGAAAAATATTTATTATTAGAAAGTGCGGTCGGTGAGGGTATTTTCTTTGCCGGTTTGAAACACGCCGCGATTAAAGTCGTCGCTTCCTATACCGAAGATCAGCTGGTCACCACCAATCCACAGCAGTTAATGGATATTGAAAAAGCCAAAAAAGATTTTGAGGAACAGATGGGTTAAATTTTTAAGTAAAAAATATGTTATCTTTACGCACCAGGCTGTTTATCATAATTAGTGTTTTTGTTCTCTTGGTATTGGGTATTAGTATCGCCCTCTTAATTAGTCGTAAGCAAAAAGAAAGTAAAACCGACATTCCGACTAGCACGGTCAATATTATTGGCACCGATCAAATACAAAATTTTAATAATAACCAAACACCGATACGCGAAGTACCGGCCGGTACCCCCATAAAACCGGCAACCAGCGAAGAAGTAGAAAAAAATACTGTTAAGAATTTGGCGCGTATTTTTCTCGAGCGCTACGGGTCGTATTCAACTGACAGTAACTATGATAACATCCGCGACTTAGAGAGTCTCTCGACGCCAAGTTTGTGGTTAACTTTAAAGACTCGTATTGGTCGTCCGCCGACCGGTGATTATTCCGGTTCTTTAGCTCGGGTTTATACTAGTGCAGTGACCGAATGGTCAAAAGATAGTTCTAAGGTTGTTGTAAGCCTGACGCAAGAAACAGAAAAAAATGGTGTTTCAACCGAGGCCCGTTACAGTTCCGAAGTAACTCTGAAAAAACTTAATGGGGATTGGCGGGTGGATGCCTTTACCTGGGTGAAAGAGTAAAAACATGTTAGGAGGGGCGATACAATTCTTTAAAGATTCTCTTTTCCCAATTTTTTGTGTTGACTGTGGAAAGGAAGGGGAATGGTGGTGCAAAAATTGCCTGCGAAAGGAGGAGATTGGTGTCTTTCGTTGCCCGGTCTGTGGGAAACAATCCCCCAAAGGTAAAACTTGTGAAAATTGTCGGTCAGCCACAGCTCTCGATGGAGTTGTGGCTATTTTTAATTTAGTAGAACATCGGGCGGTCGAAAGCCTGATCCATAGTTTTAAATACTCGTTTACTTTGGATATGCAGAAATTATGGCGAAAAGTTATTGAAAATAATTTTCTTTTGTTATTTGGTGATCTAGGAAAAGACTGGCTGGTGGTGCCAGTGCCACTGCACCAGAAAAGAAAGCGAGAGCGGGGTTTTAATCAAAGTGAGGTGGTCGCGAAAATCGTTCAAAATGTCGGCCGGGAACACGGCTTTATCTGCCAGGATTGTCTGCGGCGTACAAAGTACACGAAACAACAAGCTAAATTAGATAAGCTAGAACGAGAAAAGAATGTGTGGGGTACATTTGAGTGTGTTACTAGCCCGGTTAAGAGCAAGATTTTACTAGTTGATGATGTTTTTACAACCGGCTCCACTATGAATGAATGTGCCCGTATTTTAAAAGAGAATGGTGTAAGGGAAGTTCGGGGGGTGGTCTTGGCTCGTGGTTAGATTAGGTTGACATATTTCTTAATTTTGCTACAATTAGACCACCTAAAAGGCCAGACAGCCTTTTGGAGAGGTGGCTGAGTTGGTCGAAAGCGGCACACTGCTAATGTGTTATACAGCCTTAAAACTGTATCGAGGGTTCGAATCCCTCCCTCTCCGCCAAAAAACGAAATCGGGTTCGGAACCAAAAATATGGTCGGCACGAAGTGCCGTCTGTTCTGAATTTCCCCCAAAAAATCCTGAATCTGAAAGGGTTCGCCACGCAGAGCGTGGCTCAAAAAGTACGGTTCGATCTTTAATTAAAAAGTTCGAACCGACTTTTTTAAACAAATGAAGAT
>Ga0209542_10014044_pt1 | contig 13684 bp, 8 predicted proteins | sample RifCSPhighO2_01_FD_184028 | JGI IMG/M metagenome (GOLD analysis project Ga0209542, IMG submission 184028) | Soil microbial communities from Rifle, Colorado - Rifle CSP2_plank highO2_0.1 (SPAdes) (version 2) | ecosystem: Environmental > Terrestrial > Deep subsurface > Rock core/Sediment ...
AGGTTGTTGAAGGGCAGGTTTTGATATCTGACTTAACTGAGGAAGAATTCAGAAAATTAAAAGGGATGAAAAGCTTTTTAAACAGCGATGAAATCGAATTGTTAAAGGAAATAGCAGAATCTAAGAGAAAGCAAAATCCTTTATGGGGAGTTTAGATTAATTATTTTTTAGCAAATGTTTAAATAATAGTTTAGTTTATCTTTTTTTGAATGGCGGCAATAGAGGCTTGGTTAACTAGTATTTTAGGTATAATCTTTCTAATTTTTATTGCTCAGTTTATCATAATGAAGATATTTCCCATAGTTAGGGAATTTATAAGCTTGATAGTTGATGATAAGCACATAGTTTCTCATATAATGTATCTATTAACTATCTTAATTTATATACTTGCATTTGTACGAATTGTAGATTTAATTAAGGCTATAAATGACCAATATCTTAACTATGTTTCTTTTTTAGATTCTGGAATTAGCCTTATTTTACTAATTTTACCTTATTTTAAATGGTTAATCATTGCTCTAACTTTGTTCGTAATTTTTAAACATATAAATAAATTTAAAAATATTTTTAAGTAATCTTAGGAAAACAAAATACATTTTGAATGAAAATTTTTTATAAGAACCACTAGAAATGCATTTTATATTTTAATTCTATCTGATCTAGGATTTAGTTTTTTTGGAAAATTTTATAAAGTAGTAATATACTATAATATATTGTAATTTACTATATATCTAAAATACAAAATTTTATAAAGTAGTAATATACTATAATATATTGTAATTTACTACAATGCCAAAACATACGATAGAATTGGATGAAGAGGAGATTAGAGTAATTAATGTAATTAAAGCAGTTATGGGGCTAAAGAGTATAGATAAAGCTATTTCTTTCATTGTTGAGGATTATGCAAAAAATAAAGATTATAAACAGTTCATAGAAAAAAAATTATTAAAAAATGATCAACTTAAAAAATAAGACAATCTTGATATTTATTGTATTCTTATTTTTTTTAGAGATTACTTTAGCAAAAGGAGCAAATCTTCCAATTGTTGGGGGAGATAATGACCAATGGGGGACTATTCTAAATGATTATCTTCAAATAGAGCATGACGCAAATGGGAGTCATACTAATGTAACCGCTTTAACAATAAATTCATCAGGGAATATTACAACCTCTGACTCTATGAGTATAAGTAAAATCCTGAGGGTGGGGGGCAATTTTATTATTGATACTTTAGGCAGAGTTGGAATTGGAACCACAAATCCAAGTTCTGCATTGAATGTAACAGGCAATATTGGAGCAACAGGGAATATTACTGCTGATGTATTCTTTGGCGATGGCTCTGGGCTAACTGGGCTTATTGCCTCTACATATAATGCTACTTATGACAAGTTTGCTTATAACCAGACAATAGGGGCAATAAATTACATTACAAGTGGAGGGGCTTTAACTTCTGTACAGGGAAATAATACTTACATAAAGATAGGCGGAGCTTTGACTAATTATAATAATATTGCCCTGACAAACAAAAGTAATGTGTTTTTTGGGAATATTACTATTAAGAATAACTTGACTGTAGGGCTTAATACATTGTATGTCGATAGCGCTAATGGTAGAGTTGGAATTGGAACCACTAAACCGACTTCTGCATTGAATGTAACAGGCAATATTGGAGCAACAGGGAATATTACTGCTGATGTATTCTTTGGCGATGGTTCTAAACTGACAGGAATTGTTAGTGGTTCTACAGCAGATGGAACAATTAATAGTTCTGCATGGAACAGAACAAGTGGTAAGGTGTTCTTAGCCAATGGAAATGATAAAGTTGGAATTGGAACCACAAATCCAAGTTCTGCATTGAATGTAACAGGCAATATTGGAGCAACAGGAAATGTTACTGCTGATTTCTTTTATGGTGATGGCTCTGGGCTAACTGGGCTTATTGCCTCTACATATAATGCTACTTATGACAAGTTTGCTTATAACCAGACAATAGGGGCAATAAATTACATTACAAGTGGAGGGTATATAAATTCTGCACAAGGCAATAATACTTATATAAAATTAAATGGGGCTTTGGCTGATTATAATAATATTGCCCTGACAAACCAAAGTAATGTGTTTTTTGGGAATATTACTATTAAGAATAACTTGACTGTAGGACTAAATACATTGTATGTCGATAGCGCTAATGGCAGAGTTGGAATTGGAACTACAAATCCAAGCTCTGCATTGAATGTTCTTGGGAATATAAACATCACGGGGGGATTAAACCTTTCAGGCTACCTTACCTGCTCTGCATTAGAAACAGATGCTAATGGAAGTGTAGTATGTGGCACAGATGATACAGGAGGGGGAGGGGGCAGCTCTCCATGGACGCAAGGAATTAATACTGTCTATAATGACACACCCAATATAAAAGTAGGAATAGGAACAGCAGCTCCAAATGCAACGCTTCATATTATCGGGAATGCTTCCAATGTAACTTCCCTGATAATACAAGAGGCTGCAAACCAGAATTTTTCCTTGACTGAATGGCAGAACAACTCTGGAACTGTTCTTTCTTCTGTGGACAAATATGGAACTTTATATGCCATAGGAAAAGTAAAAAATCCTGTGCTAATGTCAGAGAGTGTAAACAATACTAAAGGGTTTAGTGCTCTTTCAGGAGCAAATGCTCTTTATGTTTCAAACAATATCGCAGTTGTTGTAGGTTCTGGCAGTGGAGAGGGGGCCTCAATAATAGATGTGTCAAATCCATTATCCCCCGTTGTTCAGTCTGAACTTTTTGATGGAAGGACAATAAATAGCTATTTTTACGGCAATTTAAGCTCTTTGCAGGCTGCATATATTTCAGGAAATCTATTGTATTTAGGAGGAGCTGAAGGGATTACCACTATTGACATCTCCAATCCTAAATATCCGGTGCTGAAATCAACAACTGTTACAGATTCTTTAGGCACATTTTCTCTTAATCTAGTATACCAGATTAAGATATCTGGAAATATCATGTATGCCATAGCAGGAAACAGCGCGGCTTTCAATATCATAGATATTTCAGATCCTGAAAATCATAGGTTCAAGTCAAAAATTGCTACTGGATTATCAGGGGTTAGGGGGATGGATGTTCAGGGAAATTATGCTTATTTAGTTTCGAATTCATTAGACAGCATGAAGGTTTATGATGTTTCAGACTCCAATAATCCGGTGTTTAAATCAGAGATAAAAGACGGTTTTGCAGGATTTACAAAGCTTGATGGTGCTAAGGATGTAAAAGTTCAAGGTTCTTATGCTTATATAGTAAGCTCAGATGATCAGTCTTTCACAATCGCAAATATCACTGACCCAACTAACATAACTCTCATGTCGGAAAGGAATACAAGCAATGCGGGGTTTGAAAATCTCGTAAATACATTCAGGCTGGATGTATCAGGAAATTATGCCTATACTGTTGGGAATAACGCTGCAGGAGCAGGGGTTACAATAATTGATGTTTCCAATCCTGCCAATCCTGTTGCATTAAAAAGGGTTATTGATGGACAAAACAACTTTAACAAGTTAACAGGCGCTAGTGGAATAAAAATATCAGGAAGATATTTGTATGTGGTTGCAGCTACTGACCATGCATTGACAATAATGGATGTTACAGGGGGGGAAATATCAAACTTGTACTCTTCGAGCATAGAAACAGGAAACTTGGTGGTGCAGAAAGATGCGTTTATAGGAAATGATTTGTATATTAAAGGGGGGCTTTCCACAAACAGGATCAGCATATCAGGGGGGTTAAGTGTTTCAGGCGATGAAGTTATTGTGACAAGGAATGCTTCAACCCCTGCTTTTGTTGTCAATCAAAAAGGAACTGGAGACATTGTTAATTTAAGGAAAGAAGGAGTTGACAAAATCACAATAGATAATAGTGGAAGCATAGGAATTGGAACAGCAACGCCATCTGCTGATATTAATATTTATAAAAATAGGACTAATGCAGTTGTGCTTTACCAGACATCGACAGCAGATTTCTCAACATCATTAACTGCGCCAAGGTCTAATCTAACCCTGCCTTCACAAGGAAAATGCCAGACTGTAAACAATAACTGGAATATGTCAGGTTATGCTTTTGTCAATGATACTTTTTATGCAGGATGTAAAACAACATCATCTATTACCACTACAGATCAATTACAATTATACAATTTTAGCTTTAATATTCCTCAAGACGCAACTATTGTGGGCATTCAGGTTGATATAGATAGGAGAAGGACGGGAGGAACTACTGTAAAGGATCAGGTGGGAAGACAGAATCTGCTTAAATGCGCAAATGAAACAGACCCTGTCGGATTCACAAGTGTAGGATGCCCTTCAGGAAGTCCAGAAGTGGACCCGGATACAACAACTGACTGGAATTCGCTAAAACAGTATTCTTATGGGGGAAGCAATCAGGTATGGGGGGATACATGGACTCCAGGGGAGATAAATGGGCTGGGATTTGGATTTGCAATATCAACACTTAATCAAGGCTCAGGGGCGATTGCAGAGATTAATTTTGTCCAGATAAAGGTTTATTACACTCCCGCTCCAAGCTACGATTATGCTATGGGGATTGATGAGAGTGATGGGGCTAATTTTAAAATTTCCAATTCTACTGTAATTGGGACTGGTGATTTATTATCTATAACTCCTGATGGGAATGTAGGTATAAAGACAAATAATTCAAAAGGAAGTTCATTATTTGTTGTTGGAAACTTAACAGTTACCGGAGCTTTATCAAAAGGATCTGGCACATTCTTGATAGACCATCCTTTAGACCCGGAAAATAAAATATTAAGACATTCATTTGTTGAAAGCCCGGAGATGATGAATATCTATAAGGGAAACTCAGGAACTATAAAGAAGAAGTCAACAATAAAAATGCCAGATTATTTCCTAGCTTTAAATGGCAATAATAAAGAAGATTACTCCTTTGGGATTACACCTTTAAACGGTCTTTGTGGCGGCTATTATGTTGATAATGGGAAAATAGCAGCAAGCGGAGAGTTTACTGTGAATACTGAAAAGGAATGTGAATTTAGTTATGTAGTTTATGCTGTAAGGAATGATAAATTTGCATTGAAAAATCCAGTTATTGTTGAAGAGGAAAAGGGAAACAATACACAATGGGATAAGGGAGAGTATGTACATCCTGAACTATACAAAGAAAATGGGATAAATTAAACTTGTCGAATAAATTACAAAAATGAGAAAATTAACTTTAATTATATGGGTGTTTGCATTTTTTAGTTTTATAGACATCTCTATGGCTGCTTCAACTTATGGCTCAGGGTTTTATGGGGTAGGCGTATATGGAATAGAAGTTGCTGAACCAGGCCCTTCTCCTTCTTCGGGAGGGGGAGGACTGGAGAAACAGGCTAAAAATTATGATTTTACTCTCGATAAGGATTTAATTCATGTTTTAGTAACTCAAGGGGATACAAAAAGAGAAAAGATTACAATTTTAAACACGGGAATTAAGCCACTAAATATGGAAATTGAGATTCAGGGACTGTCAAAATTCATTCTACTTAACGAGCAATCTTTTATATTGGATCCAGGGCAATCAAAGACAATTAATGTGGATATTTTTGCTAGAGAAAATGAAATTCCAGAGATATACACTGGAAGGATAATCGTCAAAGGGGAGACTGTTACAAAGAACATAAATGCTATTATAGAAGTAAAAGAAAAAAGACCTTTATTTGATCTAAGGGTTGATGTTTTAACTAAAACTGTCGCTTTGGATGAGGATGCTAAAGCAAAAATTCTTATACTGAATTTAGGAGAATTAAAAGATATAGACATCTCTTTGTATTACGCTATTAAAGATTTTGACGGAAATGTAGTGCATGATTATAAAGAAGAATCAATAAGAATCAACGACAGGTTGGACTTATTCAGAAATATAAAGGTTCCTGATAACATTCTACTGGGCAAATATATCTTTTATGCTAAATTAAACTATAATAATATAACTGCAACAAGCAGCGACTCATTTGATGTAGTTGAAAAACCAGCACTAGAATTTGCTTATGTTGCTGGATTAACACTATTCAATAAATTTTTAATATGGTTAATCGTCGTTTTATCATTAGTCTATTGTTTGAGAAAGTTGAGAACATTAAAACTAGAAGAGAGAATAGTTGAAAAGTTTTTTATGAAAAGATATAAACCTAAAGAAAAGATTACAGTACGGGTTATTGTGGGGAATCCATTGAATGTAAGAAATATAACTATTGCCACATTGACTATCCTAATTTTAACTTCAATCTTCTTTAATATTTCAATTAGAGAAATTCCTTTAGGAATAGTCAATGTTTTAACTGCTGTGAATTTATCTAGCATAAACCCAATTTTACGATTTATCTTTTTAGGTCTAATTGGCTTCTTATTATATGAATTATTAGTTATTATGAACATTCTTAAGGTATCTGGAAAAGGAGAATTTAAAATTAAATTTTTTGAAAGAATAGATGAGTTAAAACCTTCGAATAGGGATATTCAAGTATTACAGTCTGTAGCTTCTGGGGTTAAACCAATTAAAACAGAAAATTTGAATAATGCAATACGAGACTTTGATAAACTCACTTCTGATTATAGAGAAAGGGTTTATCAAATGCTAAAGGAAAACGGGATTGATGCTGCTACCTTATAACTTTATAAGAAAGATTTAAAAAGAGGCATTATTAGAAGTTTGCATGGTCGAATTTAAAATCGTTGTGGGAAGCAAAGGGAAAAGCTATAGTAAGAACCTTACGGAAATTGAAAGTTCTAGTTTATTAAATAAAAAAATAAAGGATAAGATAGAGGGGAGTAATATTGGATTTCCAGGTTATGAATTGGAGATAACTGGGGGAAGTGATAATGCAGGATTTCCGATGAGATATGATCTAGAAGGATCTGCAAGAAAGGGTATAATTTTAACAAAAGGACCTTGTGTTAGAATAAATGAAGAAGGAATGAGAAAGAAAAAAACTGTTGTTGGGAACACTATATGGCAGAGTACTGCTCAGGTTAATCTTAAAGTTATTAAAGAAGGGAAAGATAGTTTGGCTAAGATATTAGGAAAAGAAGAAGTTAAAACAGAAGAAAATAAAGAGAATTAATTCTTGAATCAAAAGCATTATAAATTAAAATTTAATAAAATGATGTAATGAAAAAAAGAGAGCAGCTTATTAGTAGAATTTTAAAAATTATTCCAGAAGTTAAACAAGGTCTAATCAGGTCTATATTAATAACTTTACTTTATGAGGCTGTGCAATTAGTTCCAGTAATTTTAATCAAACTTTTAGTTGATTCTGTAGTTGAAGATTCGTCTACGATATCTTTAATTGCATGGATAATAGCTGGAATGTTTGGAGTTTATTTATTCCAGAATGGGATGGACTATTTTGGAGATTTATGGACTCATAAACAAATGCTTACTTATGAGACATTAATTCTTAAAAAAGCAGAAAAGAAATTACTAGACCTACATATGGGATATCATGAAAAATATAATCCTGGAATGCATGTTTCAAGAATAAATAGGGGAGCTTCTAAATTAACGGAATTGGTGTGGTTCTTTTTCAATGAATTTTTGCCAACTATAATCCAATTAATCTTGACTACAATATTACTGTTATATGAACAGTGGTTAATTGCAGTTATATTTTTAGTATTTAGTTTATTAATATTCTTTATAATTGATAAGACTGCAAAACAAGTGCAGCCATTAAGGAAAATTTACCTTAAAAAACACGATCAGGCATTTTCTGAAATGGGGCAGAGCCTGAGCAATATCGGGACTGTTAAAGATTATGCTCAGGAAAAAAGAGAATTTGGGATTTACTCTTTGCTATTAAACCAATTTTTCATTGCTTCTATGGCGAGAATGAAATTTGAAATTAAAAGGATTTTAGGGAGAGATATTATAATAAACATAGGAAGGACAGCAACTTTAGCAGTGGCTAGCTATATGGTTTTGAAAGGGATAATGTCTGCTGGTTCATTAATTTTAGTTTATACTTTATCAGAGAAAGCATTTTTATCTGTTTTTAGATTAGGAAAGATATATACTCATGTTGGGGATTCTATTGAGTCTATACATAGATTATCTGATTTATTAGATGAAGAGATATTAATCAAAGACAAAGAAAACCCCCAAAAAATTAAACATTTGGATGGGAATATAGAGTTCAGAAAAGTCAGCTTTAGGTACAATAAAAAATCTCCTTGGGTTTTGAGGAATGTAAGCTTCAATATAGAGCCTAAAAAAGTAATTGCTTTAGTTGGCAAATCAGGAGGTGGGAAATCTTCTGTTATTAAACTATTGATGAGACAGTATGATGTTACTAGTGGGAATGTGTTAATTGATAATTTTGATGTAAGAGATTATTATTCTGAAGATTATAGAAGAAGAATAGCGATTGTTTCACAGAATGTTGAGATATTCAATAGGACTATAAAGGAGAATATTGCTTTTTCAAAACCAGAGGCTTCATTTAGTGATATAGTTAGAGCTGCTAAATTAGCTCATGCTCATGATTTTATTAAAAATTTATCAGAAAAATACAATACTAAAGTTGGGAAGGATGGGGTTAAATTATCAGGAGGGCAGAAACAGAGGTTATCAATTGCAAGAGCTTTATTATCTGATCCAGATATATTAGTTTTTGATGAAGCAACTTCATCTTTAGATTCAGGATCTGAAAAACTAATACAAAAAGCGATATTTTCAATTGCTGGGAAGAAGACAATGATTATTATTGCGCATAGGTTAAGCACTATAGAGAATGCTGATGAGATAATTGTATTAGGTGATGGAAAAATATTAGAAAAAGGAAATTATAAGGCTTTAATGAGAAGAAGGGGGCTATTTTTTAAGATGGTTTCTTTACAGAGAATGAGAGTGTAAACAAGCTTATTTTACCCTTCTTTTTTAATCATTAAAAAGTACATAATTTCTTTATAAATCTTTGCATGACTAAAAATTTTTTTGGCCTTTAGAAGGTCTGTAATGCCTAAATTTTAAGGAATTGGCTTGAGAAAAGTATTTAAAGAAAGGAGTTTCTTTTTATAGTAAAAAGGGGTAATTTTAGCCTAATAATTCTTATTTAGGCAATTTTAAGATGGAGCAAAAATCTAGTTACCAAGCTGAAAATATTCAGGTATTAAAAGGACTTGAAGCAGTCCGTAAACGCCCGAGCATGTATGTGGGGGATACTGGTCAGAGAGGTCTGCATCATTTAATCTATGAAGTTTTGGATAATTCTATAGATGAGGCCTTAGCAGGTTACTGTAATACTATCAAAGTTATTGTTCATAAAGATGGATCTGTTGCTGTAGGGGATAATGGAAGAGGCATTCCTGTTGATATTCATAAGGGAGAGAACAAGAGTGCATTAGAAGTTGTAATGACAATATTACATGCAGGTGGAAAGTTTGACAAGAAAAACTATCAGGTTTCTGGAGGATTACATGGAGTTGGTATCTCTGTTGTTAATGCTTTATCAAAACTATTAATAGTACAGGTTAAAAGAGATGGAAAATTATATCAGCAAACATATTCTAAAGGATTGAAGACAAGTGAAGTTGAAGTTGTTGGAGATACTAGTGAAACAGGGACTACTGTAACTTTTTATCCTGATGAAGAGATTTTTGAAGATATTGAATTCAAATATTCTGTTTTATCTACGAGATTAAAAGAATTAGCTTTTTTGAATAAAAATATTAAAATTGAAGTTTTAGATGAAAGAGTTGGGAAAAGTGAGACATTCCAGTATGAAGGCGGAATAAAAAGTTTTGTTGAGAGCTTAAATTTAGGAAAACAAGCTTTGCATCCTGTTATTTTTATAGAAAATAATTCTAATGAGAAAGTTCAGATTGAGATAGCAATGCAGTATAATAACAGCTATGTTGAAACTACTCATAGCTTTGTTAATATGATCCATACAACAGAAGGTGGAACACATGAAGAAGGATGGAGAACTGCTTTGACAAGAGTTGTTAATGAATATATTAAAAAAAATAAAACTACAGATATTAAGTTGACAGGAGAAGATACTAGGGAGGGATTAAGTGCGATAATTTCTATCAAAGTTCCAGAGCCTCAATTTGAAGGACAGACTAAAACTAAGTTGGGAAATTCTGATGTTAAGGGTATAGTAAGCTCAATTGTTTATGATAAATTAGGAACATTCTTTGAAGAAAATCCTAGTGTAGCAAGATTAATTGTACAGAAAATTGCAGATGCTGCTAAGTCAAGAGAAGCTGCAAGAAAAGCTAAAGAATTAACAAGAAGGAAGTCGGCATTGGAATCTGGAAATTTACCTGGAAAATTAGCAGATTGCCAAGAGAGAGATTCAAGTAAAGCGGAGATATTTATTGTTGAGGGAGATAGTGCAGCTGGGACATGTATTGGGGGAAGAGATAGAAGAACACAAGCTATTTTGCCATTGTGGGGTAAAATGTTGAACGTGGAGAAAGCTAGAATTGATAAAATATTTGGAAATGATAAATTACAACCTTTAATTCTCGCTTTGGGAGCAGGTATTGGAGAAGATTACGATATTAAAAAGCTGAGGTATCATAAGGTAATTATAATGGCAGACAGCGACGTGGATGGTCATCACATCTGCACTTTATTATTAACCTTTTTCTATAGGTATATGAGATCTTTAGTTGAAAACGGTTATGTGTATATTGCAATGCCTCCTTTATTCAAAATTAAAAAAGGAAAAGAAGAAATTTATGTGTATAATGAAGCAGAGAGAGATAAAGTTCTTGATCAAATTGGAAGAGATGGAGTTACAATACAAAGGTATAAAGGACTTGGAGAAATGAATGCAGATCAATTATGGGAGACTACTTTGGATCCGGAAAGAAGGTATATGAAACAAATAACAATAGATGATGCTGCAGCTGCAGACCAGATGTTTTCTGTTTTAATGGGAGAGGAAGTAGAGCCCAGAAGGAAGTTTATATTTGATCATAGTCATGAAGTAAAGAATTTGGATGTTTAAAATGGCAGAAAAAATTAAACAAGTATTAATTGAAGAGGAAATGAAAAACTCTTACATAGATTATGCTATGTCTGTTATAACAGCTAGAGCTTTGCCTGATGTCAATGACGGATTAAAGCCAGTACATAGGAGGATATTATATGCAATGCATAAAGCTGGATTGCAACATAATAAACCTTTTAGAAAGTGTGCAAGAGTTGTTGGGGATGTTTTAGGTAGGTATCATCCTCATGGTGATATGGCTGTTTATGATTCTTTAGTCAGAATGGCTCAAGATTTTTCTTTAAGATATCCATTAATCAAGGGGCAAGGGAATTTTGGTAGTATAGAAGGCTATAGTGCTGCGTCTATGAGATATACAGAATGCAAATTAACTCCAATAGCAGAGGAAATGTTAAATGATATAGATAAAGACACTGTTAAGTTTATTCCTAATTACGATGAAAGTTACAAAGAACCAATTGTATTGCCTGGAAAGTTTCCTAATTTATTAGTTAATGGAACTACTGGAATTGCAGTTGGGATGACTTCCAGTATTCCTCCTCATAACTTGAGGGAGATTGCGGATGCTATAATAGCAATGATTGATAATTCTGAAATAAAAACAGAAGAATTAATGCAGTTTGTTAAAGGACCTGATTTTCCTACAGCTGCGACTATAATAGGAAACGGAGGGATAAGGAAAACTTACAAGACCGGAAGAGGGAGAGTTAAAGTTAGAGCTAAATGTGAATTTGAAGACAAGAAAATCATAATTTCTGAAATTCCTTATATGGTTAACAAGACTTCTTTAATTGAATCCATGGCTGAGCTAGTTAAAAGCAAGAGAGTAGAGGGAATTAAAGATATTAGGGATGAAAGCGATAGAAAGGGAATGAGAATTGTTATTATGCTTAAAGACAGCGCTAACAAAGAAGTTGTTTTGAATCAATTATACAAGCATACTCAATTACAAACCACATTTAGTATTATAATGACTTCTTTGGTTGCTGGACAGCCAAAAACAATGAGCTTAAAGCATCTGATTAGTTTCTTTATACAGCATAGAAAAAGAACCGTCATAAGAAGAACTGAGTTTGAATTAAAGAAATCTGAGGATAGAGTTCATATCTTAGAAGGTTTGAGAATAGCCTTAAAAAATATTGATAATGTTGTTAAAGATATTAAAGAAAGCAAGGATGTTGAAACTGCTAAAGCATTATTAATTGAGAAGTATAAATTAAGCGAGAAACAGAGCTTGGCTATTTTAGATATGAGATTGCAGAGGTTAACTGGATTAGAGCAAACTAAACTACAGGAAGAATATAATGGCTTGTTAGATATTATTAAAGATTTGAAAGATCTTTTAAATTCTGAACCAAGAATATTTGGGGTTATAAAAAGTGAGACCTTAGAATTAAAAGAAAAATACGGAGATGACAGAAGAACAGTTATCATGGATGGCGAGGAAGAAGATATAGAAGATGAATCCTTGATAGAAAATGAAGCTGTTATAATTACTGCTACAAGGGATGGGTATATTAAACAAACCTTATTAGAAGATTACAGACAGCAGAAGAGGGGAGGAACTGGGATAATTGCTACGGAAAAGAAAGAGGAAGATATTGTTGAGCATTTATTCAGCACCAAGACGCATAGCTATTTATTATTCTTTACAAATCTTGGAAGGGTTTGTTGGTTAAAAGTTTATACTATCCCTAGAGGAAGCAGATATTCAAAAGGAAAAGCAATAGTTAATTTATTGAAACTAGAGGAAGGAGAAAAAGTAAATGCTATTCTACCTATTTCTGATTTATCAAGAGAAAGTTATATTATGTTTGCAACTAAGAAAGGAAAAGTGAAGAAAACACCTTTGAAATCATTTTCAAAACCAAGAAAAATAGGAATAAAAGCGATTAAATTAGAAGATAAAGATGAAGTTGTTGCTGTTAAATTAACTCCAGGAAATTTAGGGATAATTGTAGGAAGTAAATTAGGAAATGCGGTCAAGTTTAATGAAGTTGATGTCAGAGTCATGGGAAGAAATGCTTCAGGGGTTAGAGGAATTAGATTAAAGGAGAAAGATGAAGTTGTTGGAATGGAAATTGCTAATCCTGAGGCGACTTTATTGACTGTTACTGAAAAGGGATTTGGCAAGAGAACAGATATGAATGAGTATAGGTTAACCAGAAGAGGGGGAAAGGGAGTTAGGAATATTAAGATTACTGACAAGAATGGAAATGTTGTGGGCATTAAAACAGTTAAAGATGAAGATGAAGCTATGTTTATAACTCAAAATGGTGTTGTTATAAGAACGACTGTTAATGGAATCAGTAAGATAGGAAGAAGCACACAAGGTGTCAGGTTAATAAAATTGAGAGAAGGGGACAAAGTTAAGACAGTTACAAGGATTATTTCTAGAATTTAGTTTATACTAAAGCTGAAGCTAAAGAACTTAAACCTAGCATCATTAAAATTGCAATACCTATTACAGCAAAATAAATTGTTTTACTCCAGGCAAAAACTTTCTTGCCATCTAATGGACCAAATGGGAGCATGTTGAAAACTGCAAGCCATGTATTAATTGACATTCCATATTGAGATACAGTTCCTAATAGACTATTAGGAGATAAGATAAATAAAATAAAAAATAAAACAGCTAGGACTAAAT
>Ga0209542_10014045_pt1 | contig 13684 bp, 10 predicted proteins | sample RifCSPhighO2_01_FD_184028 | JGI IMG/M metagenome (GOLD analysis project Ga0209542, IMG submission 184028) | Soil microbial communities from Rifle, Colorado - Rifle CSP2_plank highO2_0.1 (SPAdes) (version 2) | ecosystem: Environmental > Terrestrial > Deep subsurface > Rock core/Sediment ...
CGCTTGCTTGGATTTATTGTTTCTAGATAGCGTAGCCCCAGTCCCTCTTTCATCCGTTGCGGGGAATTTTTAAATATCCGAGATGACGAATAGCAAATTCCAACTGTTCGAGTCGTAAGATTAAATAACCCCGCTGTTAGCGGGGTTATTTAATGCGAGTTTTGGAATTTGCGTTAAATGAGGAGTCCGGAAATTAAAATTCCAGACCGGAGGTCGGAGCGTAGTGGATAAAAAGGGGTGAGGGCGGAGCTTAAAATTACACTTTAATCTGCCCCAGCAAACTATCTCCGGTCATTTCAGATGATTTGGGAAGCCCCAATAATTCTAAGATGGTCGGCGCAACATCGGAAAGAAAACCGGATGGTTTGTCCATTGACGCCGCTATTTCTTCATCCAAACGAAAACGCTCATACTCTTTTGCCACCAAATAAAACGGAATCGGATTTTGATTATGTTCCGTTTCTTCTTCTCCCGTGCCTTTAAACACAAGAGATTCCGCATTTCCATGATCTGCGGTAATTAGTAAAGCGCCGCCTGCTTCTAAAACCGCATTTTTTATTTTTCCGAGCGCGAAGTCGGCCGCTTCAATACCTTGGATAACATGTTCCAGTTTGCCGATATGCGCCATAACATCGGCGTTGGCGATGTTTAAAATAATAAAATCATAAACACCGGTCTTTACGGCTTCCGCTACCTTGTCGGCTATCTCATTGGCTTGCATTGCAGGCTTTTCCAAATGATTTTTATCTGATTTTATAAAAACATCGGTTTCGCCTTCAAATGGCTTGTTATTCAAACAATTAAAAAAGTAAGTGGCATGTGCGTATTTTTCCGTTTCGGCGATATGCAGCTGTTTTTTGCCGTTTTTACTTATAACTTCGGCAAGACCGTTTTCTATTTTTGGAATTGAAAACGCAACATTATAATCAGGCCCATCAAGATAGGGGGTAAACGAAACAACAAACAAATCAGGAATCTTGGGTCTTTCAAAACCGCTAAAATTATCCTCCACAAAAGCTCTCGCTATCTGGCGCATGCTGTCTTCTCTGTAATTAAAAAATATCAAAGCGTCTTGAGTTTTGATTATCCCCGATGAATCAGCTACCGTCGCTGGAATTACGGAATCATTTAATCCCCCGGCGTAATTTTCGTCCAATGTTTTATAAATATCCGAGGTTTCTTGGCCTATGCCCGCGGTTATTAAATCATAAGTCGCCTTGGTAAAATTCCAATTGTTATCTCTGTCCATGGCAAAGTTTCTTCCGATGACCGTGGCTATTTTACCGATTTCGGTTTTTATCAAATAATCTTCTAATTTTTTTATGAGAACGGGCGCTTCCTTAAGGCCGGAGTCCTTGCCGTCGGTAAATAAATGCAATTTGAGATTTTCAATATTGTTTTTCTTGGCAAAATCTATAAGCGCGGTGAGATGATTGAAATAAGCGTGTACCGAACCGGAAGTTAAAAGTCCGGCCAAATGAAGAGTGGAATTGTTTTGTTTTATATGATTGACGGCTTTTAACAGAATCTCGTTATTGAAAAATTCGCCGTTATCAATTGCTTTGCTGATGCGGCTTAAATATTGAAAAATAACTCTGCCTGCGCCGGCGGTCAAATGGCCGACCTCGCTATTGCCCGGCTCTCCCCAGAGCATTCCTGACGCCACGCCGGAGGCCTGTAGAAGCAATGAAGGATAGTTTCTTTGGATTACATCAAGGTTGGGAGTTTTCGCGTTTAAAATGGCATTGCCGAGTTTCTGCCTTGAATACCCCCATCCGTCTAAAATTGTGAGAACGACTGGCTTCATAAATTAAGTATAAATTAAAAAATTAAAAGGATAAAGTACAAAAATTTAAAAACCCCGTCTAATATGTTTTTCAATAATCCCGCTCCGACCGCATACCGCTTTTCAGAACCGATAGTCCGCAACTTCCTGCGAGTTGCGTCTATCTGCATTCTCGGCTCGCAACTCCGACACCTGCTGGGTCGGACACCATGCTTGCTCGCCTGTGAAAGCTTCTTCAAAGGGTATGCGGTACTCCGCGGGATTAAAACAATATTAGACGGGGGTTTTTTGAAAAAATTTTAGTTCTATAAAAACAATCTGTCATTACGGAGAGGTCGCACTTCTTAAAGTAACTTTCGCAGTCCCTCACCAGTTTCTATCAAGAAACTGGTGAGGGACGAGAATGTAGATGGTGATTTCTCGCCGGAAGAAATCAACTATCGGTACTTTAAGGGGTGCGGTCTCAAAGTAATGCTGGATAAACTTTTCAATTAAGTTGCCACAAAAACTAAAATCTGCTATACTTAAATCATAATTATTTAATTTCAGTTTAGTAATCAAATATAAAATCGTCGCTATTTGGACGGTTTATACACGATGCACTTAACTTTCAACAACAATGTTATTAGGATTAAATCCTCTTTTGGAGGCAGTTTTAGCGGTGGCAGGGGGCTTTGTGGCGGGTTATTTGTTAAGGCAATTAATCGCCAGCGCAAGGGTTAATCAGGCAGAATCAAGAGCGCAGACGCTTTTATCCGACGCCAAGTCCAAATCTCAAGATGTCGTCATTGAGGCCAAAAATACGGCCTTAAAAATCCTTGAAGACGCGAAAAAGGAAGAAAAGGAAAGAAACGCCCAACTTGCAAGAATTGAGAATATTCTCACAAAAAAAGAGAGCGAATTAGAACATAAAGAACACGACATCCAATCAGAAAAAGAAATCTTAAAATCAAAGGCGACGGAATTAGTCGCCGTTAAGGCCGACCTTGAGCAAAGCCGCGCAAAACAAATCGCGGAGCTTGAAAGAATATCGGATTTAAAGCAAGATGACGCCAAAAAAGAATTAGTCGCCAAAATTGAAGAAGAGTACAAGGGCGAAATCTATGAGAAAATCATAAAACTGGAACGCGAATCAAAAGAAGAATTGGACAAAAAAGCGCGGGAAATTCTCGCCGTCGCCATTCAAAGATATTCTTCTTCGCATATCGCCGATGCCACCACAACCGTAGTCAGCCTGCCTTCCGATGAAGTAAAGGGCAAAATAATCGGCAAAGAAGGAAGAAATATTAAAACAATAGAGCGGCTGACCGGAGTAGATGTTATCATTGACGATACGCCGGAAGCTTTGGTTATTTCCGGCTTTGATCCGGTAAGACGCCAAATAGCCAAGTTGGCGATTGATAAACTTATAGCCGACGGGAGAATTCATCCGGCCAAAATTGAAGAAATGGTAGAAAAAGCAAAAACCGAAATAAACGAAAAAATAAAAGAAGCGGGGGAAGCGGCGCTCTTTGAAACCGGCGCCGGAATAGTGGATCCGAAGCTCGTATATCTGCTTGGCCGATTGGCGTTCAGGACAAGCTTCGGCCAAAATGTCTTATTGCACTCCATAGAAATGGCGCATATCTCCGGAATGCTTGCCGCCGAGCTTGGCGCCGATGTCGCTGTTGCCAAAAAAGGGGCATTGTTCCACGATATAGGCAAGGCCGTAGACCATGAAATCCAGGGAACCCATGTTGAAATAGGAAGAAAAATACTTCAAAAATTCGGAGTGGACCCCAAAGTAATTTTGGCGATGGAAGCGCATCATGAAGAATATCCTTACGCCACAATTGAATCGCGCATAGTTCAGTCTGCCGACGCAATTTCCGGTTCAAGGCCCGGAGCGCGCAGAGATACCGTGGAAATATACCTCAAACGCCTTGAAGACCTTGAAAGAATCGCCGGCTCGTTTGAAGGAGTTGAAAAATCATACGCTATTCAAGCCGGCCGAGAATTGAGAATTTTCGTTATGCCCGTAAAAATTGACGATTTAAGGGCAATTCAATTAGCCAAGGATATTGCAAAAAAAATAGAAGAAGAAATGAAATATCCGGGAGAAATTAAGGTTAATGTGATTCGGGAAACTAGAGCGATAGAATACGCCAGGTAGTTGCGTTGGCAGTATGGCTTTTGGGGGCACGGCATAAATTCTTGCTAGAATTTTGCCTCTCGCTCGCTCCGTCGAGCTGTGCAAGTCCCCCAAAAGCCATACTGCCAACTTTCACTAAATATCCACAGGCCCCTTGATTTTATTAAGAAAAACAAGGAAAATATAAACAAATTAAGAACATAGTAAAAACTCGCCTTAAGGCGAGACAAGGAAGGGAGGTGCGCATATGGCAATCACAAAAATAAAGTTCGCCCAGATGTTAGCAGAAAAGATGGGTGTTAATAAAAAACAGGGCTTAGAATGGCTTGATGCTTTTATTGATGAAGTCACCAAAGCATTGAGATCGGGAGAAAAAGTTAACATTACCGGCTTCGGTATTTTTAAAGTTTCCGACAGGAAAGCCAGAGAAGGCAGGAATCCGAGAACGGGAGAAGCCGTTCATATTCCGGCTTCCAAGAAACCAAAGTTTACGGCCGGCAAAGTATTGAAAGAAGCCATCAAATAGGACTATTTGATTTTTGTACTATCTTAACGGCTCAACGAAAAATTCGTTGAGCCGTTGTTGACTCCAATTATTTTTATTGTATCCTTACCTTAATCAATGGACATTAACAACAAGGAGGAGGCATGAACCCTCCAAGAATAGGCATTATTTTCCCGCCCGAATTTTGGCGATTGCCGCTGGAAATCGGCGCCGCCCATTGTTACTTTGTTGAACAACAGAAAAGAGAATTACCGACACCGTATGTTTTTATCGGTTCTTCGGCCGGAGGCATTGCCGCCGCTTGCAGTGTTGCCTGGACAGAAAGCCATTTTTTGTACTTGCGCCGGGTAATCAGAAATCTCAAGCCCGAACAAATATATAAATCCACCCTTAGGGATAAAATAGCGGGAACATTTTTCATTGCCGATTCCGCTTTTCATTTTTTAACTTCCGGCGAAAAATTCCCGTGGTGGAAAAAATTAATATTTGCCGGCGGTTCTCTCGGAACCAAGATCGGCGTAATTTATGAAATACTTAGGGCACCGTCCGCTTTTTCAAACGAACCTCTGCTTAATTTGCTGAAAAAAAATTTAGATTTTGACGCTGTTTTTAATTCTCCGATAAAACTTGAAATTTTAACTTTAGATAAGGAGACAAGAGAAAAAATTATTTATACGAATTACATTGCAAGCGACAAAAAACCGGAACGGCTGATTGACGGACTCGCCGGAACCTCGGCTTTGCCGTTAATTTTTCCTTGCCGTCAAAACGGAGAAAAACTTATGGTTGACGGCGCCGTGCATCCTTTGAACACAATGCCGTTTTATCGGGCTTTAGAAAATGATTGCGATGTCATAATCGTTCTTCAATTTGCACCTTTTAATGATAAGGAACTCTCGGGATGTACGGCCGGTCTAAAAATAGTAAGCCAATGCTTTAATATCACGACCTCTGAAATTGGATCTATTTTACTCCGAGGTTTTATCAATCGAAATCAAGACCTTGAGGCTAAAAATAAAATTGAATCTCTAGTCGGAGAACTTGGAGCGCTTGCGTCAAAACGAACCAGTTGGTGGAACAAATTAGGACTTTCAAAAAAAGATGAGTTTTTTACCAAGATTGATGAGATCCGTAAAACTTGTTCTGAATTCTCATTTACAGAAATGAAAAATGTTAAAATCTTAGTAACAAAAATTGATCCTAAGCTATTACTCCCCCTAAGCATTCATAAATTCAAACCCGAACAAATGAAGCTGATGCTTGATCTCGGATATGAGGCAATGGGTCCTGTTTTAGATGATTTAGAAAAAATATTAAAAGAAAAACCGTCCTGCGCATAAATATGCAGGCCGGTTTTTAAATTAAATTTAACTTGCATATTTTTTAAAAGAGTAGTATGTCCAAAATAAGCATCTTAACAAAAAGGGGTAAGATAAATGCGAAATTTTTTGACGATTATCTGCGTTGTTTTTTATTTGGCTTTTCCGGTTTGCGGCGAAGAAATTTGGTTTTCGCCCAATGGCGGGTCGAAAGATATGATTCGGCTGTTCCAGCATCCGGAAGAATGGGAAGCCGCAAGACAACAAATTACGGTTTTCGGGTTTTTAGATCTGCATCTTGATGGCACCCCGGAAGGCGCATACACCCGGATCGGTCCGAATGTTTTAAAGAATTTTCTTGACAAAAGCACTGTGCCTGGCGGGCCGTTCAAGTGGCTCAATGACCAGGGAATAAAAATCAATTTGGAGTGTGGCGCGGTCAAGGCCTGGAGTTGCGAGGACATTATGCGAGCGGTAAATCCGGTGCTTATAGCGATAGACAATGTGGCCAAAAACGGTGGTGTGGTCAGTTATATAACCATCGACGAGTCTTTCGCCGGTGGTATGCCCAAGCATTGGGATTGGGGATTGGAAACTTGCAACTTTACAGAAGAACAAGTTGCTGACCAGTTGAAAATTTTCGTGGATGCCGTCCATGAAAAATATCCGGATGTGCAAATTGGTTTTTGGGAGCCATGGCCTTATGTCAGCGAAGAGCCCGACTATAGCACCAAAGAGATTCAGAGATTGTTGTTGCTCTTGAAAAGCAAGAGCGTACCGGTACCGTTTTTTTCTCTGGATTTTGATCATTTTTACGCCTGGCAACTGGGTCTGGATGTAAATGCAGAACTCCGAGATCTACAACAATTTTGCAGGGAGAACGGCATTAGTTTTGGAGTTAACATCATTGGCGAGGACGGCTCTTCTAATGAAACCTACGCATATGGCGTTGACCCGCCGACCATTGACGGTTGCGGCAAACAGCATACACCGGCTATCGGGGCAATCCCGTTGGCGGTGGAATTGAAATCGGCGGTTGGAATGCCGGATAGGTTGATATTTGAAAGCTGGGTTGCTTTTCCTCCGGCTTGCCCCGTGGACTTGCGATTATACCCCGAGAATTTACCGGAATGGAATCCGGTTTCACACACCGGGCTCATCCGATGTCTCGTGGAATATTTCCGGATTCCGTAGGATTTAAAAAAAATTACCCCGTCAGCAATGAGCTGGCGGGGATTTTCTATCGCGAATACCGTGGACAGATATTCAAATTAATTTACGCAAATCTTGGGCTAAGGACGAACATAGAAACCAATAGCGATGCCTCGTTTCACTATCGGGATTTCCTGTTCGGAAAGATAGAATGTAGATTGGATCCCGACTCCGGTTGTTTTTCCAATCAGCTTGAATGGCAGGATGTAGTCGGCGCCAAAAACAAGGAAAACATTTGTGCGCGGAACTACCGTGTTTTGGCGGCCGGAGAGGTCCACAGGCGGCGCGCCGATATAGAGAACTGATCCGGTAAACGCCAATTTCTCGGATGTCCGCAGTTTTCCGGCAATTTCTCCGCCGTAGGCCGGAATAAAGGCTTTCTTTAATTGGCCAACTCCGACCTGTTTGCCATTGGAATATACTTCCGCGGTGGTTGCGGCATACACGGAACCGACCAAAGCGCTTATCTGCGCGTTGGAACCGTTAAATTTACCGAAAACGGCATTAACCGAAAGAAATCCGGCGTGCCATTTATCCGTGGCATAGACCTGCCAAAAGTCATTTGCCATAACTTCTTGTTTCTGGCTGGCGTACCAATAACGGATGCCGGCTCCAAAACCGACCCCGCCGATTTTCCGCAGAGTTTTTCCGGCTGATATTTCCGTTCCGAAATAACTGTCGGACTTTCGCGAAGCGAATTTTATTTGTCCGAAGACGAAACCGTTGATGCCGCGCATACCGGCGCCGGCAATAAAGCCGGTTTGCCGCAAATTATCGTTTTGCTTAGCCGGAGAATTCCAAGGTTGCAAAGAGGAAAAGGTTGACGCGCCGATGGTCAATATGAATTCTCGAGGCGTTTTCTTTTTTGGCCAAATTTCCGATTGTGTCTGGGGTATTTCACGAGGTTGGGTTTGGGGCGACGAAAGCTTGTCTTGAGCGCCGTTGAGAGGCTGTGTTTGCGGAGCGGCTGTGGGTTGGGTTTGGGGCAAGGGCTTGCCCTGAGCGCCGTCGAAGGGCTGTGTCTCTTGCGCGGATAAGAATGAACCAAAAACAAGAAAAACAAACAAAAATCGTTCAACGAGATTTTGAATCATACGACCTCCCGATTTGTTTTAAAAGAACAACATAATAATTAGATCATATAATAATAAATCTTAATCGGTCAAGATTGACCCATTTTATAAAAAGTGGTATTTGAAAAACCATAGCGAGCACTTTTAAAATAAGGAGTAAGCAGTGTTTGATATCGCGGTAATCGGCGGCGGTACGGTTGGTGTGACCATTTCATTAGATCTTATAAGCAGAGGATTTTCCGTCGTGCTGATAGAAAAGAACAGGGGGCTTGGCCTTGAAACCAATGCTAAATCGCTTGGCTTGATTCAGGGCGGATTAACTTATTTAAAAAGCAACCGAAGATTGGTAAAAGCTTCTTCATTTGATGTATGGCTTTTGAAAAACATGTTTCCCGACCTGCTTAAAAAACAAGAATTTGTCATTCCCATTTTTGACTGGTCAAAACATTCATTGTGGCAGTGGGACGGATATTTATCCGAATATGACAAAATCGCCGAAACAAGAATGCTTCCCCCACATTCTATCTTAAATAAACAGGAAGTTCTTAAAAAAATTCCCAATCTAAACTCGGACGCAAAAGGCGGAGCGGTATTTTACGAATGGAAAGTTGAACCGATAAAATTTTTGAGAGAAATTCTTTTAAGAGCGACTGTCCAAAACCAGAAAACCAAATTCACCATCGCTGCCAATCAAAAAGTTTTAGGATTTTCTAAAGATAGCAACGGAAATATTATTTCCGTAAATTGCAACAATATGCACGGGGATATTTTTTGGCCGGTTCGTTTGGTTATAAACGCCGGCGGTCCGTGGTCTCCCCAGATAGCGAAATTGGCCGAAGTTGAATTGATGCTTCGCCCGACCAAAGGAACAAGTATTTTTATTCAAGGCATGCCTTTTTCTTACGGTTTGATCACCTTTGATAAAAACGGAAAATATATTTCTATTCTGCCTCTGTTTGAAGAGCAAAAAACTTTAATCGGCCCGACCAACTCGGACATTTCACAGGAAATTTACGATAATCCGGGCAAGGCCATGGCTTCCGCGGAAGAACAAGAAGAACTTTTAAAAGTGTTTAATGCGATATCTCGTTCAAAATACGAAAAAGAAAATATCGTGGGAGCGCAATGCGGATTGCGGCCCCAATTATGCCATACCGGCGTAAAGCCCGAAAACATCAGTCACGACTTTGCGATTTTAGACCACCAAAAAGACGGCGTGCCCAATTTTTGTTCGGTCGTCGGGGGCAAACTTTCCGTTTTAATGAGAATGGGGAAAGAAACCGGGGATTTTGTTGAAAAAAAATTCGGCCGCGCGCCCGATTGGCGGCTTCCGGCTCTTCCAAACTGCGATGACAAAACCAAACAACTGATTATTTCGGGTTATAAAAAGAAATTCGCCCGAAATCATTGGTGGATAAGCGGATTTGCCTTTACAAGCTTGTGGGCCAAAATCCGCCTCATCGTTCCCGTTATCAGGGCATTCTTGAGAAGAAAGAAAGGAGAAAAACAATGATAACAATCGGAGCGTTTCAAGAATTGAAAAATAAATTCGGACAAAGATTTAAAGACAGTCCGGCGGATAAATTAACCTTCTCAAAAGATAAATGGCTGAAACTGAAATTCATAGAAAAACGGGAAAAACCGTTTTCCCATTTGGCCGACGGCGTCGTGGAACCGGCCGGAACGGATGAAATTCAATGGCTGGTTCAATGGGCGGTAAAAAATAATGTTCCTCTGATTCCAAGAGGAGGCGGTTCCGGAGTTTGCGGAGCGGCCGTTCCAGTAAACGGCGGAATTGTTATTGATATGTCTTCTCTAAACAGAATTTGGGGAATAAATTACGCTGATGAATATATCTGGGTGGAATCAGGAATAATGGGAAATCAAATTGAAAAAGCGCTTCAGGTCATTACGCCGGAAAATTTTTACTTAAATTATCAATACACTTGCGGACATTCTCCCGCTTCGTTGAGCATTTCAACTCCCGGCGGCTGGATCGCAACCAGGTCGGCCGGACAATTTTCAAGCATTTACGGAACAATAGAAGACTTGGTTCTGGCTATTGAAGCGGTCAATGAAAAAGGGGAGAGAGAATTAATAAAAGGCGATGACCTCAAAAGATTCTTCAGAATGGAAGGCTCTTCCGGAATTATCACCAAAGTTAAAATGAGAATTTTTCCGGTATCGCCGTTCAGGCAATTCCTCGCTTTCCGTTTTGATGATTCCAAGTGGGCTATGGGTATCGTTAAGGCTGTTTCTCTCTTAATGGAACGACATGAAAACACCGATCCTCATTGCGTCGTCCGCTTATATGATTCTTTAGATGCCGCCGTTAACGGTCCAAGAATAAGAGATAGAAGAACAAAAAAGGCAAACTTGGCGGAACGGTTTTTGCTCAAATATCCGACATTTCTGAATAAAATTGCGGCTAAACTTGAAAAGAAAGGGAAAATACAGCCACTGTTGGTAGTGATGATTCAGCCGCCGCTTGATTTTTACCGTTGTACCAATGAGCAACTGTCCAATCTGATGGCAGAAAAAGCGTTTCAGTTCAAAGATATAATCTCAAGTTTCGGAGGAACATTCGTCGGTTCTGACCTCGCCGAGGCCTGGTATAACAACAGATTCAAACTTACATACGAAAATGTTGAAAGAAGATTTGAAAAGGGGATTTTTGTTGAAACTTTTGACACAACTGTGCCATTGGATTGCGTATTGGAAGTTTATACGGCTGTCAAAAATGCCGTATCCGGCTGCGCCGTGGTTTTGGCTCATTTAAGCCACATTATAAACGAGACCTGTTGTATTTATTTTACTTTTGCCGGAAAAGGAAGAAACTTGCAAGAAACCGAGCTTCTTTACGACAAAGTATGCGATAAAAGCGCGCGCGCCGCGATTGACGCCGGCGCTTTCATTACCCATCATCACGGCATCGGTCTTAAAAACATCGGATATGCCCGATATGCTTACGGATCAGAATGGTTTATGGAAACCCGCGAATTTCAATCCGATATTTTTAATCCCAAAAAGTTATAGTACGCACCCCCGTCACAACGGGGGTTTTGATTGTGGAAAATGAGAGTTTTTGATATGATTTTTTTATAAACCGTGAATGTTTAAAAATAAAAATTAAATTTTGATATTTTTGTTTATAATCCGCTTGAACCCATATCTACTTATTGATACACTATGTTAGATGAATCGATACAAAGAACAAGCAGAAACATTAAGAAAAGCGGGATACTCTTACGGAATGATTGTAGAAAAATTAGGAATTCCCAAGAGTACGCTGAGCAATTGGCTTAGTAGAATTAAATTTAAACCCAATAAAGAAGTATTGGAAAGAATTGGGAAAGGAAAATTAAAATCTGCTCTTTACAAGCAAAAATTAAAATTTGAAGATATAGAAAAAATGAAAGTAAAAGCTGCAATTGATGTTGGAAAACTGTCAAAAAGAGATTTATTCATGCTTGGTATAGGATTATATCTAGGAGAAGGAACTAAAGCACAAGAAGAAATAAGAATAGTGAATGCTAATCCTACAATAATAAAATTAGCAATAAAATGGTTTAAAAACTTTATTGGGGTCAAGTCTTGTCATTTAAAACTGGCAATTCATGGATATCCCGATCATATTACTAATGAACTTGTGGCTTTTTGGTCAAAAACATTAAAAATATTGCCTAAACAATTTGTAAAAACAAGTATTGACATGCGAGAAAATAAGTCAACATATAAAAAAAGGAAGCTTCCTTACGGCACGGCCCATTTATACATAAAAGGTGGGGGAACATTGCATCCGGGTGTCAAAAGTCTGCATAGAAAAATAATGGGTTGGATAGAAGCAACAATAAAACAAATATAATTTAACAAATTTATTTTTAAGTATTGCGGGTATCGTATAGTGGCAATACGCGACTCTTCCAAAGTCGAGCCGGGGGTTCGACTCCCCCTACCCGCTCCGAATAAATTAAAACCGTTCTGATAAGGGACGGTTTTAATTTATGAAGACACTATTTACATTGTTAAAATTAAGGTATAGTTTTATTTAAATTGTTATTTGACATTTGAATACAAAGGAGAATCCGATGAGCAATATAGAGAGCCCAACAACTGAAAATACGGAATTACTATTGCATGCCCAAGCAGTTCGGGAAGACAAAAGAATATTTGAGAATGCCTTTCAGGGAGTCCGAAGAATGATTCTGGAAGCCGGAATTCAAAAAGTTTCGGTCGCCGGAAAAACCACATACGACTTCAATATTTTCCGAACGGGAAAAAAGCCGATTATCGGCATGTATGAAGAAATCAACAGTTTCGTTTCATTCGTTAAAAACTCCGCCGAAGGCGGTTCATCTCAAGAAATGGCTTTTGTTTTAGTCGGCGAACCCGGAAACGGAAAAACCTTTTTCATTGAATTCCTCTGCAAACAGTACAGGCAATTCCTGCAAAAACCGGCAAACCAAAAATTCACTTTCAAATTTGTCGGCCTTGATCAGATCGGCGGTTACGGTAAAATCCACGAAGCTGAATCTCAAACCTATGAAGATCCCATAATTCTTGCGATGAATCTTTTTGATAAACCGGATGATAATAAAGAATTTTTGAGCCGGTTGGGATTTTCCGATCAGGCAATCGCTCAACTCTATCAGAATTACCGTCCTTTGGGAGCTTGCACTCAACATATAATGAACAGCATCAAGGGTTATAGCGGCAACGACTTAAACAAAATTCTTCAAGAATTCATTAAAGTCATTCCTGTTTCCGTAAGCGAGAGTTTGGGCACTTTAACCGGAAAATATTCGGCCAAAGACAAAATCACTTCTTCGTCCGTTGATTTGCTCGGCGAAGAATCCATTCAAAGGGTGTTCCATCTGGCAGATACCGTCAATCCTTATCGTTTTGATCTGCGGCGCGGAGCGTTAGCTCGGGTAGCCGGAGGCGGTATCCATTTCTCTGACGAAATGTTCAAAAATAAAACGGACCTCGTTCAGGTATATCTTGGAGTGATTCAAAACCGGAATATTGAGATAGACGGCTTTAAGTGGCCGATAGATACCTTGATTGTCGCTACAAGCAACAACGAGGAATTTAACCGGTTTATTGCCGAAAAGAAAGAGGGGCCGATTTACGACCGATGCCGTGTTTGTTATATGTCCCACAACATGGACTACAAACTTCAAGAGAAGCTTGCCGCATACGCTTTGGGCGACGGACAGCAAACAACCATTGCGGGAAATTCTCTGCACGAAGACCCGAATCTAAAATATGCCGCCAGCATCGCTTTCGTATTAACCCGTCTTCCGCATTCGGAGAAACTGACTCCGATTGAAACCATGAAGCTGGCCGCCGGTGAAATCGCCGGAGAAAAAAGCATCAAAACGCTTGCCGAGGTGATAGACGAACTTGGCAGACAGCCGGATGTAACCAAACGCTGGGGCCAAAAAGGCCTTGGGCAAAGAAGTTTGGGCCGCGTCTTTCAATTGCTGATTGAATCGTCCGAAACAAACGAGGGTCAATGCATGTTTGCGGGCGATATTTTCAAAGCGATTGAACGCGTTATTCTTGATTATGTTTTAGAAGTGACCGACCGGGAAAAGTTCCTGGGCGATCTTTAAATCGCCAAACGGTTATACCGGGAGCATGTGACAACCGCCA
>Ga0209542_10014046_pt1 | contig 13684 bp, 13 predicted proteins | sample RifCSPhighO2_01_FD_184028 | JGI IMG/M metagenome (GOLD analysis project Ga0209542, IMG submission 184028) | Soil microbial communities from Rifle, Colorado - Rifle CSP2_plank highO2_0.1 (SPAdes) (version 2) | ecosystem: Environmental > Terrestrial > Deep subsurface > Rock core/Sediment ...
TGTTTCCGTATTTTTTCCCTTCCCTTCCGGCTGCTTTTTTTGCAATTCCTCCCCTTTTACTTCTGCTTCCGCTATTTCTGCTTGGACGCCAAAAAATTCCTTCCATTCTTCTGGGTTCGGCTTTTTTTCTGATTCTACTTCCGATTGTTTTACAAATTTTTGTTCTTCAAAATTTAGCATATTAATTTTTAAGTTTAATTTATTATATTTTTAATTTACCACAAATTTCAAATTTGGTCAAAAATTAAAACAACGACTTGTTTTCCCTTCTCTGGTCCAGCGCTTGATTGACTAGCTTGTCGGCTTGGCCGTTTTTTTCTCGGGGGATTAAAGTAAATTTAATTTTGCCGAAATCTATTTTAAGATTCCAAATCTCAATAAAAAACTGCTGAATCCTCGGCTCTATAATCTTGTATTCGCCGCTTAACTGCTTTACCAAAAGCTCCGAATCTGATTTCAATTCAATTTCCGTTTCTTTTAATCTTTCTTTTCCCAAAAGAGCCTTGGTTTTCTTTAAGGCAAAAATCACGGCCTTATATTCCGCCTCGTTATTCGTGCCTTCGCCGACGTATTCCGAATAACCTTTATCGTTGATAACCACGCCGATCGCCGAAGGCCCTGGGTTCCCTCGCGATCCGCCATCGGTATAAATAATTATTTTATCCATATTATTATTTTAACATCTTTAATTAAAATCAAAAAGCCGTCCAGAATTAGTCAGGACGGCTTTGTTTATTTAATACCTGCACTCTTTTTCGTAAGTTCCGGCATAGCCGAAAATACGTTTGAATCTTTCCACATCCTCCGGCTTCCCGAGAGCCTTAGCAAGGTTATCGCTAAGCTTTACGGTTCCATGACCGTTGGACTTTATTAATTTCACAACCAGAGATAACGCTTCAAAACCGAGATCATTGGTAAGATTCGTACCCCAGCCAAAGGTCTTTTGGATTTCGCCTTTCCGATAATCGGCTAAGCGAACCATAAGGTTAACGTCTAGCCCGTCGCTGAAAACAATCAATTTCCCGAATGGATAGATGCCATGCCTATGGTAGAAATCCATAGCCTTATCAATGAAGACAAACGGATCTCCGGAATCCTGACGCAAACCTTTCCAAAGTATTGCCTGTTTATGGTCCATGTCTTTAAAAAAGAAATCTGTGCCATAAGTATCTGTCAAAGCTATTGATAGGCCAAAACCATATTCGGCCCACCAATCCCGAAGAGTTCTATCGTGGGAATCCCTAATTTTCTCGTCGCTTCCGTGAAAAATCCCGGAGAGCGCCATGCCTCTTTCGTGAGCATCGGTGCCCATGGGTAGCAACGAGTACTTCATGGCCAAATAGGCGTTGGATGTGCCGCGAAATTGAGCAGACGGCAATTCTTCAGCCAGCGTTCTTACGACGTAATCCTGCCATTCTCTGCTGAATCTTCGCCGAGTGCCAAAATCAGTAAATATAATATCCGGCCTCTTCTTTAAAATTTCAATTTTTTTAGCTAATCTCTTGATTCCTTCGGCACGAACCTTGTCGCGTTCAAATCGGCTAAGCTTTCGCATAAAATACGAGTAGTACAGTTCGTTGATAATGGATAAGGCGATGGTTTCCCAATAAATGGCTTCGGACCACTTACCAGCGAACTCTAACTTATACTGGTCATCGGATTTTTTCAGATTATATTCCGGGAGCTGGAGGCTGGCCAAAAACTCAAGATAATCTTCCTTAAACATCCTTTCTTGGTATTCATTAGTGCCCCTCAAGTAATGCAGCTCGCTTTTGGTAAAACGCAGGGTCCTCACATGATCGAGCTCCGCTCGCAGTTCGCCATCATCAATAAAATCCGGAATATGAATTTTCTTTGTCCGGTTGATAAAGGCATACTCTACGGGCACGTTTACGTACCGATGGAAAACTAACTGGCCCATCGTGAATTTATAGAAGTCTGCGTCAAGCAATGATTCAATAATCGGCATCTCGCCCTCCTTATCTTTTTATAACTTTTTCTATTATTCTTTCTAAGAAATTATCTTCGCCTTTCAGCAAGGCTAAAGAAAAAACGCATCCGGAATTTTCAATCTTGGCGGAAATCACGTCATCAAAGGAGAATGGTTCTCCGGAGGTAATTCTGGCTCTCCTCTTCTTCGACTCAATTACCTTTATGGATACTGCCGTATCTAAAGGTAATACCATGGGTGCCATTCTCTGCGGAAAAATCTCATTGATTGATGTAACGCAGATTACCGGCAACGAAGGATGGACAATCGCTCCTCCGGCTGACAAATTGTAAGCCGTAGAGCCAAGAGCCGTGCTCACCACTAACCCGTCGCCCATAATCTCGGGGAAATACGAATCGTTAATTTTAACTTCCAACCTGATGGCTTGCGATGTAATCATTTTTAGATAAATATCGTTTGCGCTCACATCTGCGCAGAAAATCCCGTCTACTGAAAAAGCCGACACTTTCAACAGAGGAAATTTGTAAACTTTATATTTCCCCCCAGCTATCATGCTTGCAATATTCAGCCTGTCTTTATTCAGCAAGAATCCTTTCCTGCCAAAGTTTATCCCGAGAAATGGCACATTAAGACCCCAATATTTATTTATTGTCTTTAGCATAAACCCGTCGCCGCCAAGCACGACGATCAAATCGGGCGGCGCCTGCGGTCCAAAATCAAGATGAGCAACAATCTCAATTCCCATCCCAACCAAAGAATTGCATAATCCCGTAAATCGCTCCATGGCTTTCTCGTTAGCATCGTGAAAAACAATCGCCACTCTACTGACTTTCTTTTTCATTTTTCATCCTTTCTTTTTTCTTTTATTCTGTTTTTAAGGTTCATGATTCTGGTGTACCGTATCATAAATTCCCCAAAAAGTCAACAAAAATAAAAGAGTGCTGTAAGTTTTCTTACAGCCCTCTTATTATTTATTATCGGCCCTAAATGAACATCATCTTCATCTGCCCGACAACATGCACGTCTTTCGGCTCCACCATCTCGGCAAAATGACCACTCATGTAGAAGCTAATGACTTCCCCGTCCGGATCATAAATTCCGTCTTTATTAAGACGTCGGGCTCGCACATGCCATCCGTCAGGATAAGAATCACGACCTACACTGCCGCCTTGCATATCGGCCGCCTCAACGACAAATTTCGCCGCAGCGCGACTCTGATCATATGCGCCGAGTTCTGCGGTTCTCGTCTTGGGTGGAAAGATACCAGTCTTTGCGGCGAGGGCCACTCGTTCATCTTCGCTCATATAAAATATGACCGTGTAATTCATTGTCTTGCCATCTATATTTATGAATTTCATTTCCTCGTCGCCGTAGTGGCCGTATGGAAATTTTGGCGACATAATAACGTCGCCCACCTTTGGCAAATTATTCGCAGTCATTATAGCCCTCCTTTTGCAATGTGCTTTATCAGATCGACAACGCGGCATGAATATGCCCATTCGTTATCGTACCAGGCAACGACCCTTACCATATTCCCGCCAAGCACTTTTGTGCATTTTGCGTCAATAATGGCGGAATAGGGATTGCCTATATAATCGGAGGAAACGAGCTCTCTATCAGTATAATTCATGACTGAAGAATTTATTGCCGCATACATAAGAGCCTCGTTTACTTCATCAACCGAAGTTTGTTTTTCAACCAGGACGATCAAATCAATAGATGAAACATTTTTTACCGGCACGCGCCAGGCTGCTCCATCCAGTTTTCCTGCAAGTTCCGGAATAACCAGCCCAATCGCTTTTGCCGCGCCAGTAGAGGCAGGAAGAAAATTCTCGCTCGCTGCTCTAGCTCGACGTAAATCTTTATGAACAAGATCCAGCAACCGCTGGTCGTTCGTGTAGGCATGAATGGTAGACATCCATCCTTTTATAATACGGAATTTTTCGTGCAACACTTTGGCTACCGGCGCCAAACAATTAGTGGTGCATGAGGCGTTGGAAATAAGATGGTGCCTCGCAGGATCATATTTGCTTTCATTCACGCCGACCACAACCGTCAGATCGACATCTTCTCCCGTGACGGCCGGAGCAGTTAAGATCACCTTCTTAGCTCCCGCCTTAAGATGTTTCATTAAATCTTTTCTCGCGGTAAAACGTCCAGTTGATTCAATGACGATATCAATCCCATTCTCGCACCAAGGCAATTTATCTAATTCTTTCTCCGCGGTAAATAAAATATAGGCACCCTTGTGAGGCATATCTTCATAATACGAATGCATAAAATTATTGTCTATTCTTATCCCCGGCCGAGAAATTTTTTGCAACGATCCATGAGTAGTATCATACTGCAAAAGATGGACCAGTATTTCAGGATCTTCAAGATCGTTCACGACGACTAAATCAATGTTCCTCTGATTTTCATTGTCGTATAAAATTTTCCGACAAACCAACCGGCCAACTCGGCCGAACCCGTTTATCGCTACCCTAACTGACTTTTCCATTGTTCCACTCCTCTCTTAACACTGCCATTCTTAACATATCGGCATATTCTCCTCTTATTCTGTATTCCTTCCTAAGCGTTCCCTCCACTTGAAAGCCGATTTCGGTGTAGAGGTGGATGCCTTTTTCATTGGTCGTTAGAACGTTGAGATAGATCTTGTTTAAATGCATCACAGAAAAAGCCCAGCTTATCAACGCTCTGATTGCCTCTCCGGCATAGCCCTGATTCCAGTGCTCTTTTTTCCCAATGATAACACCAAGGCGAGCAGTATGATTATTGAAATCAATCTCATGTAGTCCGCACGTCCCTATTAATTCTTCTCCTTCAATGAATATGCCTAAAAGTAAATCGCCGGGACTTTTCTTCATCTTTCTAATATAGCGTAATTCTTCTTCAACCTTGACCTTGCCTGTGAAAAACTGAAAATTTTTCACGATTTCCTGATTATTTATCCAGCGTAAAACTTCTTCCGCGTCGGTTTCTTCCAAGGGCACCAACAGCAATCTTTTGCTGGCTATTATTATGCCTTCGCTTTTCCAACGCTCCATTTTTTTACTCTCCTTTTTAAAGATCAATTTCAAGGCTTTATGCAATATAAAAACCTCACAGTGCATTATACTGCTAAAAAATTGTTTGTCAACTAAATTTTTTACCTTATCGGATAAGCTTGCAACGGCTCTTTTAGTTGAATATCATTTTTATAAAGTTCGGGGTCAATCGTTCTTGCAAAGCAGGCCTCTCCGGGTTCGTAATTCCAATTCTGCTGGAAAGAATCGTAAGGATAAGCTGGCTTGACTCCCCTGCTTTTTCCGAAATCCTTGCTTGATGTTTTGAATGCGGCGCATAACTCAAAAGAAAGCGGATCAATGACTTTATATCCGTATGGCGCATCCGCTTTCGGATCTTTGGGCACGAAAAATCCGGAGATGCTGTCCTCTAAATCATTGAGTTCCTGCGGTAAAGATTCTTTTCTTATCCAGTAGCTGACAATTTGGCTCTGCAGCATTTGCAGGTCGCTTATTCTCTGCTCGTCAAATCTTTTCTCGCGCTGATCAGCCGGCGTGCCGATGATGAAAAAGCCGGCAACAACGCTTGCTAAAACTATGGAGGAAATAATCCAGGCAAGAGTTTTTGGCGTTTTGGAAGTTTCCCTGTCTTTCCTCTTTAAATCCCAGATGTAATAGCCGAAAACCGCCAAAGCCGTCAAAAGCACGACAACCACCTTCAAAACAAATTGAATGGTTAATTCACCGGATAAAAAACTGTAAACGAATTTTATCAGATCAACGATGATAGTTACCGCCGAAATAAAGAGAGTAAAGAAAACTAACCACTTCCTCAATTTAAATTCCCGCCTTTGCGGATCATTTTTAAGATCTTTGCCTAAAAGCCACGACGTGAATATATAAACCGGAACGGCTATCACCATCATTGAGGTAAACATGCGCACCGCATTGGCCAGTCCCGTATAATAAAAATTAAGCTGATCCGGAAAAATCGCGCCGATATATTGAATATAAAGCGTGATGAAGCTCACGACGCTTAAATAGAAAGTTAAGATATTCAAAAGATGCAAAAAGACATCCTTTGGAGTATTGTGAGTTTTATTTATTTCTTCCATAATAAAATTGCAACACTTAACCAATGTTCTTCCTGTCTTTCAAAGAAAATGACGTAAGCCAAAAAATGAACGGCCGCCTCAATTTATCAAGCGACCAATTATTGTCTTTGAATAGCGATGCTTTCTCTACCTTAAAGCGGGAAAGCATTTCCATGGTCGTTTGCAAATCAGAAGAAGACAACTTGTTATGTTCCGTTAAAAATTGCTGTTTCTTGCTCATTATCCATCATAGCACGTCGGGATATAAAAGCAACTAAGCGGATCTTTTCTTCTTCGGAAAGTTTTGATTTTTTCCAATCATTTATATTTCCGCGCGAAGCTGAACAGAAAATAAAAAGCCCGCGACGCAACGTCGCGGGCTTTGATCTTATTTATCTTTTCCCTCTTCTATTTTTTCTCTGAAAAACCTTATCGTCTCCTTTAAAAGAACCTCGGTTTGCAAAATTTCCACTTCCTTCCGATAGTCATATTTTTTTGGTTTTGTCTTTATCAAATTTTCCCGGCTTTGATATACTTTAGCCAAAACCTTTTCTAAATGGGGCAGTAATCCCCAATCACATACAGCGATGACGCAACGTATTACCCGCTTGACATCAACCATCTCATAATCAATAATGTCATACTTAGATTGATATTCCCGTACCAAAAATGATTCTAAAAACGGCTTCAAGGAAGGCGTTTTTAGATTCTGATAAATATGCGGCGTGTTTTCCAGCCTTGCCGCTATAATCTTAAGGATATCAGACTTGCGGAAAAGTCCTGACAGACCTTCTTCCAGTTTGGTAATTCCTGTGGCAAATTCCAGAGCGCGACTGACTAAATCGGTCCTGTCGCTAAAAAGATACTCGGTATTGGTATTAAAGACATACCAATTTAATAAATCTCTCCAGAGGCGGGAACCTGACTGCTCTTCTACCACCAAATCAATGATCCGCTGTTCTATCCAATCAACATCCTGAGCGGCTACCTTGATGGAACAATTCAGCCAGTGTCTTAAAACCGCATTCCTTACCTCAAAAACCGGATATTCGTCGAAAAGCCAGGTAAGATTATGAAGATAACCCGATTCGACATCTCTGGCAATAAAATCCGTTAACATTGTCTTTCTGAATTCCTTGATTTCCTTCTTCTCGTTTACCATTTCTTTCCTTTTTGGCCCTGTTGGGCCTTTTGTTAAATTTCCGCTGATTAGCGGATAGTTCACTATAAGTCTATTTTTATCTCTTGTCAACTAAAAACCGCCTGATGGCGGCTGCTTACTGTGTACCTCCGTCGTGAACCTAAGTTTGAAGGGAGATTTTGTGCCATTCTGGGGTGTCTCATTTTCTAATATGCCGCCATTTTCTTCTATTATCTTCCTCGAAGCAATATTACTATCATCGCAGGTTATAAGAACCCTAGACAGGCCCAATTTTTTAGCTTTCGATAATGATAACTCTAATATCTTTTTGCCATATCCCATTCTTCTTTTCGAAGGCCGAATATAATAACCTATGTGCCCACCTTCGCGGAATAAAAAATCATTTAATTCGTGCCGTATTTGCACACGGCCGATTACATCTCCTTTTTCTACTAACCAAAACATTGTGGCTGACACATATCCCTTTGGCAAATTTATTCCCTTTGAATTTTCATTTAATCGTTTAACAAAATCTTCGAAAGATTCATTTACCTCTGGCTTATTTAACTGCGTTTCTCCCGCCTCGTTCTTTGATTCTTCTAGCGCTTCCAGATATGATTTTTTATATTTCAGCGACGGTAAAATTAATTGCATAAAATATAATAAAAAATAAAATAATTATTTTTATCTACTTAAAAATTGTCCTAAAAGCTACTTTTTGACGCGTCTTGGTCTCTCGATACCGAGCACTAGACTGCCTGATTAATTAACGCTGATTTCTTTTCTCGTCGCCAGCCTTTGATTTCGGCTTCACGACGCCTCGCTTTTTTTAATGTTTTGAATCCTTCCGAATATTTTAAGATTATCGGTCGGCGAATTTTAGTATAATGCGCGCCCCATTTTGATTCATTGTGCTGTTTTATCCGTTTTTCAAGATTATTTGTACAGCCAACATAGAAAGAACCATCGGCACATTGAAGGATATAGGTAACGTATGGCATAAATATATTGTATCACTTCCGCTTCACTGCGTTCAGCGTCAGTGTCTTCGTCGCTATTATATAGCGGCCGAAGGCTCTGAGGAGTCTTCGATCCTGAGGTCTCTCGGACCGAAGGGCGGTAGCGACGAAGAGCTGCGGGACCTGGATTCGAACCAAGATATAGGCCTTCAAAGGGCCTTGTCCTACCATTAGACGATCCCGCAATAATTTTAATTTGAATTTAATTTATCAAATAAATTTTTTAAAAATCTTCTGCCACTCGTTGTTTTAAGAAATTTTTCTCTGCTCCTCGCCTTCTCAAAACTATCGAAACTTTCAGCATGTATAACTTCCCAGGGAGCATATCGTTTTGTATAAAAATTTTTACCAGAATTATGCTCTCTTAATCTCCTTTCTATATTGTCCGTTACGCCGACATAACTCTTTTTTGCGGAATTGCTTTTTAATACGTATGTAATAAACATGCGTCCTCCCCGCCTCGCCCGACTTCGCCGAGCTCCGTCTAGGCGAGTCGAGGCGGGCCATTAGACCAGCCTCGCCTAGCTCGGCTAGGCGGGCGACCTCGCAATAACTTGATATTTAAACTATTTTTCCTCTTTTTGCAAGCTTTCAATGATCGCCAGTTCCAGCGGGAGTTGGGGTATGGGAGAATATTTCATTTTATTTTCGGCGTCCATGAAAAGCTTGAGAGTCCGGCTGATATCCGCTTCGGAAACAGAAACAATTTGGGCCTGAAGTTTTTCCTTTTCTTCTTTGGTTAAACCGGTAATTATTGAATTTGATAACTCGGGGCCTATTTTCAGAATCAATCCGTATCTTAAATAATTGATCAAAGACTTGGCGAATTCTTGGGGATCTCCGCCTTTTTCAATGGTTTTATTCAAAAACTCAATAACCGGAGACGGTTTTTTTTGAAAAAGCAGATCAGTGAATTGGCCGACCAGTTTAATATCCACCATGCCCAATAAATTCTTGATGTCTTCAATGTTTTTTCCGCCGAAGGCCAAAACCTGGTCAAGCAGAGCCTCGGCATCCCGTATGGAACCGCCGGAATTCAGAGCGATTAATTCCAACGCCGCGCTATCAACGGAACACTGCTCTTTTTTAACAAGCGTCTCCAGTCTGCCGATTATTTCTTCCAATTTTAATTTTCTGAAATCAAACCTCTGGCATCGGGAAATAATTGTGGGAAGTATCTTGTGGAGCTCCGTTGTGGCTAAAATAAAAATGGCGTGCGAGGGCGGCTCTTCCAAGGTTTTCAGGAGAGCGCTGGTGGCTCCCTTGGACAATTGATGGGCTTCGTCCAAAATAAAAACTTTGTATTTCGATTTGACCGGAACAAATTTGATTCCGTCTATCAGGTTTCTGATTTCATCAACTCCGGTATGAGAAGCCGCGTCAATTTCCATTAGGTCAATGGATCTTGATTCATTGATTTCATTGCAGGAAGAACATTCGTTGCACGGCTCAAAATCATTCCCGCGGTTTTCGCAATTTATGGCTTTTGCCAAAAGCCGGGCAATGGTGGTTTTACCCGAACCGCGCTGGCCGGCAAACAAATAAGCGTGGGAAATTGTTCCCGAAGCTATAGCGTTGGTCAAGGTCTGGATAACATGCTCCTGCCCCACGACTTCGCCAAAAGTTTTCGGACGATATTTTCTATATAGCACCAAATTTGTCATATGCTATTTCTTGAATACTATGAATTTATAACCGAGGAAATTCCAAATTATTGTCTGCATTGCCCCATCTTATCAAAAATTATTAAAAAAGTAAAAAGGCCGACAGTTTCCTGCCGACCTTTTTTATTTGCTTACCGCTACCACCCTATAAGGTTCCAGCCCTTATAGAGCTTGTAAACCCGGTCGCCGACGGCAGCTAAGTCGCAATCCTCTTTCACTAAAACAAAATATCCGCTTCCCGGGATAAATTCCCTAAGGCTGTTCAGTTCCGACGGGACAGACGGGTCGTAAACATACCATGTCCCGGCATAATATCCCCAAATCCTCACTACCTTGTCCTTAATTGGGGAGATAATGCTTTCAATTTTCCCTGGAGGGGCAGGAATTAAAAACACTACCAGGTTCGCTTCAAATCTGATCCCCTTCACTATGAGAAGATAATATCCCGGGTTAAGAGATGGCACCATGGTTTGGATCCCGGCGCTTCCGTCAGCGCCAATCATCGGACTCGGGCTTGGAGTTATCTCGTTGTTGCCGAGATATACCCTTGCCGTATCATACGGCATTGCCCCCCAAACCCAGATATTCAACCTATCCCCAGCCATGAATAATTGAGGATATATGGCGATTCCCGGCGGGAGAACTTCAAAAATCGAAAAGGTCGTAGAACCATCGGAAACGGCCATTACCTCATACACTCCGGATTCCGTAGGAGGTACGATAAAAGATGTTCGAAATTCCCCGTAATAATCCGCCGGAACACTCCTCCATTTGCCGACGAATTGGACATTTACCGTGGCAAAGGATTGAAATCCCCTGCCGGTCACGGAAAATGTGTCTCCGATCCTTCCTCGCTGGGGATAAACCGTGATCGTTTGAGATTGGGCCGCGATATTTTTTGCCGGCCACAAAATCGCAAACAGTGAAACGATTATAGCCAAGAAAATACTTCTCGCCATGTTCCTCCTCTTTTTTATAACTAAATTTTTTACAAAGACCTAAATCTATGGTATTATTATTCTAACATATTCATTATTAAAAGTCAATGATTAAACTCTATAACACGCTATCGCGCAAAAAGGAAATTTTCAAGCCGCGCCAAGGAAAAAAAATAAAGCTTTTCGTGTGCGGACCGACTGTTTATGATTCCCCGCATCTCGGCCACGCAAGAACATATATTGCCTTTGACATGATTGCGAAATATCTAAGAGAGAGGGGGTATGATATTTTTTATTTGCAGAATATTACAGATATCGACGACAAAATCATAAAACGAGCCGCTGAAAGAAACATCGCCCCTCAAAAGCTGGCTAGAGACTTTGAAAAAGATTACCGGAATGACATGAAAGCCCTAAAAGTGGACGGCGTAACAAAATACGCCCGAGCCACGAATTATGTCAAAGAAATTCTTTCTCAGACTAAACGGCTTTTGAATAAGGGCTATGCCTATCAGATTAAAGACGGAATTTATTACGATATCTCTAAATTTAAGAACTACGGCAAACTTTCAAAAAGAACAACGATAGGCGCCGAAAGCGCGATTTCCAGAATTGATGAATCGTTAGGTAAAAAAAATAAAGGCGATTTCTGCTTATGGAAGTTCAGCAGGCCGGATGAGCCAAAATGGAAAAGTCCGTGGGGATGGGGCAGGCCCGGCTGGCATATTGAGGATACCGCCATTACGGAAAAATTCTTTGGCCCTCAGTATGATATTCACGGCGGAGGAAGAGACCTGATTTTTCCGCATCATGAAGCTGAAATTTCTCAAATGGAAGCTATCTCCAATAAGGCGCCCCTAGTTAAATACTGGCTACATACCGGCTTTCTGACGGTTGATAGCCAAAAAATGTCAAAATCTTTAGGGAATTTTATTACTATTAAAGATTTTCTTAAAAATCACTCGCCTCGTTTATTAAGATTTTTAATAATCAAATCCGCTTACCGCTCCCCCATTGATTACAACGGAAGCGCAATTTTGCAGGCAGAAAAAGAATTGGAACGAATAGACGAATTTGTTGATTCTCTGAAAACTGCGAGAACCAGACTTCCGCAGAATATTTCGTGGAAGCTTGAGACCGACAAAAAATTCGGAAATGCTATGGATGACGATTTTAATACGCCCAGGGCCATAGCAATTATTTTCAGATTGATACGCCAAAAAAATTCTTTAAACGCTAAAGATGTTTTGGAATTTTTGAGGCGGGCAGATAAATTTTTCGACTTTATTTTTTGGCCCAGGAAGGAAGAAGAGATCCCCCATGAATTGTCCCGCTTAATGGAGCAACGCCAAAAATATCGGGAGCAAAAAGAGTGGCGGAAGGCCGACGAAATTAGGGAAGAAATGAAAAAGCTCGGCTGGACAATAGAAGACACCGATGAAGGACCAAAAGTAAAACGCCTCCAATAGCTGGAGGCGCTTTACTTGCTTTATTTTTATTTCATCTGTTATAGTTAAAAGGATGAATGAACTGCCCGACAAAATACCTCCGCAAAATATTGAAGCCGAAAAATCTCTTTTGGGAGCTTTGATGCTGGACAAAAACGCCATTGTAAAAGTGGTTGATTTCCTGCAGCCGAGAGACTTTTACAAAGGAATACATTGTGAAATTTACTCCGTCATGCAAAATCTCTTTGAAAAGACGGAGCCTATTGATTTGCTTTCGGTTTCTTCCGGGCTTAAAGAAAAAGAAAAACTGGCGGAAATCGGCGGCTCATCTTATCTGACGGAACTGATTAACACGGTGCCTACGGCGACCCACGTTTTAAATTACGCCAGAATCGTCCAGAAAAAAAGGATTCTCCGCGATTTGATTGAGGCATCTTACGACATAGGACTAATGGGCTTCAAAGAGACCGAAGACGTGGACGAACTTCTTGATCGGGCGGAAAAAAAAGTTTTCGGCATAGCGCAAAAATCTCTTACCCAGCGTTTCTTTCCGGTAAAGGACGCTCTGGGCGAAGCTTTTGAAAGAATAGACAATCTGTCTAAAAACGACGGGGTGCTTCGGGGACTGCCGACGGGATTTAATGATTTGGACAATATGCTGGCCGGCCTTCAAAAGTCCGACTTGATTATTTTAGCCGCCAGGCCCTCCATGGGAAAATCAGCTTTATCCATGGATATTGCCAAGTCCATTGCAACCAAAATGAAGGTTCCCGTAGGAATTTTCAGCTTGGAAATGTCAAAAGACCAAATCGTTGACAGGCTAATTGCTTCTCAATCAGGAGTTAATTTGTGGAATATAAGGACGGGAAAATTATCAAGCAGCGGCGAAGACAATGACTTTGATAAAATTCAACAAGCCCTGGGAGAACTGTCGGATGCCCCTATTTATATTGACGATGCGGCCACCTCCAATATTCTTCAAATGCGAGCCATGGCCAGGCGCCTGCAAGCCGACAAAGGGCTTGGCTTGATTATCGTTGACTATTTGCAATTGATGGAACCAAGAAACAGTATGTCCAGCCCTGTCCAGCAAGTGACTGAAATATCAAGGGCGCTGAAAGGATTAGCCAGAGAGCTGGAAGTGCCGGTTTTGGCCTTATCCCAGCTTTCAAGGGCCGTGGAGGCCCGCACGCCCTCAATACCAAGGTTGTCCGACTTACGCGAGTCGGGATCTCTTGAGCAGGATGCGGATGTCGTGCTTTTTATTTACAGGGAAAAAGAAAGGGGCGCGACAACGCCAAGCAATATAGCGGAAATACTTATCGCCAAACACAGGAACGGCCCCACTGGGAGCATAAAACTATATTTTGACGAAAAAAGAGCGAGTTTCCGCAATTTAGATAAGACGCATATAGCAGAAGAAT
>Ga0209542_10014047_pt1 | contig 13684 bp, 13 predicted proteins | sample RifCSPhighO2_01_FD_184028 | JGI IMG/M metagenome (GOLD analysis project Ga0209542, IMG submission 184028) | Soil microbial communities from Rifle, Colorado - Rifle CSP2_plank highO2_0.1 (SPAdes) (version 2) | ecosystem: Environmental > Terrestrial > Deep subsurface > Rock core/Sediment ...
GCTCGTAGGCGGCCCGGATGCGCTCCCAGCGCTCGTCGCGGTCCATGGCGTAGAAGCGGCCGATCAGCGACGTAAGGACAGCCCGCGGATAGCGGCTTCTCAGGCGCGCCTCAAAATCGCCGATTACGGTTATTCCCTCCTGGGGCGGCGCGTCGCGGCCGTCGGTGATGGCATGGATGAAGACCGGAGGATCACCGGAACGCTTGGCGAGCTCGAGGAGGGCGAGCAGATGGTCGAAGTAGCTGTGGACCGAGCCGGAAGAAACAAGGCCAAGGAGATGGAGCGAGGAGCCGCGTTGCCGGACATGCTCGAGCACGCCGAGAAAGGCGCGATTTTCGTAAAAGGAACCGTCCTGGATGGCGGTGATGATGCGCGGGAGGTGATGGTAGATGACGCGGCCCGCGCCCATGGTGAGGTGGCCGACCTCCGAGTTTCCGGCCTCGCCCCAGGGCAGCCCCACGGCGATCCCCGAGGCCTGGAGCGCGGCGAGGGGGTAGCGGCGTTCAAAGCGGTCGAGCGTCGGCTTCTCGGCCGCGGCGATGGCATTCCCCCGCCGCTCAAGCGAGATGCCGAAGCCGTCGAGCGCGATGAGGACGATGGGTTTCGGGACGTCGGACATGCGTCCAGTGTACCGTAGCCGCGCGCGATTCGGAATCCGCGATGGCGTTGACACGCCGGAATTCGAGAAAGACGTTTGCAACGGGAACAAAAACCTGCTAGGTATAACGGGTAACGGGATACGCGCGGGGGTCGCTACATGAAACGGGAATATCTCACATTCCAAGATCAGAGCGCCGATCCGCCCGATGCGGCCGGCGCAATCCCCGACGAGGTCGTCCTCCACGAGAGCCGGGAGCGGCCCGCGCTTTTTTCCATTCTTATTGATCGCTACCAGCCCTCGTTCCTGCGCCTGGCTATGCGGGTGGTGCGCGAGCGGACGGAGGCCGAAGACGTGGTCCAAGACGCGTTTCTCAAGATCTATCGCTACGCCGCCCGCTTCAAGCGGGGCCAGGACCGCAAGTTTTCCTCCTGGGCCTACAAGATCGTGTTGAATACCGCCATCACGCACTACCATAAGCTCCGGAAGCGCGAGTGGCTGCTGCCGGAGGATACCGAGCCGAATCTCGAGGAGGCCCATACGCGTTTTCGGGAGGCGGCTCTCGACCGCGAAACCGAGGAGGTGGTGCGCTCGGTATTAGAGGCGATGCCCGAGGATCTCGGCGCGCTCCTCCGGACGTACTACCTGGAAGACAAATCCTACCGGGCCATCGCCGCCGATAACGGGATGACGATCGGCGCCCTCAAAATGAAGCTCTTCCGGGCGCGGAGGCTCTTTCGGAAGATTCTGATACCGTAACTTCCCGGCATTAAGGGTAGATGCATTCCATGCCACACATCGCGGACAACGCCATACACCTCGAGCTCAAGGGGAGAATCATGCGGCGGGTCTATGCCGTATGGTTTTGGCGGAGCGTGGCCCCGTTCCTCGCGGTGGAGGCCGTGCTGCTTTTGGGCGTGGCCGCAGGCGTGTTCTCGCAGATCTCGCCGCGCCAGATTCTTTTCAACGCCCTCTCGGCGAGTTCCGGGGTTTTCGATTTCGCGCAATTCTTCATTGATAATTTCTTCGTGAAGAGCATTCAGTCGCGGCTCCTGGCGGTTCTCTACGTCGTGGTTGCGGGGCTGTTCGCCCGCGATCTTTGGCGGGTCCGCAGGAAGTTTGTTCTTGGGGGAAGCGAGGCGCTCGCATTTCTTCCCTTCGGGGAGGCCCGGCGCTAGGCCGCAGGCGACCCCCGGTTTCTTCGTTTCGACCAAAAAAGGTCGAGCATCCGTAGCATGCACCGAGGCCCCGCAAAGCGGGGCCTCGGTGCCGTTTCCGGGTTGCAACGGCCCCGACTCATCGCGGTCGGCTTCCGAACCGTCGTTTGGAGGCCGGAATCGGCGCGTCCGGCTCCCCGCGGGGCGGGGTTGACGGCGATTCCCGGGCGGAGTATGCTTGGGGCGTTCCCTTTGTTAATTCCTGCCGAAAATCCGGGGTGATGAGACATCGGCACCCGTTCGGTTCATGGCGGTCCGTGAGGGATCGAGACGCCCAGGCCCGACATTCCCCATTCGTGTCCTCGAACATCGCTCACTTTTCTCGAACCAACGCAGCTTCTCCCTCCGCGCTTTACGCCGCGAGGTAGCGTTCTCATTGCCGCCGGGCTCAATCGGCGGTCAGAAACCTTATGTCACTCTCCATCACCGGAGGGGTCTTGCTTGCGTTTGCGATCGGCATCGGCCTCGGCTATTTCGTCCGCGAACTCCTCGTCGCGAAGAAGAAAAGTTCCGCCGAGGCCAAGGTTCGCCAACTCCTCGAGGGCTCTCGGCAGGAAGCCAAGGAACTCCTTTTGGACGCAAAGTCGAAAGCCGTCAGGGTTCTCGAGGAGGCCAAGCGCGAGGAGAAAGAGCGCGAGCGCGAAACGAAGAAGGCCGAGGAGCGGCTCCGCGAGCGCGAGACCTTCCTTGATAAGAAACTCGTCGGGTTTGACGAGCGCGAGCGCGAGCTTGCCGGAAAGATCGAGCGCGTTCGGGAATTGAAGGCCGAAGTGGACGGGCTCCGCCAGAAGGCCGAGGCGGAGCTCGAGCGCGTGGCCGGGATGCCGAAGACCGCGGCCAAGGAGGCGCTCTTGAAGAAAGTCGAGCAGGAGGCCGAGGAGGATCTTCAAAGCCGCATCCGCAAGCTTGAGACCACCGGTCTCGAGGAGCTCGATCGGAGAGCCAAGGCCATCCTCGCCACCGCCATTCAGCGTCTGGCTACGGCCACTACCTCCGAGGTCACCACGACGACGGTCTCGATCCCGAACGACGACGTGAAGGGCAAGATTATCGGCCGCGAGGGCCGGAACATCCGGGCGCTCGAGCGCTCGGCCGGCGTTGAGATCGTTGTGGATGATACGCCCGGGGCAGTGGTCATCTCGGGGTTTGATCCCGTTCGGCGCCACATCGCCAAGTCGGCGCTTGAGAACTTGGTCGCCGATGGCCGGATTCAGCCCGCCCGTATTGAGGAGGCCGTGGACAAGGCCCGGACGGAAATTGAGCGCGAGATCAGGGAGGCCGGAAAGGCCGCGGCCTTCGAGATTGGCGCCTTTGACCTGGACGAGCGGCTCCTCTCACTCCTCGGTCGGTTGAAGTTCCGCACCTCGTTCGGCCAAAACGTCCTCCAGCATTCGATCGAGATGGCTCATCTCGCAGGCCTACTCGCCGAGGAGCTTGGCGGCGATGTTCAAATTGCGAGAAAGGGAGCCCTCCTGCATGACATCGGCAAGGCCGTGGACCACGAGGTTCAGGGCACGCACGTTGAGATCGGGCGGCGCATTTTGCAGAAGTTCGGCGCGGATAACCGCATCATCCAGGCCATGCAGTCGCACCACGAGGAGTTCCCCTACGAGACGCTCGAAAGCATCATCGTGCAGACCGCGGACGCCGTGTCGGCCTCTCGGCCGGGCGCCCGGCGCGATTCCGTCGAGAATTACCTGAAGCGTTTGGGAGATCTCGAGGCCATTGCCAATTCTTTCGAAGGCGTCGAGAAGTCCTACGCCATCCAGGCCGGCCGCGAGATTCGCGTCTTCGTTACGCCGGAGCGCGTCTCGGACCTTGAAGCCCGCACCCTTGCCCGCTCAATCGTCGCCAGGATCGAAAATGAGCTTAGGTACCCCGGCGAGATCAAAGTGCATGTCATCCGCGAATCACGGGTGATCGAATTCGCTCGCTAGCGGCATGAGCGGTTGGGTAGAAGAAAATGGCTCTATGGAGCCGTTTTTTTCTTATAGGCGTTATTTCCAACCATGTCTGCTTGTTGTTTTTGCACACCCTGTTGAAAACTCTTTGATTCAAGCCATTTTCTGTAGTAGATTGGAAACGGATGCAGAAAATTGGGGAATTTTTCTCAATTCCTCGCTAAAGGTCGGCGTCATATCGTTTTTAAGCACCTCATCATGGCAAAGTACGACAAAAAGTGGCTCGGCGAACTTGTCACGAATCACATCGGCGGAACCAAGAAACAGGGGCAGGAGGTGGTGGATCTCGTCTTCGACAATATCGCAAAGGCGATGACGAAAGGCGAGCAGGTGAAGGTCGCGGGGTTCGGCGCATTCAAGGTGTCGCGCCGCGCGGCTCGCGAGGGCATCAACCCCCGGACCGGCGAGAAGATCCAGATTCCGGCCAAGGTCGCCCCGAAGTTCCGCGCCGCCAAGCAGCTGAAAGAGATGGTGAAGTAATTTTTCCCGGGAAAAATTATTTCAATGACAAAAGCGGCCCTCCGTGGCCGTTTTTGTATCGCCTCGACCTATGCCCCGGGGGAGCCGCTTACATTACTTCCGTTTCTTTCCTCTTTTCCGTTGTTGTTTGAGAGTGCTGTTCAGCTGGGCGATTATCGCTGGGCACCGCGCACCACCCGCATGGCCGCCGCTGCATTTCCCTTTCCAGCCCTTCGTTAAGCAAAATGGTATTTGATGCACTCGCCTTCCTCCTTGTCCGGAGTATCAAAACAACCAATATCATACATAGCAGTTATGCGATCTTTTTGCAAGCAATCTTGGCCTCCACTAGTTACCATCACTCGTTAGGAGTTTTTGACAAAGTAAATTCGAGCGGACTCGTAAATACACTTAGCCGCTTTGATCTCTGAAAAAATGACGCTCCGCGCGGTCTTGCCGCACGGAGCGTCATTAGGTTCGGAAGTTCTCTCACTAATAAAAAGAAATGCTGTAGTTGATGCGGTATTTCTATGTAAGTATCTATATGATTTCGCTCGAACTTACTTTATCAAAAATTCCGGCGCTTGAGCAGAGCCGCGCCTGCGGCGCGGCACCCCCGCCCCGCGGCTCCGCCCGCCTGACGGCGGCGCAAAGCAAAACAATGCTCCCTTTTTCTTTTGGTAAGGTGCTCCCTTTGACTAAAGTGAAAAGATGTAAATTACTTTACTGCCTTCTCAATATCTTCGATTTCTTTTCTCACAAACTTCTCCGCGTCATCTAAATCTTTTTTGAGTTGCTTGACGATTTTTTCCTCTTCCTCGGTAAGCTGGCGTTTTGTTTTGGTTTTTTCAAGCATTTTAATCTGCTCGCGAATGGCCTCTTTTAATAAGTCGAATGCTTTATGAAGAGCTTGTTCTGCCTCGCGGATTTCCTTTTTCACTCTCTTGCGCATGGTCGCAAATCTATGCCACCAATGCCACGAGAGATACACGAGAAGAAGCACGAGCGCAATGAGCGGAACGACTACCGAAAGAAATCCTACAGCCCAAGAGCCGATACGAAGAAATGCGGGGCGTTCCACCGCAATAGTCACTTTTTCGCTTGGATCACTTCTTGCACCTCTTGCATCTATAACTTCAGCCCATGCGATATAAATGCCGCTTGATAATCTATCTTCGGCGATAAAAGTGAATTTCCCGGAGTTATCGCTTTTCACTGAATAACTTTTGACTTCATCCTTTTCGTGTTGGAGAAAAATATTTACTTGAACATCGGAATATTTAGTTTTTCCTTTGATACTAAGAATTTCGCCGCTCGCAAGTTCCCTTGGATAATCAGTGATGACCGGCGGCTCTAACGCGTTAATGATAAACTCCGCAGAATTAGCCAAAGAGTTGCCGGCTTTATCTATGGCCTTGGCGATAAGAGTATATTTGCCCGGACCTAAAGTAGGTGTGTAATACCTATGACTCCCATCGTCTCGCCACACCCGCGGATTCTCATTGCCGATTTGAATCTCATAGTGATCAATACCGGATGTTTTGTCGCTCGCATCAAAAATAAATTGAGCGCGAGGATCGGTTAAATCTCCTCGTTCAACCTCACTGATATCAAAACGAGTAGGTTTCTCGGTGTCAATCTGAAACCGAAAACGAGAGATTGATCCCCACCCTGCGTCATTGCGGAGACGCACGCTAAAGTACCAAATACCATCTTCGAGTTTATCCAGTTCTTTTGAACTGATTGCTGGAATATAAGCGACCGTGGGAACGGCGTTGGGGATTCTTCCTATAAGTAAACGGGCCCCGGTCGCGTCCGCCGGCAGCGCCCAAGTAAATTTGGCGGTGTCTAACGAATACCACTTTGTAGGGTCAGGATGGGTTGGCGATGATATTTCAGGCGCTTGCGGTGTGCCTGGTTCTCCCGGTGTCACTGCTTCTGGCGCGCCGGGTGACGCGGCTCCCCCAAAACTGAATTGAGCACTGCCCAAGCCAGTAAGGATATTTGTTCCTTGGCCGTCATTGGCAAGCACCGAGCCGGAAGAAAACGCAAGTGTTGCAGTACCCGTTGCCTTCACGCGGAACGTAATGCGGAGGGCTTTCCCCGCCGCGCCGACATATCCGGGGTTGAGGACGATTCCTTCAAAGCTGACCGTCCCGAGTGAGTTTGAGAATGAGGGCTCCTGCACCCACAAGCCGAAGGTGGAGCCGCTCTTGGAAAGCGAAACGACCTCCATCTTGTCCGCGGGGAACGAAACAACGCCCGAAGCAGCGTTCATCGCCTGGTCGGAACTTGCGACATACACATCCGCGGCCAGGGTCGCCCCCATGGCGTAGGAGCCCGACGCCGGCGAGAAATAGATTGTGGCCGCCCAAACCGTTGTCGGTAGGGCGGCGAGAAAAAGCAGCGCGAGCCCCGCTTGAGCAATAATCGTTATGTGTTCCGAACCCGCTTTCGCCACGATATCTTGCTCGCAATGAGGGTGAGGATACCCCCCGTAATTATTATGCCCCAATTCTCGTAGTTCCTGTACCAAGGAAGTGGATTTGCTGGAGGGAGGGCAACGATCCGCCGGTTGCCGGCTCTATCGAACGCTTTCACCAAGACATGGCTCTGTAACTCTTGATCATTCAGCACGTAAGGACTTCTTGTGGAGACCCATTTTGAGAATATTGCGAGGGTTCTCTGCCTCGTTTCTTTGACCTCGTAGCGGTCAATTCCCGTTCCCTTATCCTGCGTCGCGAAAACCAAAAACCACCTGCCATCGAATACGGTCGGGTCTCGCGCAACCTCTGGCACAAATGATTCTGGCGGAGCGGCGTCCTTGATCTCCAAGGCAGGCACCTCAATGATTGATGGTTTTTTGGAAATTATGAACTGGGAATCGAACGCTTGAAGTTTCGCCTCGGTACCTTTTCCGTCGTTTCGCAACACTTTTGCATCGAGGATTCCAAACGCACCCATGCCCTCCTGCTTCACCAGGAAAATCAATGAAAATACCAACCCCCGTTCACCCTGATAGCCGCCGGGAGTAATTCCGGAGAATGTAATTTTTCCCGCTTCTCCAGCAACTGGCCGTTCTATCCAAAAATTAATGATGGAATTGCCATCCTCTATATTTTTGAGTTCTAGGAGATCGGGCGGAAACCGTATTTTGCCCTCGATGGCATTCAGCGGTTCTTCCGCATTGAGAAAAACATTCATCATGAATTGGTTTTTGAGCCCGAGACGTTTTTCCGGTTCAAAAAAAATTTCGGCAGCAAAAACTGGGCATGCCGGCAACAACACAAGTATCGTAAAGGCCAACCCGCCCATTCTATGCCAGCTCACTGCGTTGAATTGTGATTTTGATCTTTGCATTTTGATTTTTGAATCTGGACAGAGCGATTACCCCGTCCAATGAAACGCCATGATGCTGAAGTCAATCAAATCTACTTTTCCGTCTGCATTAAGATCACTCGATGTCGGTGGGTTCGCACGTTTGTACCAGTAGGCTGCAATTGAAAAATCAATAAGGTTCACCCGCTTGTCTCCGTTCAGGTCGCCTTTCACTCCGGCGGATGCGACTGCAACCGTTTTCGTGCCGACGATGAAACCTATCACTTTGCCGAATGAGCTGATGCTCCCGTCGAACGCCGCCTTCGACTTCACAAAATGCTGCCCCATCGGGAGCTGTGCGGTGTCAAGAATATAGAGGTAGGCGCCGTTGTTGTCCGTGACGGTTTTCGCGAAGAAATCCTCCTCCGAGCTTACCGCAATTGTCATCTCGCTCTTCGGCGCGCTTTGTCCCAGGATCGCGACGTTCTCCCCGCGCTTCACCTCGCTCTTGTCCGTGGCAATCGTCGGCGCAACAAAGATGCCGCCGATGGTGGTGGCGGCACCAGACGTGATGCTGACGGGGAAAGTGGCGAGCGACGATCGTTCGCCACGATTATCCTCCGCATAGACGCTGAAGATGTAGCTCCCGCTTGAAAGTCCGCTCAAGCTCACCTTGAAGCCCGCGTCCGCACCGGCGACGGTCGTCGCGGCAACCTGCGCGTCTTTCAGTACCGTGACCGTGCTCCGGGGATAGGCCCTCCCGCTGAATGTCACGCCGGTTGAAGCGGTGGAAGACCCGCCGCCTCCGCCACCACCGCCTCCGCCGGGTGATTGCTGCCGTTGTTGCTGTTCCTGCTGTTGTTGTGCCGGGGCCGTCCCCAAGAGCGCAAACGTGCTGAACTGCTGCGTTGATGCCGTAATTTTTTTCGCCGCGGTGTCAACGGTGTAGCTACCCAAGGCAGACCACGAAGACCCGTTCCAGCGATGCGGAACTAACGTGCTTTCATCAATACCACTGGTATCTGCATCCGAGTAAAAAAAGGTGAGCGTTACGGGCTTATCAAATGAAGTAATAGCGCCTCCGGTATTCGCGTTCGTGAAAGAAAAATCGTAAAAGGTGTTGGCCGCAAGTTTCCCGCTGGGGAGCGGCGCATCAACGGTGACGGCGGATTCCGCCGTCGTATACATGGTCACGATCACCGGAGCTCCGGAACTGAGCGCGTCGGCTGGGGAGGCGATATCGGCGCGGACATCCGCGTCGCTCGGATTGCTCACCGATTCTGAAAACGAAGAGGATGTGGTGAACTGATGGGTTTCGAGAGCGTAAACGACGGTAACCGTCAGCGTGGTGGTAGCGGTAACCGCGGTAGAGGGGAATAGGGAACTATATAACAACAAAAGCAGGCATGTAAACCCGAGCGCACCGCGGGCGCTTTTCCGAACCCTCATATGCACATGTTCGAGCGTAGCGAAAAACATTCATTTATGTTTTCCTTGAAATGGAGATTCTTACGTTCCTTTTTAATAACTTGAAGAGGAAAAAGAGCGTTACCACAGTGACAAGGAAAGCGACCGCATACCATATCGGGAAGGCGTAAAAAGCAATGGTCTCCGCGGTAAGTTCATTCCCATCGCCGTCGAACATTTTTACATTGGCTTTATAGCGGCCGGCAAGGACCCCCTCGAAGGATACGCTCGCGGCGAGATCTCTGGTGCCAGTCGGAAGCACCACCTGGCCTCCGACCCCGACACTGCCGATTTCTTTGCCGAGCATATTAGTGATGGTGATTGTACCCTTCGGTTCAAAATGCACGGTGCCCGTATTTTCGAACCTGATGGTGAAATGAATGGGGCTCCTTTTGACAAACAACGGCCCGGAGAAGTCAAGAATCCTGCCTTTTTCCAGATGACTTCCGGGGACAGTGACCAAAATCAGCATCCCCACTTGGGTGCCGACCTTAAGTTGCTGCCCGCCTTTGGGCAATTGGCTCGCCTTAAAAAAGGCGACACCAAAATGCCCGCCGGGTTCCGCGTTGGAAGGAGCTTGTATCGTATAGGATATGTCTTTGGTCGCTCCTTTCGCGAGCGCAAATGATTTCGGCGCGTCCAGGGTAATCCAATCGCGCACCGTGGTAATACCCGGAGCCCTCCCGACAAACTGGATGTTGTACGTCCCGGCCAGCGGAACGAAATCCTCTACTTTTGTTTCTACGTCTACCGCGTCATCACTCGCGTTAATAATTTGAATGGCGCCCGACACCGATTCGCCGGGGTTCACGGTGTGGGAGACCTTCAGGGGCTGAATGGTGAGCCCAACGCCGGCATGGGTGTTGCCGGCGGACGCAAAAATCCCGATGAGCAACAACAAAACTGCGCCCCCTTGAAAGGTCAGAGCTTTCCGCGAGAGGGACCCCATACGTCGTTTAGTTCCCGGTTGCAGTAAAGGTGAGCGGACAGCTATACGCTCCTTGTTGTTGAGAAGAGGACACATTCAGGTAGTACTGTACCGTGTTTATGTGCGCGCTTGCGGAGTAGGAGCCGGTACCCGCGTTTCCGATTTGCCGCTGTACCGTGGAGCTCGCAACCCCCGCGAACTGTGCCGTGCCGTCCACATCGCTCGCTCCCCACCAGGAAGTTACAAGAAATGCGCCGCCGTTCGTACTTGAAGCGGACATCACGCGGAACGCAAAGACATTGCCGGAGCTATCAAGGCTTGCGCGCACCACGGCGTTCCCTGCCGTGGTCGTAGCCGCACCGTTCACCCATTGTGCCTGATCGGTAATTCCCACCGAGGCGTCGCTATCCAGATCGCACGCAGTATTGCCGCCCGGGACGGTAACATCGTCTCCGGAAAGCGTTACATTCCAACCCGCTATATCGTTGGTCGTGACGGAAAGCGTTGTCGTCGCGATTTTATATGTTCCGGGCGTTAGGGTGCTGAATTGATCCGTGCTCGTAGTGAAGGTGAGCGTCTGCGCGACGGTGACGGTGAGCGTGGTCGCCTGTGTTGCCGCATGCGCGACCGTCAAACCGGAAAAAATAAGGGATGCGAGGAGGAACGCCGAAAGGAGCGAATGGACGTCCTCTCTTTGTAAGTAGAAAATTTGTTGCATAAGCATATTAAAGGATTTACTACTGCGCTTTGCTGCAATTATTGTACCACACGTTAATTAAAGAGTTATCAACACTGGCAGCGGTTACGGGTTCATGGTCGCTGTGAATGTAATCCCTCCAGAATACGCGCCCGTTTTCTGGGCTGACGGCACATCCAGATAGTAGAGCACGGTATTGAGTTTTGCCGATCCGCCGGAGGAAACGCTTGAATCTCCGATTTTTTTTGCTGTGGAATCCAACCCTGCCCAGAGCGTGGTCGCGCTGTCTATGTAGGAGTCGGTTGTGCCCCACCAGGCGGTGGAAATAAAAGACGGCGTGCCGCTGGCGGTCATGACGCGCATCCCCAACACATCGCCGGAGTTGATAAACGAAGAGATTCGAACCGCGTTCCCCGCAGTGGTGGTGGCCGCGCCCGGAACCCATGCGGTCTGATCCGTGATATTTACCGTGGCATCGGTATCCAAATCCATAGTGGTGTCCGCGTCATCGCGAGCGACCGTAACATTCCAGCCCGTGGGATTATTGGTGTCAACACTCAAGGTTGTGGTCGCGAAAACAGCGGTGCTGGGCGTTATAGATGAAAAATTATTGGTGCTGACGACAAAGGTGAGCGAGGCCGCAGCTCCTGCGGCGGTTCCGCATATTTTGGTTGTGTAAGCAGTACCGTCTCCCACATGCGCGTTGGTAGTGCCGGTCATTGAACCAAGCGTAGTGTCAAATCCGGTGCAGTTCGTTGCTTGATATCCAATCGAGACGCTGCCGCCCGAAGGCACGGAAATGCAAGCGTTGTTCGCATAATTTGCTTGAGAGTTTTGCTCGGAGTGAGCATTGGTCGTCCCCGACAATTTTAATGCCGTGGCAAAAGTTCCCGCGCAGGAAGTGCCAAGGCCGGTTACTCCACTACAGCAGACAAGCTGGGTATATGCTGATTGGCTCGGCAGTTCCGCATGAGCATTAGAAGTTCCTGACATCCGCCAAATCACCGTGCCCGAAGGACAGGTGGTTGCGACCGAACAGGAAAGCGTGCCGGCATTAACCGACTGGACAGAAATTAAAGCAATGGTAGCCGCGATAGTTAAAAATAGTTTCCATTGATTTTGCATTGTTATTACTCAAGTTAAAAACCAAGAAGTTCTCCGAGTCCGCCCAAGAACGAACTTTCTTGAACTGGAGATGAAGCAGTCGGAATAGAGAAGATCACTTGGTCCCCTGCCAAATCATTTTCAATGGATCCAAGTTGAAAAGCTTCATCTTCGCCGTTATCAGAACAAATAAAAGTCATCTCCTCATAATCGCCAACGGGCAAATCAATGGTGAATGTCTGCGATACGACTTTGGAACTCACGAAGCGAGGGTTTCCAAAAAATCTGTTTCCCGTTTCGTGTTCAATCGCCTGAATGCCCCAAAATCCAAGCCCGCCGCAATTGATATCTTGATCATAATCATCAACCGATATGTCAACGACCATAGAAGAAGGGACAGGCGGGTTAGCAAAAGAACGGGCATAATTCGCCTTGGCAAAAATTATGCCGGGCAACAGCAGAAGCAACGGCGTGAAGTAAACCCCGTTAGAAATAAGACGCAAGAGGCGTCTGCTGTTACGCCCTTGGCGAAACGGATTTCTAACGGGGTAAAATAATTTTTTCATATCAATAAGTTGAATACCTGCACCAGCTCCCCGCTTTTATGACGATGCCGCTGGCTGTAGCTGTCTCTGGTTTGAATCTCATCTGAAGCGTGCCAGCGGTTGTGCCGTTGCTCCAGAAGCCACTAAATCTCGCGTGATTATTAGTCGTCGCGACCGATGCGGTGGTAACTGCGCCCGTATCATTGCCCACTATGGTTGTCCCACCGACCGTCGCTGTTGTAAGGCCGGAAAACATACTGGCGGTAGTGAGAAGAGGTGATGCCGGACCTGTCCAGCCGATGCCGAGACCGATAGTGGTAGCGCTCGCGGCGTACAAGATTTCGCATTCAATCGCATACCTCGTGCTGGCGGCAAGCGACCAAGAGAGGCCGGTGATGTTCTGGTAGGCCGTCGAGGCGGTGCTCGCGGAATCGGCAGTAGTTACCACATAGGTAGGTCCGCCGCCTCCCCCTGCCGGCGTCGCCCAAGTAGCGTCGCCGCGCCAGAAGGTTGTTGCCGAAGCGCCGGTGCCGCTGTTTAAGTTTCCAACTGGAAGATTGCCGGTAACGCCATTGGCAAGGTTAACCTGCGCCCACGCCGGATTGTTGGAAGCGCCGGTGTTGGAAAGGTATCTTGTGGCGGTGATATTTTTGGCAAGAGCGGAAAGAACATCTGTCGCCGAACCGTAAAGAATATCGCCCTGCGCCACATTACCGATTTCAGAAATTGTGTGGCCCGGATTTGGCGCGGCCGCGTTGATAATCGTAATCACGGAAAAAGCAACGCCGATGAGCAAGAGAATACTTAGAATCTTATTGAGTGTAGGTTTTATTTTTTCAAGAATGTTTTGCATAGTTTTGGTGACAAAGGATAACGAAATTTTTAGACCTTGTTTCTTGTTTGTAGTATAGCAGATTTTAGCGCAAAGTATAAGCAACCGCCAAAAAGTTCGCCAGCCAAAGCGAGGACGGCGCGGGATTCCTCCCCTTGAACCCCTCCTCCCGCGCCGTCCGAGCAAAAACAGAGGCCAGCCCCGCCGCCTGCTCATTCAGAGTAGGACACCACAGAAAAGTTTTGTTTTCCTTTTACCCCCACACCAAATTTGGTATGGGGGTTTAGAAGAAAAAATGGTCGCGCGCAAAATAAAAATCACGAACAAAACTTTTCTTTGGTGGGGCGAGCGTTAGCGAGCGGCGGCGGGGTGGCTTCCTTTGGTCAGGAATTTTTGATGAAGTAAGTTCGAGCGCAGTCGTAAAGATACCCAGGTAATAAAAAACCGCCCCGCGGGGATGCGCCCCTGCGGGGCGGTTTTTGATTCTGGAGCGGGTAGGGGGAATCGGTCACAACTCTCGCTCGCTTCCGCTCGCTCGCGACCCCGGCTCGCGGCGCG
>Ga0209542_10014048_pt1 | contig 13683 bp, 4 predicted proteins | sample RifCSPhighO2_01_FD_184028 | JGI IMG/M metagenome (GOLD analysis project Ga0209542, IMG submission 184028) | Soil microbial communities from Rifle, Colorado - Rifle CSP2_plank highO2_0.1 (SPAdes) (version 2) | ecosystem: Environmental > Terrestrial > Deep subsurface > Rock core/Sediment ...
ATTACAATATTCTGTCCATGACTCACTGTTCCACTAACAGAAGCAATCGATGGCGGGGCAAGTAAAATCTCCCCTTCCCCTTGTCCTTCCTGCTGTGACTTAAAACTATCTCTAATCCCCTCGAAAAAGTCAGAAAAAATAGAAATATCTTTTATAACAAACTTAGAAACAAACAATAATAAAAACAGAATAGAAAAAACAATTATAAAAACAAAAATTGCTCGCTTAATAGTATTAATACTTTTTTTTCTTGCTCCAAAACCCTTTTTCCCCTTTTTTAACATGTAATTAATAAGATAAAAACTTATTATAAACTTTGTTATTTAACATTTGTTAAAAAAATTTATCTTTCACCCAATTCTTCAACTTATCAAATTTATAAATTTCCCCATTTAATCTATAATAAATAACCTCCCCCAATGTTATCAAAAGCAAAACAAAAACAAAAATTAAAAAGAAATGAGTTTGCCTCGGGCTTTCTCCCCCAATCAACTTCTCATCAAGCGCAATTAATAAATTAACCCCGTTTTCATCGCTCGATTTTACCCAAAAGAAAATTTCCTTGCTGTCAAGAATTACTTTATTTATAACACTTTGATTAAGCAAATGGCGTTCATTGCGTAAATAATAAATTATCTCGCTGCTTTCCTTAGAAACATATCCCTTATATTCATCCCCATTAATTATCATAATAATATTCCTCCCAAAATACATTTTGGTTTCAGTCATTGCATTTTCAATAACATTTACTTCCTGTAATTTTACTTGAGTCAATTCTTGATTAAAACACCCTTCATAATCATATCCAAAACAATCAACCAAACATCTTAATTTCCCATAATCATATTCACTGTTCGCACAGCTCTTCCCATTTAATGCCTTACCATCGCAAACTTCATTCCCCCCTATTTTATTATCGCCGCAATAATTGCCCCAGCCACCACTACTCCCGCTGCTTGAACTACTTCCTCCAGAACTGCTTGAACTTGAACTTGAGCTGCTGCTTGAACTACTTCCTCCAGAACTGCTTGAACTACTGCTCCCGCACCCATTATCCATCCCATCGCAATCATTATCTATCCCATCACAGATATCAACTGCTCCAGGATGAATGTTTGCATCTCCATCATTGCAATCATCTCCTAAATAACATCCTACTCCATAACTATCTCCATCAGAATCATCACAACTTTCAACAACACAATCCACACAACTTAAATCTTCTCCTGCATCACAAGTTCCGTCGTTGTCGCAGTAAATACTTATCCCATATTCATAAGCCCCAATATCCGGAGCAATACCGCTATAGAGATTATTAATTCCAAAAATTAAAGTGCCTGCATCAATGTTTTTACTTGTTGAACTTAACGCAAAATTCTCGTGGGCAGAGTCAGCAAAGAGCGCATCAGTCATTATTCCATGGCAGTCTATGCCATATATAGAACATATCTGTGAAATCTTAACACGGTTATATGAATTATCATAAACAGCTATAGAATTGTCTCCACTGCTATAAGAATTATAATCCATATCTGGCGATTTTTTATAAGGGAGATATTCTGAAGTTGCATCGTAAAATCTTGCCACAGTCCCAGAAACCACATGAAAAATATTATTATAAATTTTCATCTTAACATAAAGGTTATCATCTCTTCTTGAGTAAATTTGCCCGTCTTGATTAAACAGTGTGTTATGATAAATATAAACATAGCGATGTATCGCAGGATAACGTATTTTGAATATTTCCCCACGCGAATATATAGAGCTGCTATTCCTTATCCATAAATTTCTTACAAGCCAAGTCGGCCCAAATTGCCCGGATTGCAATGAGATAAAGTTCATCTCAAGATTTTCTAGTTTATTTCTAAACAAGCGCGTATTTACTGAATGTGGTCCATCCATTTCCAGCCCTTCAACATTATCATGAATGTAATTATCATAAAAATCATTTTCAAAACCCAAAAAATAATTAAGGTCTGGGCAGTAAAATCCAAAAATATAGCTGCCCAAATCTACGCATCCAAGTGCTACTTGCGAAGAAGACTTCATCTGTAATTGTAAAGAGTTCTCGCCGATACTATAAACTTCATTTCCTCTGATAATATTCCCAATAGAACCCCCCATACCTACTCCCCAAAAACCTCCTCCTTTTTTAGTTTTACAATACGTCGTGAGTTCTGTTCTTATTTTAGTGCTTATTTTATTCCCTTCGATGCGATTATATGCTCCACCATCGTCAGCAATTTTATTGCCATTATCATCCGCCCAAGAGATAATAACACCGTTTGCGTTTGGAACTAAAATATTCTTTCGGATAATATTATTGTTGCCATTGGTAATACAAACGCCACCCCTGGTAAATTCGCTATCGCCAAAGTATCTAATTGTGAACCCCTCAATCCAAATCCAATCACTATTGACAATATCTATACCCTTAGATTGCTCTGACACTTTAAAATCAAGAGTATTTGGGTCTTTTCCTGGCTCAAGCCTGATAAATAAATTATTGCTGTTATCAATATACCATCCCTCTGGCATATAATTGCCTGCATTTAACGGACTCGTAACATCATCACAGCCATCAGAATTATGTCCAGAAGAAGCATCAAGAAAATTTGTTTGTGCAGTAATACTATTAACTGCAACATGCCTAAATAAATAATTATGCTCTCCTCCAGCTGAACGCATCCAGATTGACCAGTATTTTCTTGGAACTTTAGTAGTCCACATATTGTTGCCGCTTACTGCGTTAGAGTTAGTATATTTAGTCCAACTTCCAAATATCTGACTCTGGGGGTCCGAGTTACTTCCATCGAGAACAACTCCTGCACCATTAGCAATAACTTGAATCCAATTTTTAGGTGTGCCTGACTTAGAATTAAAACTTAACGCCTCCCTATAAACTCCAGGATTAACAAGAATTCTCGTTCCAGGAGTTGCCCCATCAATCGCTGTTTGAATGCTCTCTCCAGGATTAACAATAACAGTTCTCGAAGGTGTGAAAGAAAATACATTTGGCTGTGTTACAAAAGAAAGAGAAATACTGCCAACAGCTAATCCTCCAGAACTAAAAAAATCTACTCGTAAATCATAATTCGTACCAGATTTAAGATTAAACAAACTTGAAATGTAAAGTTCAAGAGGCACATGAGTAAATGTCGTAGGAGAAGGAAGAGGAGAGAAAATTGTTTTAGTAATCTGACCAGTAAAATCATGTCCCCTAATCCATTGAGAAGAACTAGATGGTTTATAATAGAGTTCCATGTAGCTTATTCCAGAATCAGGAGAAGCCCTGCTTATATGAATTCCTGCAGTCTCTATCCCTGCAAAAACCCTCAACAGATTATTTCCAGAAGATGTCTCATAAACATATTCCTTATAATCTTCTGGGAATGTATCAATCGTTGGGGGAGAATAACTAATTTCCAGTTGTGGCGTCAATTCCTTAAATGATAAAGGCAGAACAACTAAAAAGAAAATAAGTAAAACAATGATAAATGACAAATAAAAATTTCCCCAATTAATTCCTCTTCCTGCATTAAATCTCTCTTTTTTCATCTTAAACCTCAATCCCATTATATGAAAGTTAACATCTTATCGTTTATAAAATGTTTGAAAAATATATTTAGATAAAACGCCAGCAATAGCAATAAAAAGAATTACTGCAACACCAATAAATACAATAAAATCTATTTTATCAAGCCCATGTCCAACGTCAATGTTATCCTCAAACAAAACATTTCCCGTAATAATCGGCCTAATAAAAACACTCAAAAAAAGAATAAATAAAATTGAAATCCATACTAAAAACAAATAACTGCTAAAGAAAAACTTTTTTCTAGAATCTCTTATTTTTTTCATAGATAAAAAAGATAACTAAAATTTATAAATATATCGAATTCATTTCGAAAAGGCTAAACCGGTTTTCTCTCCTGAATTTATCTTCCCCATCAATCTCCTTATCGCCGCACTTTCCATCTTCCCTCCTCCTTTAACAAAACGCCAAACATACCATCCAACTAAAACAATAAATCCTCCAATGATTATAAAAATGAACGAAAAATAAACTTCTCGACGTTTAATTAAATCCATAATACTGCTCTCCTCATCTTTACTCGTTCCTATCACAGCATTAACTGCCATTTTATCAAGCCCAAGTATTATTCCTGCGCCTTTTTCATCCATTCTTGAAACACCTACATACATCTCACTTCCCCCAAGCAATACAGACAACAAATCATCTTTCTTAATCAAATAATCTCCATTTGCAACTCTCAACATAACTCCCCCTTCAACAACTTCAAATTTAGCGTCGTATAAAACATCATACAAATCAATCAAAACACTGCCAGTTGTTCCAATATCAACAACTGTAGGAACATTTCCCTCTAAATTAATTTTATCTTTCTTATTAGGTAAATTAATCTTTTCAGTTGAATTTGTAACATTCTGTGCCTTTGGCTTCGGCTTATTTATTACACCTCCTCCAGAACTACTCCCCCCTCCACTGCTAGAACTCGAACTGCTCCCCGAAGATGCAGCATAATTAACACCGAATGTTCTCGTCTCACTTTCCCCCAAATTCCCCTTACTATCATTGCAACTCACATTCCAACTATACTCTCCATTCCCTAAATTCACAACAAAATTATTCTCTGTATTCAATTCAATTAAATCTTTAATTCTACTTTCACTTCCAACATATAAACTGCATTGAGCAATAGAAGAATAATCAGTTACAGTATAACTCAAAGTCACTGTGTTGCTATCTAAAACACTGCCATTAGTTGGACTATTAAGCAATAAAACCGGCGTTTCATTATCAATATAATCTTGCACTGTTCTAAAATTAAGTATTGAGCTATTTGCACAATTCCCAACAGCATCACAGCTTCTTACTCTATAATAATATTGTGTATTATTTCCTAATCCTCCCAAACTAATCAAATGACTCATCTCCAAAACAGCACTTCCAACAAAACTCCCTAATCCCGTCGTCAAACCATACAAAACACTTGAATTAGCATTCTCATCCGTCTGCCAACTTACAATCGCAGACTGATTCGTCACAGAACTATTAACAATATTTGAAATCACTGGAGCAGTCACATCAGGACAATCCCCGCAATCCAAAGAACAACTTGAACATGTCTCAAATCCATTGCAAGTTCCATCAGGACAACTCTGATTAGCAGCACAACTTCCCCATCCAGTACAAGATAAATTGCAGCCCCTATTTCCAGTATATCCCTCGCTGTTTACACAGCCCTGTATATTCCCTGTCTCGCAGCTCTCAATTCCACTTCTAATATATTCATCTCCACAAATAGCATTTAAACAATTATTCAAGCAAGTATCTGTATTCACTGTATTCCCATCGTCGCATTGCTCTGTCCCCTGAACAATTCCATTCCCACAAGTTGACGATAATTCATTAACAACAAGCATTGGCGGATTACTTTGCCTATTCACACTTGCATTCCCCCCAAGTGCAGAAACAAAATAATATTCTGGCAATCCTTCTGTGCAAACTCCTGAAACATTTCCATCACACTGCCATTCAGCATTCCATGTTGTCGTAGCACTGCTCCCCAAAAACACAGCATTAGCTGGTTTTAGAATAGAAGCATCGTCGCTAGAAGCTGTATCATTTTCCCAAACACTAAAGTTAGCACTCATCCCATTGCAATTATTTCCCTGTAATGTCAATGTAACACTCTGTCCAGCAGCCGTATTCCCCGTATTCCAAAATGAACTAGTAAATGCACAATTCTCGCATCTATCTCCAGTCTCATTGCAACTCTGTCCAACTCCAGTGCATTGTGATATTGTGCTCTCAATACATCCACCTAATGTACAAATCTCTGCCCCATCGCACCAAACACCATCACTGCAAATAGCATTATTTGGTGTATGTATCACACCATTTGCTTCATCACAATCATCAACAGTGCATAAAACCCCATCATTCACGCTCACAGCACTTCCAGAACAAGCTCCAGAACTGCAAATATCATCTTGAGTGCAAATTAATCCATCTACGCAACTAACACCATTTGGAGAATTCTGCTGTGCACAATTATCACCAGCCTCATTACAAACTCCCACTCTGCAATTTCCATTCATTACACTGCAATCTCTCACTCCCCCACTAGAACAAACTCCAGCACTGCAAGTTTCTCCAACAGTGCAATATTGCCCATCATTGCAAGATGTCCCAGCCACAGCATTATTATTTGTGCACGAATTCAAAACACAAACATCATTAGTGCATTGATTCCCATCTTCGCAATCAGAATTCTCATCACACCAATTAGGAATTGCACTGCATGTATCTGCTCCCTCATTGCAATTTTCATTTATTGCACATCTTGCTCCTCCCCCTCCGCATATTCCCAAATTACATGTCTCTCCATTTGTGCAGAACGCTCCATCAGCACAATTCCCTCCCTGATTTGCCGTCTGTTTCTGACAATTTCCATTAAAGACATTGCAAACTCCTAAGTTGCATTGATCATTCAAAGAAGAGCAGTCAATTGCTGTTCCAGTTCGGCATCCAAGCAAAGCATTGCATGTCTCAACCCCAGTACATGGATTTCCATCATTGCAATAACTATTATTTACAACATTATCGCACTTATTATTTATTTCATTGCAACTATCTACTGTACATCCAACACTATCTGTACAAATTATATCTGCCCCATCAACGCAAACTCCAGCTAAACAACTTTCTACTCCATTACAAAATGCTGCATCATTACAATCAGCTGAATTTCTGCAAGCCTTACAACTTCCAGCAACGCAATAAGGTGTCCCTCCAACGCAATTCCCATTATTCTCGTCAATCCCATTAACGCAATTATCATCTCTCCCATTGCAAATCTCTGTCCTTCCAGGATTTATCAATAAATTTGTATCATTACAATCAGCAAAAGCCCCGGCACAAATACTAAATCCATCCGAATCAGAATCAATTCCAAAATAGTTGCAACCTCGACTTATTTCATTACAGGAATCAATTGTACAGCTTTGCCCATCATTGCAAGTTGGAGCAGTTCCTTTAGAACATCCACTCAAAGTGCATACTTCTGTCCCATTACAATAAACCCCGTCATCACAAACACTATTATTCAAACCGTGTACAATCACATTATTTATCTCATCACACGAATCCATCGTACAACCAACTCCATCATTAACAACTCTTGCATCTCCAATACAACTTCCAGCACTGCATCTATCACTTACAGTACAAAATGCGCCATCATTGCAACTATTAGTATTATCAATAGTATTCTGGCAAGTCAAACTTGCTGTGCAAATATCATCTGTGCAAGGATTACCATCGTCACATTGTGCATTTGTTGTACATGAACAAGCACTAGTATTAAATATACAACTACCTAAATTATCTCCCATATTCACGCCTTCATTACATGAATCCGCCGTGCAGCTTATTCCATCATTACAACTTTGAGCAGTCCCCACAACACATCCAGTTGAAGTGCATGTCTCTACTCCATCACACCACGCCCCATTCTGGCAAACAGAATTATCAAGTCCATGTAAAACTCTATCATTGACTTCATCACAAGAATCAACAGTACAACTTATCCCATCGCTCAATGTTGGTGCAATCCCAACAACACAAACACCAACACTACATCTTTCTATTCCATTGCAATATAACCAATCAGTACAATTAGCATCGGCAGTGCATTGTTCTATCTTACAAGTTGAATTACATCCATCTCCATTAATTAAATTATGATCGTCGCATTGTTCTCCAGCTCCAACTTGTACAATTCCATCTCCACATGATTGATTAGCAATGCAACCAAACCATCCACTACAACTAAAGTTGCAATTTCTATTTCCAGTATATCCTCCAGCCATACACGCCAGTGTATTTCCATCACAAATCTCTAATCCTGTTCTGATATAAGTATCTCCACAAATTGCATTCAAACAAGAGTTAGTGCAAGAATCGTTATTGAAAGAATTACCATCATCGCATTGTTCACTCCCCTGAATAATTCCATTTCTACAAGTTGGCGATAATTCGTTTACAATAAGCATGGGTAAATTACTCTGTCTACTTACACTCATATTGATTCCGAGTGTTGCAACAAAATAATATTCTGGCAATCCTTCTGTGCAAACTCCTAAGACATTTCCATCGCACTGCCATTCAGCATTCCAAGTTGTGCTTGCAGTATTATCATTAAATACAGCATTAGTGGGTTTAACAATGGAAGCGTCATCTCCAGAAAGAGTATCATCTTCCCAAACACTAAAGTTAGCACTCATCCCATTACAATTACTTCCTTGCAATGTCAATGTAACGTTCTGTCCAGCAACAACATTGGCAGTATTCCAAAATGCATTTGTAAATGCACAATTCTCGCATCTATCCCCGCTCTCATTACAACTCTGTCCAACTCCAGTGCATTGATTTACTCCAGACCAACATCCTAAAGAAGCATCGCAATATTCAACACCATTACAAAAAAATTCGTCAATACAAAGATTATTATAAGGTATATTTTTTATCCCGTCAAATTCATCACAACTATCGACAGTACATGAAATACCATCATCTACATTTATTACTGTCCCTATGCAATTTCCTAAGGTACAAATATCTCCTTCTGTACAGGAAAACCCATCATTGCAGACTACTCCACTAAGAGAATTACTATTTTGGCAAGAATCTCCAATACAGATATCATCAGTACATTGATTTCCATCATTACAATTATCACTAGTTAAACAGATTATACATTTGCCCATAGAACAATAAGGTGTTGCTCCACTGCAATCACCGTTATTCTCATCTATTTCATTATCGCAATCATTATCTATCCCATCGCATATCTCTATAGTCGGCGTGCAATTTGAAAAAAATTCTCCTGTCTTTAAAAATTGTATTGCGTCCGCACTATAACTATCTCCAGTCGTTACTTCTAAAACAACACTTGCATTTCCTTCAAGTAGATATTCACCAAGCGTATTCCATTTGCCCCCTAAATTTAAGTCTCTTTGATTAACGGTTTGCTCGCCTATTTTTTCATAATTATTATAAATTTTATAAGTTGCGTTTTGAGGCCGAGTGTTAAAATAAGTCCACCATGCATTTATTTGGTATTTGCCCCGTGGAAGATTTGCAACTGACCAACTAGCATTATCTCCAAGAGTTTTTGAATAAATTGAACTGCCATTATAAGGATTTGCTCCTCCTGAATTTGTCCAAGTACCCACAGCTAAAAAACCACTATCCAAATCATCAACGACTGTTTGAAAACTACATCCTTCGTTCACAACATCATCGCAGTCGTTATCTATACTATCTGTACAGTTTTCAACAGGCACATTCAAACAACTCCCTAAACACATCTCAAAATTTCCACAAGAATCGCCATTATAATTACAGCTTATCAATGAGTGTATACTGGCATTGTTGTCATTGCAATCAACAACTGCACCACATTCTACCCCTGCAGTTAAATTATATCCGTCACCATCGCTATCGATGCAAGACCCAGGCTGCCCCACACCAACATAAACAATTTTCACAGCATCTGCATTATGACTCTCAGTTGACTCTACATTCAAAACAACTTTGGCACTTGTTCCAAGATTATATCTCCCCAATAAAACCCACTTCCCAGCCAAAGCAGAATCTCTCTGATTTACTCTCTCTATCGCCAACAAACTCTCACCATTATAAATTGAATAAGGAGCATTTATCGCTCTCCCAGAAGCATAAGTCCACCAAGCATAAACATCATATTCTCCAGCAGTCAACCAGTTGAATTCCCATGTTGCCTGACCCCCAACAGTCTGTGAATAAATTGAATTACTTCCAAAATATCCACTCGAACCAGAAGTAGACCATGAACCAACATAACTAAACTGTGAATCACTATTATCGACAATAATTTCATTTAACTCTAACACAGAACAATCAATAGCGCAATTAGCAATCGTCTCCCCTGCCTCACATATCCAATCATTATCACAATAAATACCTGTCCCGTATTCATAAGCCCCAATATCCGGAGCAATACCATTATAAATATTATTAATCCCAAAAATTGAAGCTGCTGCATCAATATTACTGCTTGTTGAACTTAACGCAAAATTCCCATGGATCGCATCACTAAAAAGAGCATCGACCATTATCCCATGACAATCTATTCCATAAATCGAACATATCTGAGAAATCTGAACGCGATTATATGAATTATCATAAACAACTATAGGTTTGGTCCCACTACTATAAGAATTATAATCCATATCCGGTGATTTTTTATAAGGAAGATAAGTTAAAGTCGCATCGTAAAATCTTGCCACTGTCCCGGAAACTACATGAAAAAGATTGTTATAAATTTTTAATTTAACATAAAGATTGTCGTCTCTTCTTGAATAAATCTGCCCATATTGATGAAAAAAAGTATTATGATACATGTAAATATAACGATGAATCGCAGGATAACGTATTTTTAATATTTCCCCACCAGAATATATGGAACTTGAGTTCCTTACCCACAAATTCTTGACAATCCAGGTCGGACCAAATTGTCCAGATTGCATTGAAATAAAATTCATCTCAATATTTTTTAATTTATTTCTAAACAAACGCGTGTTTACCGAATGTGGCCCATCCATTTCCAATCCTTCAACATTATCGTGAATGTAATTATCATAAAAATCATTTTCAAAACCTAAAAAGTAATTAAAATCTGGACAGTGAAATCCAAAAATATTATCATTTAAATCTATGCACCCAAGTGCTTCTTGCGAATCAGACCTCATCTGTAGCTGTAATGAATTTTCTCCAATGTTATAAACCTCATTTCCTCTGAGGGTATTCCCAATAGAACCCCCCATACTTACTCCCCAAAAACCCCCTCCTTTTTTAGTTTTACAATATGTCGTTAAATCTGGCCTTATTTTAGTGCTTATTTTATTGCCTTCAATACGATTATATGCTGCACCGTCATCAACAAGACCATTGCTATTCTCATCTGCCCAAGTGAGCATAACACCGTTTATGTTTGGAACTAAACTATTCTTTCGAATAATATTGTGATTGCCATTATTTATATAAATGCTACCCGTAGTATTAGCAATCTCGATACTTCCGGGAGTAGACTTACTACCAAAATACTGAATATTGAACCCTTCAATCCAAATCCAATCACTGTTATTAATATTTATACCCACAGAGTGCTCTGAAACTTTAAAGTCAAGGGTGTTTGGATCTTTTCCTGGTTCAAGTCGGATAAATAAATTATTGTCGCCATCAACATACTGTCCTTCAGACACATAATTCTTCGCATTTAAAGGACTTGTAACATTGTCGCATCCGTCAGAATTATGTCCAGAAGAAGCATCAAGAAAATTTGCTTTTGTACTAATACTACCAACTGAAACATGCCTAAATAAATAATTATAATCTCCGTCTGCAGAACGCGTCCAAATTGCCCAATACGGTCCTGGAACTGTAGTAGTCCACATATTACTTCCGCTTACTGCTGCAGAATTTATATACCGGCTCCAAGTGCCAAATATCTGACTTTGTGGGTCTGGATTACTTCCGTCTAAAACAACTCCTGCGCCACTAGCAATAACTTGAATCCAATTCCCAGGTGTACCTGACTTAGAATTAAAACTTAGAGCTTCTCTATAAATTCCTGGATTAACGAGGATTCTTGTTCCAGGAGTTGCCCCATCAATCGCTGCTTGAATACTCTCTCCAGGATTAACAATGATAGTTCTCAAAGGAGTAAAAGAAAATACATCTGGTTGAGTTACAAAAGAAAGAGAAATGCTGCCAATCATCGACCCCCCAGAACTAAAAAAATCAACTCGCAGATCATAGTTTGTATTAGACTGAAGATTAAACAAACTTGAAATATAAAGTTCCATAGGCACATGAGTAAATGTAGGAGGAGTAGGAATTGTCTTAGTAATTTGATCAGTGAAATCATGCCCCCTAATCCATTGAGAAGAACCAGAAGGCTTATAAAAAAGCCTCATATAACTGATACTAGAATTAATAGTTGTTCTACTTATGTGGATCCCTGCAGTCTCTATTCCTGCAAAAACCCTTAACAAATTATTTCCAGAAGAGGTCTCATAAACATATTCCCGATAATCCTCAGGAAATGTATCCATCGTTGGAGGAGAATAACTAATTCCTAATTGTCCTTCCTGCTGCGAACTAAAACTTTCTCGAATCCCCTCGAAAAAATCAGAAAATACCGAAACATTCTTTACAAAAGAATTAGAGACAAATAAAAGTAAAAACAAAATAGAAAAAACAATTAAAAAAACAAATAATGCTCTCTTGATTGTACCGGTCTTTCTTTTCCCTATCACATTCTCTTTTTTATTTTTTTGCATATCCCAAATAAATCCTAATTATTATCTTTATTTCTAACAAAGTGCAATTTATAAATTCTATTTTCATACGCCTCACACAATTCATCTTCCAAAAGCCGGACTCGTCTTCTCTTCAGACATTGTTCTTCTCGCTAATTTGCTTATCGCCTCGCCCTCTATCTTTCCCCTGCCTTTAATCAAATGCCAAGCATACCATCCAACAAGAATAATAAATCCTCCTAAAACTACAACAATAATTAAATAATAAAGCACCCCTCTATCTAAAGATTTATCTCCGTCAACAATAGCAGCCCCAGAAATCCTTATTTTTTCTATTACAAGATTTCTATCCAAACCCATAACAATTCCAGCCCCCTCGGCATCCATTCTTTGCGCAGCAACATAAATTTGTCTTCCCCCAATTAAAACTGGAAGAATATCTTCTTTCTTTATTAAAAATACGCCATTCGCAACCTTCAATAAAACTCCCTCTGCAACAACTTCAAACTCAACTTCATAAAGCACACTATCCAAATCAATAACTGCATTATCTTTTGTTATTATATCAAATGTGCTTACATTCTCCTCCCCCAACTTCACCTTCTCTGTCCCTTCAGCGATATTAGTTACATTAGTTACATTATTAACAACCGGCTTTGGCTTAATAATAATTGCTCCTCCTCCAGAACTGCTTCCTCCCCCACTTGAACTACTGCTCGATGGAGCAGCATAATTAACGCTGAAGTTTCTCGTCTCACTTTCACCAATATTTCCCAATGAATCATTACAGCTCACATTCCAATTATATCCTCCGTTCCCTAAATTCAAAACAAAATTATTCTTTGTATTTACTTCAATAGCACTATCAATTCTACTCTCGCTTCCAACATACAAATTGCATTGAGCTATCGAAGAATAATCAGTTATAGTATAACTTAAAGTCACAGTATTGCTATCTAATACCGCCTCATTTGCAGGACCATTCAACAATAAAACTGGTGCCTCATTATCAACATAATTCTGAACAGTTCTAAAATTAAATATTGTGCTATTTGCACAATTTCCTGTCAAATCACAGCTTCTTACTCTATAATAATATTGTGTATTATTTCCCAATCCTCCCAAACTAATCAAATGATTCATCTCCAAAACTGCACTTCCAACAAAATTCCCAAATCCAGTTGTCAATCCATACAAAACACTTGAATTAGAATTCTCATCAGTCTGCCAGCTTATAACACCAGACTGATTTGTAATCGAACTATTTACTATATTAAAGATTACAAATCA